>OFDA01000148.1_pt1 | contig 45618 bp, 44 predicted proteins | sample 1520921 | NCBI WGS metagenome assembly OFDA01 (sample SAMEA2699028, study PRJEB24076) | metagenome
TTTTCTTAGAAGGTCCTTTAAAATCTTCTGTCAAATCAGATTGTTGATCAGCCAAGCCAATGACACGGACTGCCAAGCGGCGAGGTGTTGAGAAGGTTTGAATGTTTTCGTATGAAAGACGGTTGTCATCCAAGAAGGCTGCCATTTTTTCACCGAGTTGCTTTTCACTTGGTGTGACAACGTAGGCTGGCAACTCTTCCAGTCCTAATTCTACTAATAAATTTTTTGTCATGTTTCTTCCTTTGCATCTTCTTTTTGATAGGCACCTTAAGTACTGGGGACGTCGCTAACTAACTTTGTGAGTCTGTAGGGAAATCTTTTATCTCCTTGATATAGATTTCCAACAGTCTCATCAAAGTGAATTTAGCCAACTGATTTTTGAACCTAAGGTTTCAAAAATCCCCACATAGCAGTACGGCGGTGCCTATCCCTTTAGCAAGTCTTTGACTTGCCTCTGGGTAGCTATGCGAGCTCACTTTGTTCGCCCATTTTATTCCTGTATCGTTGCTTTATTCTTCCTCTTCTGCTAGGAGTTTGGCGCGTGTAGCTTCGTCGAGAAGTGGGTAGCCGAGTTTCTTACGTTCTGCGACGAAGGTTTTGGCTACGACACGGGCCAAGTTGCGGATGCGGGCAATGTAACCGGCACGTTCTGTAACAGATACTGCTCCACGAGCATCTAGCAAGTTGAAGGTGTGTGAACATTTCAAAACGTAGTCATAGGCAGGGTGAACAAGACCCAATTCCAAAGCACGTCCTGCTTCTTTTTCAAATTTTTCGAAGTTTTCCAGAAGCATGTCTTGGTCAGAAACTTCAAAGCTGTATTTTGAGTGTTCATATTCTGGTTGAAGGAAGATTTCTCCATACTTAACGCCTGGAGCCCACTCAATATCGTAAACTGAGTCTACTTCTTGGATGTAAGAAGCCAAACGTTCCAATCCGTAAGTAACTTCAGAAGTTACAGGACCAGTTGCCAAACCACCAACTTGTTGGAAGTAGGTGAACTGAGTGATTTCCATACCGTCAAGCCAAACTTCCCAACCAAGACCAGCCGAACCAGTTGATGGGTTTTCCCAGTTATCTTCAACAAAACGGATATCGTGTTCCAAAGGATTAATCCCCAATTTTTCCAATGACTCAAGGTAGAGCTCTTGGATGTTAGATGGTGATGGTTTCATGACCACTTGGAATTGGTGGTGTTGGTAAAGTCGGTTTGGGTTTTCCCCGTAACGACCATCAGCTGGACGACGAGATGGCTCTACATAAGCCGCATTCCATGGTTCAGGCCCAATGGCACGAAGGAAGGTGTAAGGACTCATAGTTCCCGCACCCTTCTCGTTATCATAAGCCTGCATGAGCATACAACCCTGGTCATTCCAGTATTGTTGCAAAGTAAGGATAATTTCCTGGAAAGTCAATTTTTTAGACATTATTTACTCCTTTAATTTATATTATCTTTTTAGGTTTATTTATCAAGCAACCAAGAAAAAGCTGGATCCTGAAAAATATGACGTTTGGGAATAGTTTGTAAATTCTGATCGCATTCATCTATTGTACCTAATTTCAAAGCACAGACTTCTGGTATATTTTCTTGAACAGTGAAAATTTGACTATGACAGTTCTGGCAGTAATAACGCTGTTTTCCTGGAGAAGAACTATACGTAACAAGCTTTTCTTTTCCATGCAATACTAGATTTTTACTGCTAACTTTAGCATTAACTGTATAGGCAGACGCAGTTGCTTTCCGACAGAATGAACAGTGGCAAAAAACTAATTCAGATAATTCCTCATCTAGAGTGTAAGTCACTGCTTTACATAAACAAGATCCTTTAAGCATTGTACTCCTTTCTACTTAGGCATTAGACGAATTCAAAAAGAACCGAATTTCAACACCCAAGCCTTGCGACTAGGGGCGTCAGAAACGCGGTTCCACCCTAATTTATTACTTCATTGTATTTTACTTTACTCAGCTCTTTGCTAAGAGAAAGCGCCACTTGCTTACTTTGCTCTACTTGGCTTTCACTGTCCCAAGCTCGCTAAAAAAACGCCATAAGCCTTTCTTTCTTGTCAGTATTATAGCAGATTTTTGCCTATTTGTAAATAAAAACCAGCTTGAAACTTCTGTTTCAAACTGGTTTTAGGCTAACAAACTATCTTATGTCACTTATGACGTTTTGCAGCTTTTGGTTTTTTTCCATGCAATTTTTTCTTTGCATTTTTTAAAGCTGTCAAAGCATCTTTCACATCTTGTTGGCTAGATCCTGGATTTGAAAGAATAGCTTGTGCATCCTTGAAGGCTACAAGATACGCTTCTTTGTCTTCTTTCGCAGCATAGAGGAATTTAGCATTTTTAGCTTGGAATTTCAATTCTTCTTTAATGTATTTTTTAAGACTTGAAAAATCAGTTGCTTTTCCATTCAATTTAGCTTCGGCATTCTTGAAACCTGCAAGAGCTTGATCAATTTGTTCTTGTTTCACAGTTGGATCAACTGCAAGCAAGGCTACTGTTTGGAAAGCACGATCATAGTCGCGACGTACTTTTTCTTTGGCATTGGCATAACGGCCAGTTTTCGTTGCCACATCGTAAGCCTGCATCGCTTCTTTCAAAGCTGCAACATTGGAGTCTTTTCCATCCAAAGCTTGATTTGCGGCTTCCAGAGCTACAACTGCTTGGTTGATTTGTTCTTGACTTAACTTCTTAGTCAAAACAGTTTGGGCTGCTTGTAAGGCCTGATCGTAAGCTGCTTTCTTATCAGCACTAGCATTGAAGTAGAGGGCTGTCTTTGTAACATCCGTTTGTTTATTCAAGGCAGCCAAGAGATCCACTTTTGAGAGCACTGCAATGTGGTATACATTGTTGCGTCCTGCTACGACTGTGATCTTAGGTGTGTCCTCAGCTAATTCATAGCCTGTAGGAAGAGTGGCAATCAAGGTGTATGTTCCAGTTGCTACTGTCTTACCAAAGCCATTCTTGCCATATTTTTCAGCTGGCAACACAAAGTTTTCACCATCAGCTCCCTTCAATACGATGGTTGCTGCTTTTGAAACAGGTTGATTAAATAGGAGGCTAACTGGTGCATATTCTAAAGTATTGGCAAGGAAAGCGATCGTTTGGAAACTATTATCTTCTGTCAAATCAAATTCTTGTGTCAAGCTGCTGACGAATTTCACTTCTGTACGATCATAAGTGAAGATTTCTGCTGTATAATGACCAAAGTTCAAGAAATTGATATTTTTTGTTTTATCAACAGAGACGTAGTGTCCATTGCTATCCTTGATACGGTATACATACATGGTATCCAAGTCTTTATTGGTTTTGGCATCACGAACCGCAATCTGTACCCGACCACTATTTTGGTCACGAACCAAATCAGCTAACGAAATGTAATCGACGTTTCCAGCAAAGTCTTCTACATAGTAGTAGATATTCTTCTTATCAATGTTTTCAGGAAGGTTAAAGCTACCATCTTCATTGGCCTTGATGATATGGTAATTTTCGAGAGCACGACTACCACTTTCATCATTATTTTTTTGGACCATGGTACCTTTATCATCAAATGGTGTCACATAGACCAATTTTTCAGTTTGGATACCACCATCACCAACGTCTTTGGCTTTACGCGCAACAAACTGTTGAGCGCCATCTTTGAAGCGAATGTATCCAGAAGTAATCACTGGTTTTTGAGTATCGACTTGAACCTTGAAGGTAGTTGATTGTTCATCTGCTCCAGGAACCATTGGTGTATAACGAATCACATAATCATAAACACCATCTGCTACGGCGTTGCCGTTGGCATCAGTACCATTCCAAGCTGTACTATCTAAGGTATAGCTACGAGGATTTTTATCATTTCCATCAAAGAAGTTCTTACGAAGTTCTGTAGAAGATCCTTCCCAAATTGGATTTTTATGCTCAGTATCACTTGCAGCGAATACACTGGCATGAAGATTTTCCAAATTCCGAAGAGCGACTGTCTTGTATTCTACAAAGTCTTTGTTGCTGTCTTCATTTGGTGAAATGGCAATTCGAACATTTCCGTTAGCATCCAATTGAAGTGAATGGGTTCCATCTGCTTTTTCATCAATACCAAGGACTGTGATACGACGTCCATCTCGTTTGCCTTGGGTGAGAAGAAGATCATTTTGAAGCGTTAACAAAGCAGACATATCTGCATTGTAAGGAATATTCAAGTCTTCTGGCACATTGTAATAGAAACCATTTTTTCCTTCACGTACCAAATCATAAATTGGTTTTTCTACTGCCGGAAGATTTTGGAATTCTCCCTTGAATCCCATAAATGGTAAGCTAACCACATCGCCATCATCAGCTGGATCAACAAAACGGACAAATCCTTCAAGGAAATAACCATTTGGCATTTCTTTGGTCAATTCTTCTGTAAATTTACGGGTATCGACTTTAACCGTTACCGTCTCAGAACTATGAGCTTTGACAGTTACTTCAGGCCAAGCTGTTTCTGTTAATTTACGAGGGCGGAGGGTGAATTTACCTTTTTTGACTTCATCTGTATCCGTATTGACCAGCATCTTCAGTGTACGATCTGTATCTGAAATATTGTGAACTGTAACATCAAATGTAAAGGCATCTTCAACATTGCCAAGAGTCACACTAGGATAGTTGTTGTCGCCAGTAATATACAAGTCTGTTGAAACCGCGGCAGCTGTATCAACAACACCTGCACCTTGTTGACGAGGAGAAGTATAAACACCAGTTTCCTTGTTGACATGTGGTTTCGCCGTAGACATAATCAGGGCTTTAACAGTCGCAGAGACTTGTTCAGGAGTCAATTCTGGGTGGTTCTTAACAAGGTATTCTTTGACCAAAGCAGCAACACCTGCTACGTGAGGGGAAGCCATACTCGTACCGCTCATATCACCGTAAGTATTGTCATTTAGTGAAGAGAAGATATTTCCACCAGGTGCTGTGACATCAGGTTTCAACTGACCATCTGTTGTCACACCCCAACTAGAGAAATCAGACAATTGGTCTGCTGCAGGTGATGGACGATTGGCCAATTTATCGTTAAAGACAATCTTATAAGAACCGGATTTTAGAAGTTCACCATAGTGTTTTGAAATAAAGACAGAAGGAATCTTTTTAGCATCACCGTCAATCGCCATTCCAAGATTGGTTCCTTCTACATTGTTGTAGACCAAGGCCCCTACAGCACCATGATGGAAAGCATTCGCAATCTTTTCAGAGAAGGTCAATGAACCACGTTGAATGAGGGCTAATTTACCGGTTACATCAACATTTTTGAAGTCTTCTTCTTTCCCTAGGCCAACCGCTACGTATTCATATTCTTTTCCTTTTTCAAAGTCAGTGTCTGTAGCAGATTTACTGTAATCAAATTTACCATGATCGGCTTGAGCGTTATCTTCCAAGCCCTTCACTTCAAATACTTCAGAAGTCACGACATTGTTATTGATGGAAGCTACAGAAATAGAATCTTCTACGGTTGACGGATTTCCGACTACACCATAGTCTGGATTGTCAGCCGATGGTCTTGAATAACCATTCCCAAAGGTATTACTATTTCCGGCAGAAATCAACACAGAGACACCTTTTGCACGTGCCCGTTTGATAGCGTCAATAATATCTGAACCAGCATTCACCATTGAACCAGTTGAAGATCCAAGGCTCATATTGATACTATCCGCTCCAAGTGCCACCGCATCGTCAATCGCCTTCACATAAAGGGCAGAACCAGTCGTTTTTTGACGATCGGAGAAGACACGCATAAACATCACTTGTGCTTCCGGAGCTACACCATAGATCTTTTCGCCGTTTGCTGCATCTTTATCAGGGTTCCCTGTTGCAATCCCTGTAACGTGCATCCCATGAGATTCTCTCTCAGCTTCCTTGATATTATCTGTACCGTCAAAGTAATCGTAAGCGTAGACTACCTTGTCGTTGTACCATTTACCATAATCAATTCCTGCCTTCCTCTTAGCAGCTTCAATATCATTTTGGTTTTTAAACTTAGCTTTTGAAGGATCTGTGATGCGAAGAACTTCGTGGTTGACATCCAAACCTGAGTCAATGACAGCAACCACCATTCCTTCACCCTTGTATCCTTGTTTCCAAGTTTGTGGGACAGTAATGATTTCATCGCTCTCAATACTTTGAGGTTTTTCTGCAGCCTCATGGCGGGCAGTCGTTTCAGAACTTGTAGGAGTCGCTACTTCTGTAGCTTTTTCTACCGGTTTTGCAGCTTCTGCTGATTTTGTTTGTGAAGCATCTGCTCCTTCTTTAAGTGCAGTCGCCTTTTCAGTTGCAGCTGCCTCTGCAGGAGCAGATTCTGTCTTCTCAATCACAGCCTCTTTAGCAACTGCTGTCTTTTCAACAGTAGCTACACTCGTCGGTGTTGTTGCTTGCAAATTCTGTTCTTGCGATGGTAGTCCATGACTAGTAGCTACTAGCTGTGTCTCAGGACTCTTTTGCCCACTTGTTTGTTCTTCTGCACTTGCTTGTGCAGATCCAAACACCAATACAGACCCCAATAATACTGAAGCCACGCCAAATTTGTATTTTCTTAATGAAAAACGCTCTTGTCTGTTCATAGGAACTCCCCTTTTATTTTAATAGTTCCTATTATAGCGCAAAATTGTCTGAAAATTCATTCAAACTGAAATTGTAACAAAAATGTAATATTTACGAATGTTACTAGTTAAAGATTTATTTTCGTTCGTTATCTGGCTATTTTATATGGGAAAGTATTATAGAACGTCTGTTTTAGTTAGAGTATTAAAATTATTTTATACCAAAAAGAATAGCAAAAAATCCGAGAGTCCCCTCACTCTCGGAAATGATAATTATCCCACTTTCTCTTAAAAATCTTTCTGATCTGGATCCGGTGCACCTGCTTGAACCGGTAGATTTTTCAGATAGTCGCAATCCTCTTGGGTCAGTTCAAAATCAAAACAGTCCAAATTGCTAGTAATTCGTTCTGGGGTCACTGATTTTGGCAATGGAAGGAAACCTTCTTGTAAACTCCAAGCCAGGGCTAGTTGAGCGACTGTCTTTCCATATTTAGTAGCCATTTCTTTTACTTGTTCATTTTGGAACAATTCTCCTTGGCCAAAAGGTCCCCAAGCTTCTAGTAAAATACCCTGTTTACGACTAGCTTCAATGGCCTCTTTTTGGTAAACACCAGGAGAGAGGCGAATTTGATTCACAGCCGGGATGATCTGAGCTGTTTTTAAGAGGGCTTCCAGATGGTGGGGCAGGAAGTTACTGACCCCAATGGATCGAACCTTGCCAGCCTTTACCATATCTTCCATTGCCCGCCAAACCTCAGCATTTCTCTCTTTCCAGGCATCCTCCTCACGAAGTGGTTTTGGATTTGGCCAATGAATCAAATAAAGATCTACATAGTCAAGGCCAAGTTTTTTCAGGGACTCGTCCAGAGCAGCCTGAGCTTCTTCGTAAGTGTGATTGGTATTCCAGAGTTTGGTCGTTACAAATAATTTTTCACGCGAAAGGCCACTATCTTGAATCGCCCGACCAACACTTTCTTCATTCTGATAATAAGCAGCTGTATCAATATGGCGGTACCCCGCTTTCAAAGCAGCCAAAACTGCTTCATAAGCTTCTTTCCCATCAGCTGCTTTCCATGTTCCAAATCCCAGAACAGGAATCTCTAGCCCATTGTTTAAACAATAGGTGTTCATTTTTTCTTTCCTTTCTTTGATTTTGATTTCTTAGGCCCTCGAAGTTTGAGCTCTGGTTTAAATCGATTTAGTTTAGTTGGCTCCATTTTCTTGCTATAAAAACTATAAACTAAAAAGGCTCCTCCAACCACCAGGATAAAGGGACTTTTCCTTACCAAACCATAGAGCAAGAAAAAAATTCCCATCGCTAAAAACCGTAAATCTATTTTCTTCATAAATTACCTCACATTTCAGTCTCCATTATAGCATGAAAGGGCTTTATTCACCAACTGTTAAGAGTCCCAAACAAAGAATACAATTCCTCCTACAAAAACCCCCTTTAGGTCTAAGCCTAAAGAGGGTTGGACTTTCTATTTCAATCTAGTTTCATGCTTGGTAACGTTTGACACCATCAAGGTAGGTCGCAACCAGTTCCAAATCCTGATCCAGTACAATAAAGTCAGCATCATAGCCTTCCCGAATTTGTCCACAGACATTGTCAATATGAACGGATTTTGCAGGATTGAGACTGGCCATCATGACAGCTTCATAAGGATTGGCAATTCCCCATTCTACTACATTTTTCAAGCCATCTTTTAATTTCAATATAGAACCAGCAAGATTGCCAGTTGATTTCAAACGAGCAGTTCCATCAGCAACTACCACAGGAAATTCACCAAGCATATAGTCTCCATCTGCTAAACCACCAGCAGTCATACAGTCCGTGATTAAGGCAACATTTTCTTTTCCTTTTTGCTTCATCAAGATATCACAGGCTAAAGGATCTACATGGTGACCATCACAAATCAATTCTGCAGTTGTATGTGGCAATTCATACATCGCCCCTACCATTCCGAGTTCACGGTGATTGAGGCCTCGCATACCGTTGTAGGCATGTACCCAAACACTTGCTCCTGCATCAACCGCTTTCTTAGCTTCTTCAAAGGTCGCATTGGAATGTCCTAGGGCGACTGTCACTCCTTCATCTGTAATGGTCCGGACAAAATCTTCGACACCCTCACGCTCTGGTGCCAGTGCGATCTTATTCAAAAGACCATGAGAGGCTTTTTGCCAGGCCCGGAATTCCTTCAGACTTGGATCTTTCATATACGCTGGGTTTTGAGCCCCCTTGTATTTTTCTGTAAAATAAGGTCCTTCAAAGTAGATACCACGAATTTTAGCACCCGTCGCCTCTTTGTATCGTGCGCCGATATTTTCTGTAACAGCCAGTAGTTGTTCATAAGAAGAGGTCAAGGTCGTAGGTAAAAAGCTGGTCACCCCTGTACTCAACAGGCCTTCACTCATGGTATGAAGGGTCCCTTCAATGTTGTTATCCATAACATCAACGCCACCAAATCCATGGATGTGTGTATCAACAAGACCTGGCGCAATGCTATAGCCAGAATAATCCAATACTTCTGCACCTTCTGGCAAGTTTTCTATATGCTTTCCGAATTTGCCATCCACAAGTTCCAAATAACCTCCACGACGGACTCCGTGTGGATAATAAAATTGATCTGCTTTAATATATGTAGACATAAGAACGTCCTTTCCATTGTAGAAACAAAAGTTCCTTTTTTATTCATACATATTATAACGCTTTCAGTTTTATTTGTAAATGGTATAGACCTATTTTTAAAAAAGAATCTAAAAAACAGAGTAAGTCAGCTCCTTACTCTGTTCATCATTCATTAAATTTGTTCCATTTGTACTTTTTCAGCAATATTCATGGCATGATCCGCTACTCGTGTATAGTGAGAGATGATATCAATAAAGTTGACCCCTGCTTGTGGCGTACATTCTCCCTTGTTTAAACGAGAAATATGTGTCTTTCTCAATTTCTTTTCAAGTTTTTCAATAGCTTCATGGCGTTGTTGCAATTCAGCTGCCAAGGTTTGGTCATCTTCTTCCACACTCCGAAGGGCGTCTTTAACAAAGATCGCTGTCTTTTGGTAGATATCCTCTAATTCAGCCAAGGCATCTGCAGAGAACTCTACTTTCTTGCGAATCAAATAATCCGTCAAGTTGATTAAAGCTTCTGCGTGATCTCCAATCCGCTCCAAATCCCGTGAAGAATCCAAGATATTGGTCAAGGCTTCACTTTCTTTGGTACTCAAGGCTTCACTCGACAGACGAATTAAGTAGCGAGTCAAATCATCATCGATTGTATTGATCGCTTCTTCTGTCTTATGGCCTTTTTCAGCCATTTTTTCATTTTGCTGGACAATATAGTCATAAGAGAGGCTGAATGCTTTATCTGCATATCCTCCCAAATGAAGCAATTCTTTTTTAGCATTTCCAAGGGCAATCGAAGGAGCTTGTTTGATCAAATGTTCATCCAAGTAAAGTGGTTCGTATTTAACAACTTCGTCTTCTCCAGGAATGAGCTTAGTCACCAAAAAGGCAAGGGCTCCAATAAACGGAAACTGGATGATGGTATTGGTTATATTAAAGGTTCCGTGAGCAAAGGCTATGGTCATTTCTGGAGACAAATGAAGAGTCGTTTCAAACCATTGAATCAAAGATGTAAACGGAACAAGGAAGACAAGACAGATAATGGTTCCGATAACATTAAAGGCTACATGGGCACCCGCCACACGTTTGGCCGCAATATTCGCTCCCAAGGAAGCAATGATAGCTGTAATGGTTGTTCCGATATTATCACCGAAGAGAACTGGGAGGGCCCCTTTCAGGTCAATCAAATGACTAGCATAGAGATTTTGCAAAATACCAATGGTTGCAGAAGAGGCCTGAATCAAAAGAGTTAATCCTGATCCGACAAAGACACCCAAGATAGGACTTTTACTTAACTGTACCATATAGTCACGAAAGACTTGCAAATCTTTAAGAGGTTCCATAGCCCCACTCATCAAGTTGAGGGCAAAGAAGATACCACCGACACCAAAAACGATTCGTCCAACATTATTAACCAAACGATTTTTGGTAAAGAAGAGACAAACCGCTCCGATAAAGAGCATGGGAAGAGCGTAGTCTCCTAATTTAAAACCAATGATAAAGGAGGTAATAGTCGTTCCAATATTGGCCCCCATAACAATACCAATAGCTTGGCGGAGGGTTAGAAGTCCTGCACTCACCAGACCGACCGTAATCACTGTAACCCCTGAACTCGACTGAATCAAAGCAGTCATTCCAATCCCTACTAGAACCCCTAGAAAGGGATTACTCGTATATTTATCAATATAGTATCGAAGTCGATCTCCTGCAGCCTGTTGCAAGCCTTCTCCCATGGTTTTAATACTATAGAGAAAGAGACCCAGACCTCCCAAAAAGTTAAATACAATTTCCTGCCAGTTAATCGACATGTTCATTCCTCCAAATTTGAGATCAGAAATAAAACTCCTCTCCTATTGTAAATGATAATTTCCAATCACACAAGAGATTTCTGTAAATTTCTACAATTTTTTGAAACCGTTTTTCCTTTTGACTCTATTTTTCTGTATGGAGAGACAAAAAAAGAGAGAGTAGGACAGAAATCGGTCATTCGTTAGAATTCGATTTCCTCGTCCCACCTCTGCACAGTTGAGTAGGACTGTAAAAGCTGATGAAATCAGCGTAGTAGAGCCCACTCAACCACTGCGTCTTGCTCGACAATCCAAAAACAAGAAGAGGCTAGGACTTTGTCCCAACCCCTCTAGTCTTTATTCAAATTGCGCAACATGGCATCAATTTTATTTCCATACTCGATGGATTCATCTTTCACAAAAGTGAGATCCGGAATCTTGTATAATTTCAGATTTCGACCTAATTCACGCTTGATGGTTCCTGTTGCTTTTTCAAGCCCTGTTTGAGCTTTTTGATTGTCAGAAGCCAGGTCACTCATAATCGAATAATAGACCTTTGCCATAGACAAATCGCCTAGCATTTGAACATCCGTGATGGTCACGCCTTGAACACGCGGATCACGAACTTTCTTTTGCAAAATTTCGTTGACTTCGCGCTTGATTTCCATCCCTACTCGGTCTGTCCGAAAATGACTTGCCATAGGAACTCCTTTCTGCTCTGTATTTAAAAACTAGGAAATGAGAGTGGGACAGAAATCGGTAATTCGTTAGAATTTGATTTCGTCGTCCCACCTCCGCACAGTTGAGTAGGGCTGTAAAAGCTGGTGAAATCAGCGTAGTAGAGTCCACTCAACCACTGCGTCTTGCTCGACAATCCGAGAAAAATTAAGAGGTTAGGGCTTTTGTCCCAGCCTCTTCCTAGTTAGCATTTTATTTTTTGATTTCTTCCATGATGTAGGCTTCAATGGTATCATCTGCTTTGATGTCATTGTATCCTTCAATCATCAATCCACCTTCACGGCCATTTGTCACTTCTTTCACGTCATCTTTGAAGTGCTTCAAACTTGCTAAAGCACCGTCATAGATGACAACTCCGTCACGAATGACACGAACTTTGGAATCACGAGTTACCTTACCACTAAGGACCATAAATCCACCGATAGTCCCCACTTTAGAGACCTTGAAGGTTTCACGAATGACTGCTTCCCCGATGATTTTTTCTTCGTATTCTGGATCCAGCATCCCCTTCATGGCATCTTCCATTTCTTCAATCACTTTGTAGATGATGGAGTGAAGACGGATTTCCACCTCATCCGCCTCGGCCTGTTGACGGGCTTGTGGAGTAGGGCGAACGTTAAATCCAATGATGAAGGCATTGGAAGCTTCTGCAAGGGTTACGTCTGATTCGTTGATGGCACCAACCGCTGAGTGAACAATGGTCACTTTCACACCTTCTACCTCAATCTTTTGAAGAGAAGCAGCAAGGGCTTCAACAGAACCTTGTACATCGGCCTTGATGATCACATTTACAGATTTCACTTCCCCAGCCTTCAGGGTATCAAAGAGATTTTCCAGGCTGACACGGTTGGTTACTTGACGTTGTTTCATCAATGCACGTTTGGCACGTTCTTCACCTGCTGCACGCGCAGATTTTTCATCTTCGTAAACCGCAAAGTGGTCACCTGCCATTGGGGCTTCGTTCAAACCTGTGATAGATACAGGTGTTGATGGTCCAGCCACTTTCACACGACGTCCAAGGTCATTGGTCATGGCACGAACACGTCCGAAAGTATTCCCGACAACGATTGGGTCTTGCACATTCAAGGTACCTTGTTGAACAAGAAGGGTTGCCACTGCACCTTTTCCTTTATCCAAACGGGCTTCGATAACCGTACCAATTGCACGAACAGTTGGGTCTGCCTTCAATTCTTGGATTTCCGCCACCAGAAGGACAGTTTCCAAGAGTTCATCGATATTTTGGTTGAACTTAGCTGAGATTTCTACAAACTCAGAATCGCCACCCCAGGCAGTTGACATAACACCATGCTCTGCCAATTCTCCGATCACACGTTCTGGATTGGCACCTGGTTTATCAATCTTGTTAATCGCAACAATAATTGGAACGTTTGCCGCTTTTGAGTGATTGATGGCTTCAATAGTCTGAGGCATTACCCCATCATCTGCCGCTACGACCAAGATGGTAATATCGGTAACAGATGCACCACGCGCCCGCATAGAAGTAAAGGCCGCGTGTCCTGGTGTATCCAAGAAGGTAATCTTCTTGCCATTCTCAACGATTTGGTAGGCACCGATATGCTGGGTGATCCCACCTGCTTCACCTGTCGCAACACGAGAATTACGAAGCGTATCCAAGAGGGTTGTCTTCCCGTGGTCAACGTGTCCCATGATGGTGACAACTGGTGGACGTTCTACCAACTCATCTTCGTTGAGATAGCCATCTTCTACGAAGAAGCGTTCAATATCCGCATTATCCACTTCAACTTTTTTCTTGGCTTCGATGCCATAATCGACCATCAAGAGTTCAATGGTATCGCCGTCAAGCGATTGGTTTTGGGTCGCCATCACGCCCATCATGAAGAGTTTCTTGACAATTTCAGCCGGTTCACGCTTGATTCGTTTTGCGATTTCCGCAACCGTCATGCCATCTGTGTACTCAAATTCACTTGGTAATTCATGGAATTTACGCTCTGTTACTGGTTTTGGAGCTTCAGGACGATTGTTCTTGCCTTTTTTATTTTTCTTATTGGTGTTCCAGTTACTATTCTTCTGATTTCTCACTTGATTTTGACTACTTCGATTCCTTTGTTGTTTTCTTGGACCATCTTCTTCACGATCAAAATCATCGCGTTTTTTATCTGGTCGCGCTTGTTTTTTACGGCGTGTATCTACTTGAGCCAGTGCAGCTGCAACAGCTGGTTTTGCAAAATTCTCAACACTTGGCTCTTGCACTGGAGTTTTCACTTCTGGAGTTTCCACTCGCTTCCGACGTTGTTGACGCTCTTGTTCTTCTTTGGCTACTTGTTGTTTAAAGCGATCTTCACTACCACGAGCATACTCAGCATTTTGTTCAGCTTTCAGAGCTGCTGCACGCGCTTTGAAGTCCATTTTTGGTGAAATCGGCGCTTGTGAACCCCGTCTTTGGTCTTGTCGGTTAGTGCGACGATCAGCCCCTTGATTTCGTTGTTCATTACGATCCTGTGGTCGTTGATTTCGGTTATCTCCATTGCGCTGATTGTCTTTGCGATCACGTTTTGGACGATTGTCTTGTTGTTTTCTACGTTCTGCCTGCTCTTTTGCACGTGCTTCCCGTTCTGCTTTAAAGTTCCGACTCTTTGGTTTTGCAGCTGGTGCTTGAGCTGTAGTCTCAGTCGCTTTCTTTTCTTGCGGTTGAGCTACTTCTTTTTTTTCTACAACAGTCGCTGCCTTAGTTGCTACTTCTGCAACTTTCTTTTCGACTGTTTCTTTTTTAGCTGCAAAGCTCTTGATCAACTTTTCAGCCGCTTCTGTATCGACACTAGAGGCATGACTTTTTATATCCAAACCTAATTCTTTCGCCCGAGTGACGACTTCCTTACTTTCCTTGCCCAATTCTTTGGCAATTTCGTATAATCTTTTCTTAGACAATTGCTGTCCTCCTCTTCTATTCCATAAGAGACCTCATTTTCTTTGAAAATCCAGCATCTACAACAGCGACGACCTTCCGGGCACGTCCAATTGCAGTGCTTAATTCTAGTGTTGAAAACACGGTAGATACTTGAACCTCATAATAGTGACCCTTATCCGTCACTTTCTTTGTCAGATTACTAGCAGCATCATTTGCCAGAAAAACCAAATTTACTTTTCCTTTCTGGATCGCTTTCATCACGAGTTCTTCTCCAGAAATCAGTCTTCCCGCTCTTTGTGCCAAACCTAACAAATTGCTCAATTTTTGCTTATTCAAGGCCTAACTCTCTTCTCTTCACCTTATGATCTACATATGCGATCAATTCATCATAGAAAGCTTCTTCCACTTCCATATTAAAGCTACGATTGAAAACTTTCTTTTTCTTGGCAAGTGCCGCTTCTTCATTGTCTAGCTTGATGTAAGCACCTCGACCATTGGCTTTGCCAGTTGGATCGATAAAGACTTGTCCTTCTTTATTTTTGACAATGCGGAGCAAATCGCGCTTATCGATAATTTCGTTTGAAACGACTGATTTTCTCAAAGGGATTTTTCTTGTCTTAACCATTTTCCCTCCTTCTCTTAATCGACTTGCTCTTGATCACTTTCTACTTGGTCTTCAAAAGTTTCTTGAGCTTCTTCCATTTCTTCAAACTCACTCGCAGATTTGATATCGATCCGGTAACCGGTCAAATGAGCTGCCAAGCGAACGTTTTGCCCACGGCGACCAATGGCCAGAGATAATTTGTTATCCGGTACCACGACAAGGGCATGCTTGCTATCTTCATCGTCAAAGATAACTTGGTCTACTTCTGCAGGAGCAATGGCATTGTAGATGAATTCAGCTGGATCTGGAACCCATTCAATGACATCGATGTTTTCTTCTGTTGGAACCATGCGGTCCAATTTTTGATCATAGCGTGCCGGATGGAATTTGCTCGTAATCTTTTTAATGTTCGATCCACCACGACCAACGATGGTCCCAATCGCATCCACATTTGGATTATGGCTACGAACCGCCACCTTGGTCCGGTCTCCAGCTTCACGCGCCACGCTCATGATTTCAACCGTTCCATCATAGACTTCAGGAATTTCTTGTTCCATCAAACGTTTAATCATTTCTGGATGGCTACGGCTAACGAAGACATTGACACCTCGTGGGTTATCTTCTACCTTGTAGACAAACACTTCGATGCGATCATGAGATTGGAAAATCTCACCTGGAATCTGATCTTGTTTAGACAATTGCGCCTCAATTGTGCCAAGATTGACATAGATAAAGCGATTGTCAAAACGTTCCACCGTACCACTCATAATTTCATTTTCATGTTCTTTATAAGTATTATAAGTGATGGTGCGTGTTTGCTTGCGCATTTTTTCCATGATCGTTTGTTTAGCTGATTGCGCTGCAACCCGGCCAAATTCAGCAGGAGCTTCTTCAAACTTGATCTTATCTCCCAACTCATAAGCTGAATTAATTGCCAAGGCATCCTTCAAGCTGATTTCCAATCGGCTATCAAAGACTTCATCCACCACTTCACGAACTGTATAAACCCGGAAATCTCCAGTTTTTTCATTAAATTCAATGGCTGCACTTTCTGCTTGACCATAACGACGGCGATAAGCTGAACGCAATGATTCTGTGACCGCTTCAATGATATCTTCTTTCTTGATCCCTTTGTCTTCTTCCAAGATACGGAAGGCTTCTCGCATTTCTTTACTCATGTTTTTCTTGCCTCTACTAAGGCTTCCTTTCTTTCATTCAGTTACAATTTTACAGCCAATCTTGCTTTAGACACAAGATTGTAAGGAATAGCTACTGTTTTTTTCCGCGTTTTATCCATATACTCAATGGTCAAAACATCCTCTTCAAAACGCACCAAGGTTCCTTCAAAGACCTTTTGTTTCTCAACAGCCTTGTATAAACTGACGTGGATATACTTTCCAACAGCACCTTCAAGAGCTTCCTTGGTTTTCAAGGGCCGCTCCAAACCAGGACTGGTCACTTCTAAGAAGTACTGCTCTGGGAAAGGATCCGGCTTGATTTGATCTAACAGCGGACTAATCACCTCTGTCAAATCTGCTGTATCATTTAAAGTGATCCCTTCTGGTTTATCAACAAAAATACTTAAGATGTAGTCACCACCCATCTTGCCATATTCAACATCCACCAATTCAAATGGAGCCTGAATTACTGGTTGAATCACTTCTGTTACTAACTCAACTATCGTTGCGATGGTTGCCACCTCCTCACAGATAAGAGGCGAAGATATATCCCCGCCTCTCCTTTTCTATTCGTTTTAAGTATTATAACACGATTCCGCAGTGATTGCAAGGAATATGCTAAAACTGCGCTTCTACACGGTAAATGACCTGCCCTTTGCTAGAGAACTTCTTCTCGTATTCGGTCATAACATTGCCTTCAAAATCACTAGCATGAAGGTCCAACCAGACCCCTTTCAAGGTCATTCCATATTGTGAAAAGCTGACCAAACTGTATTCAAACAAGCCACGATTGTCTGTCTTGAAGTGTATTTCTCCATGTTCTGGAAGAATTTGCTTGAAGGTATCAAGGAAACTCTTGTAGGTCAAGCGACGTTTTTCATGACGTTTCTTTGGCCAGGGATCTGAAAAATTCAGATAGAGTTGGTCAGTCTCACCGTCTTCAAAGTAATTGGTCAAGCTATCGCCGTCTACCCAAAGCAACTTAATATTGGGCACATCCGCTTCTAAGACCTTATCCAAGGCATAGCTCAAAACTGATTTTTGGATATCAATTCCAATGTAGTTGATCTCTGGATTGGCCTTGGCCATACCGGTGATAAAAGCACCTTTACCACTCCCCACTTCGATATGGATGGGATGGTTATTTCCAAAAATCTCGTGCCACTTTCCCTTAGCGTCTTCTGGGTTCAGCACCACATATTGCGGATTGGCCTCTAATAATTCTGTCGCCCCTTTGCGATTTCTAACTCTCATATTTCCTTTCCATATTTCAACCGGAAATTGCGCAGAGCATAGATCTCGCGATTGACATTTTCTAGATCATTATTTTCATAGTACTTGGCAATTTGGCACAAGAAAGAATATTGTCCAAACCAATAGAGTTTCGCAAATACTTTTTGATTGTACTTGTAGCCGTAATAACCCAACCAATCGCGCCAATTCGAATCTGGAATGTAGTGACTCAAAATATGGGCCACATCCAACATCCGGTCTGTCAAACGAACGGAATCCCAATCGACCAAGTAAATCAAGCCACTATCCGTTTCAATCCAATTGCTGTGTCGGACATCCCCATGAACAATGGTCGCATAATCCTCTCGAAAAGCAGGAACTGTCTTACGCAGATTCTTCACCACTGATTGAATGTAGTGATTTTGACGAAGAGCAATCGGCAACCGGTTACTCCAAGAGTTGAGCAATTCTAGAGGTGATTCCACAGAATAACCTAATTTTTTCAATTGGGTCATTAAAGGTCTAGAGCGATGCAAACGTGTTAGAATATTGACCACTTGCTTTTTGGACATCCCATTTGGGGTAAGGATCTCCCCATTTAGCCATTCTTGAGCACTCATCACATTACCATCCGGTAAGCGACGGCTCCATAACAATTGTGGGGCGATCTGTTCTTTTGCAAGACCCGCAAGAATTGGAGTCGTATTCATTTTAACAAAAACAAGCTCACCATCTGGATAGGTGCCCTTGTAGGCCTTCCCACTCTTTCCTGGAATAGGGGTGAGGCTTAGCTCTTTTTCATTCGAGTCCATCTTATCCTCCGTAAAAAGTTTCCAATCTATTTTACTAATTTTAACGACTTTCGTCAACCAAGCGCGCTAACTTAAATGAAAGATAGAGCAAGGTTAAAATAAGGGTATAAGCCAGTAAGCCCAGCAACAAGAGCTTATCCCCAATAAAGAATAGTCCAACCAAACCTTCTGCTAGTATTTCTACAAACATGACAAACCGAATTGTCTTGCGCAAACCAACTTTTTTACTCCCTTTTTTCATTGGAAATAAGAGAGTTAACGGTTGGTAGTCAAAGGCACTATACAAACCCAGCAATTGGAAAATAGCCAAGTAATTCAGCAGAGCCATAAGCGCTATAACCACTAAGTCTTGGGGAATAAAGATCATAGCAAGAATCGAAAGGATGAGGAGCCTTAGCGTCATCGAAAAAAGATCGCCATTTCTGAAAAAGGAGCGCATATACAGATGAAGCCAAGTATTCTCATGTGTTTTAGGAAGCAGAGTGAGGAAGCTATCTAAATACACTCTCCTTTTAACACTGTTGGTAATCCCTTTGACGGTTGTAAACAAGGCGAAGAAGCGAAGAATCAATTGTTTTCGAGCATTCTCCCGAGAAATAGCGAACTCCCATTTGAGGTTCCCATCCTGGTAGAAACGCGACGCCTTTAGCCAAAAGGCAAGCCCTTTAGCCAGTCCTAAACCGATCCAATAAGCCACGACTCCCATTTCGCTGACTCCTGTAGCGAGAAAAAGTGGCGTGAGTAGTAAGAGGACCAGACTTTGAATGACAAACCAATATCCAAAAGACTTTCTCACCTGTCCCTTGATATAGCTTTTCAGTTCTTCTTCTTTCACTAAAAGAAACAAGGCATCCGGCTTCTCCAAATAAGTCGCAATGTTCCCAATTGGAACCAAGAGCAACAAGCCAATCAAGAGACTCCAGCGGATCAAGCTTGGATCCTTAGGTAAGTGTTGCAAAAATTGACTGTATTGAACTGCCAAAAATCCGATAAAAATCAACAGAAACAAAACAAAGTGATCGTTCAGAACATAACGACTGTATTTGATGCAGTGATTTCGAAAGGTTTGCTGGCGTTTTTTCATCAACTCTTTCATGCTGTACCCTCTTCTGTCAAGGTCATATAGATATCATTCAAACTGGCTTTTTCATTTTCAAACGTTGCACGCAACTCGTCCAAAGTTCCTTTTGCTCGAACCTGGCCTTTATGAAGGATCACAAAACCATCGCACATTTTTTCAGCCGAATCTAGAACGTGGGTACTCATCAAAATGGATTTACCTTTCGCTTTTTCATCTGAAAGCAACTGAATCAAATCCGCTATGGCTACAGGGTCCAATCCTAAAAAGGGTTCATCCACAATATAGAGACTTGGATCCACTGCGTAGGCGCAAATAATCATGACCTTCTGCTTCATTCCTTTTGAAAACTGGGTTGGAAACCAATCTAATTTTTCAGCAAGGCGGAACTGTTGCAACAAGGGTTGCACACGCGCCATTACTTGATCCAGGTCTAAATCATAGGCCATGGCTACTGTTTCAATATGTTCTCTTAAAGTTAGCTCCTCATACAGACTCGGTGTTTCTGGAATATAACCAATTTTCTTGCGGTATTCCGTTGGAGCTTCTGGAAGGCTCAAGCCATCAATCCGTACTTCCCCAGCATACGGATGCAATAGACCAATAATTTCATTAATCGTGGTAGACTTTCCTGCTCCATTTAGGCCAATTAAACCGACCAGTTGGCCATCAGGTACTGAAAAGCTCACCTCTTTCAAGACAGGGATATTGACATAGCCCCCTGTCAACTTGTTGATTTCTAACATATTTTCTCCAATTTCTGGTATAATGTTCTTATATTATAACAAAATTTAGTCTAAATGAGGTGTATTTATGGTTGATGATTGTATTTTTTGTAAGATTGTAGCAGGTGACATTCCGTCTTCTAAAGTCTATGAAGATGAGGAAGTTCTCGCCTTTTTAGACATCTCCCAAGTCACTCCAGGCCACACCTTAGTGGTTCCTAAAAAGCATGCTCGCAACCTCTTAGAAATGGATGAAACCACTACTGCTCAATTGTTTGCCCGTGTTTCTAAAGTTGCCCAAAAAGTAAAAGCTGCAACCCAAGCTCCTGCCATGAATATCATCAGTAACATGGAAGAAATTGCTGGACAGACTGTTTTTCATACCCATGTCCACATCATTCCTCGCTATACCGATCAAGACGAGCTCACGATTTCCTTTACTGAACACGAGCCAAATTTTGAGCAATTAGCAAGGCTAGCAGGAAAAATTCAAAACAGCTAAAACAAGGAGGCCATATGAAACTAAGAAATCTCTTCTGGTTTGCAACAGGAGCTAGTATCAGCTATCATCTAGTCAAGAACCGCCATGAAATGAAGTCGGATATACAGGAAACAGGACAGTTGGTCAAAGGCATTCAAGAGAACCTAGCAAAAATCCAACACAACCTTGATATTATTCAAGAACAAAAAGCCAATCTCAATGAACTCGTGAACGATTTTCAATACAAGGCAAAACTCTTTAGCCAACAGGTAACTGCTTCGCTAAAAGAAATTCAAGCCATTTGGCAAACAAATCAAAACGATTGAGAAATGTCCAATTCTCAATCGTTTTTTTATTATTGCGATGGTACTGTTGGTGTGACACTACTTGAATCTGAGGCCGCAGGCGCAGCAGGTGCAACAGGTGTAACAGTGGCTGCTGAACTTTGAGGTGTCACCCCTCCTGTGTCTTGACTAGAAGGCACAACCGGTTGTTGATAATACTCTTGATAAACCGGAGCTCCCTCAGAAGCAGCGGATGGGGCTTGCTCCTGAGATGAGGATTCTTTCAACTCTTCATCACCATCCAATAGATAAGCATTGGTTTTTAGCGTTTTAACTTCTTTCATTCCCAAGGCTTTTCGGATAATGTTTTGAATTTTTAAGAGATGTTTGGAGGTCACAATCTGATAACTTCCACCATCTGCTAAGGTGGCATCTTCCCCTTTTAGCTGGTATTGATGGATGGTAGAAAGTGCATCCTTGTAGCCCAACAATTGAAGAAGACTATTGCTGTCTAAGGAAATATTGGTTTGCATATTGTCACTAACAGAATCAATAATCCCCTTATAATGACTTAGGCTATTTAAGCTCAAGACCTTCTCCACAATTTTTTTGATCACTTCACGTTGACGCTTCTGGCGCCCATAATCCCCTTCTGGATCCTGATACCGCATCCGTGAATAAACCAGCGCTTGTTCCCCATTAATCTCATGACGCCCTGGTGCAATCTTAGCCGTGTACTCCGGCTCATTTTCTTCAATGGAGATGTCAAAATCAAAGGGATTATTGACCGTGATCCCTCCAATTTTGTCAACCAATTGGATGAGCCCCTTCATATTGATCATGACATAGCGGTCAATATGAATATTTAAAAGATCCTGAATGGTCTTAATGGCAAGTTTAGCGCCACCTTGAGCATAGGCAGCATTTAATTTTTCTTGCACTGTTTGACCATCCGAGCTAACATTGGTTAAAATATCTCTTTCTAGGCTTGTCATAGTCGTTTCTTTGGTACGAGGATTGACCGTCACTAGAATCATGGTATCACTATTTCCCGCCCAAGGATCTTCTCGCGAACCATTTCCGGTATCAACCCCCATTAAAAGAATGGTCATGGGTTTATTTTCTGCAATGACATTGGTTTCATTTCCAAAACTTTTATAGGTCTTGCTGAGTGTCCCTGTCGTTTGATTGAGAATCGTTAAGCCATATGCTCCAATTCCGATCACAGTTACTGTCAATAAGCTCAAGAACATTAAAATAATTTTTTTAACCATATAGAATCTCTCTTTAATCTATGAGTTTACCCATAAGGTAAACATCCAAAAATTCCCCTTCTGCTGAATAAGCTCCTCGAACTTGGCATCCTTCGATGTCAAAGCCCAATTTTTGATAGACATGTACTGCCCGTTTATTGCGTACCTGAACAGTTAAAACTAATTTACGAAGAACCCCTGTTGAGTGAGCCCACTCGACTCCTTCTTCCAGTAAGATTTGTCCAAGCCCTTGATTCCAATAACTTTTTTGAATCACAATAAACACTTCACCAATGTGCCGAACTGAACGCTGCGGAGCAGCTGTAATATTGAGCAAGCCCACCAACTGTTGATCTAAAAATAGCAAGAGACAAATACGATTGTCTGCTCTTCCCTGAAGTAGGAGAAATCGCTCCATATCAGACGGCGTCATCCCAATTCCCGCTTCATCTAGCGTCATATAATCACTCTCTGCGCCAACCTGATCTAAGAAATCAACAAGAAGAGTCGCGTCCAACCCTTCAGCTTGTCGTATCTCTAATAGAACTTCCTTTTGCTTAGTCATCGATCGTTCTCACTTCTTCAAAGGCAGCGAGCAGGGCCTCTGCACGTGCTCCCACCGCTTCAAACTCCAACTTGCGTCCATCCTCCAACTTTCGGATAAACAGTTTCAAATAGCCATCTGGAAGATTGGAAGCAATGAGCTCACCCCATTCAATAACGGTGACACCCTCTCCATAAATAAAATCGTCCAGATCGATAGAATCTGGGTCGTTTCCAATCCGGTAAACGTCCATATGATAGAGTGGGAGGCGCCCTTCGTATTCACGAACGATGGTATAGGTGGGACTTTTAATCATCTGTTTAATCCCGAGCCCTCTTGCAAGTCCCTTTGTAAAGGTTGTTTTTCCTGCTCCTAGATCACCCGACAAGATCATTACATCCTGCTTTTCTAGCAGTTTTCCTAGTTGTTCTCCTAGAGCCATCAGCTCCGTTTCATTATGACTAATCATTTTTCTATTATACCAAACTTTTTTAGATTCTGCTCTTACTTTTAGAAATTGTTCCTTAAAATTTCCATATTGATAGACAAAAAAGGAAGAGAGTGGGACAGAAATCGGTCATTCGTTAGAATTCGATTTCGTTGTCCCACCTCCGCACAGTTGACTAGGACTGTAAAAGCTGATGAAATCAGCGTAGTAGAGCCCACTCAACCACTGCGTCTTGCTCGACAATCCAAAGACAATTGAGAGGCTAGGACTTTTGTCCCAGCCTCTTCTTCGTTATTCGTTTCTGATCAATTAATTCAAAGCCATGCTGATATAGTTCAAAATAAAGAGAAGATCCAAGATCCAAATCATGCTATGCACGTCTTTTGCTTCCCCTTTCACCACTTTTACAAAGCTATAAGTGATAAATCCAGCCGCAATCCCTTGTGTGATGGAATAACTGAAGCCCATAAAGATCGATGTGAAGAATGCAGGAATCGCTTCTGACATATCTTCCCAATGGATATTTTTCAAACCACTTAACATCATGATCCCCACAACAATCAGAATTGGGGCAGTGGCAGCTGTTGGGACAATAGCCAACAAAGGACTAAAGATACTTGAAATAGCAAAACAGATCGCAACCACTAGAGCTGTCAAACCAGTACGACCACCAGCACCAATACCTGCTGCAGATTCAATATAAGTTGTCACGTTTGAAGTACCAGCAATGGCACCTACTGAAGTTGCCACCAAATCAGAGTAAAGAGCCTTATCCAATTTAACTGACTCATGATTTTCACCACTTGTCGCGATGATTCCAACTTTTTCACCCGTACCGATAAGAGTTCCGATCGTATCAAAAATATCGGTCAAAGAGAAGGCCAAAATGGCCATCAAGGTCTCAGGTAAACGAGACGTATTGGAAATCAAAGAACCCAATCCTTTTGATCCCAAGGCTTGACCAAAGATGGTACCCAAGTCATTAAAAGCGGCTCCTAGATGGGTACTTGCGAAGTCGATTTTCGACACATCTACGACATGAACTAGAATCCCCAAAACAGTCGTCGTGAAGATGGAAAGGATAATCCCTCCCTTGACTCCCTTCACGACGAAGAAAATGGTAATCGCTAGACCTGCCAGAGCTAAAAGTACCGCCGGATTATTAAAGTCTACCAAACCTGGAACTGCTGCTGCATTGGCCGCAATCGTCGCATTGGCTTGGTCCGCTCCCTTCCCAACAACGGTATAGGTATGGGGGTCAATCGTAAATTTCAACAATCCGGCATTTTTGATTCCTACATAGGCCAAGAAAATTCCAATCCCAGCTGAAATCGCTGAACGAAGGGCTGTTGGAATCGACTCGATAATCATCTTACGCACTTTTGTCAAGGTGATGATCAATGAAATCACACCACAAATAAAGACCATTCCCAAGGCTTCTTGCCACGTATAGCCCATTCCAAACACAACAGTGAAGGTAAAGAAGGCATTCAAGCCCATTCCTGGCGCTTGAGCATATGGCAAATTAGCATAAAAGGCCATCATCAAGGTACCAACAACCGATCCAATAATCGTTGCAAGAAAGACCCCTTGAGCTGGCATTCCTGTTTGTGACAACATTTGCGGATTTACGAAGAGGATATAACTCATCGCAAAAAAGGTTGTCAAACCAGCAAGAACCTCTGTTCGAACAGTGGTTCCATGTTCTGAAAGTTTAAAAAACTTATCCATTTCAGAAAAAACTCCTTTTTCATCATTCTCGCTCCCAATCAATTTGCGAACGTTATTTCTATTTTATCAAAATATATTTCGGATTTCAAGGAATTCTCCTTCTTTTTTATTTTCAAGCAGTTTTTCTTATTTTCTGATATAATGATCTCATTCTTCTCGAAAGGAACCTACATACGAAAAAGAAACTAATCGCTCTGGATTTAGATGGCACTCTCCTGAATTCGGAAAGTAAATTAAGCGACTTCACTGTTGAGACCATAAAGAAAGTTAGCGCCCTTGGACATAAAGTGATCATTACAACAGGCCGTCCCTATCGCATGGCCCATACCTACTACCAAGAACTCGAACTCGATACCCCTATGATCAATTTCAACGGCTCCCTAACCCACCTTCCTGGAAAAAAATGGAGCGAAGAACAATGTTTGACCTTGGATAAAAAATATTTACTAGACATGGTTGCCCATCGTGACGCCATCCAAGCAGACTTCATTGCCGGTGAATACCGTAATAAATTTTTTATAACAGATCCTAATGACCAGATTGCCGATCCTCAATTATTCGGAATTGAAGCTTTCCAGCCCGAAAATCAATTTCATCCAGAGAGGGTAACGAGTGATCCAAACTGCATTCTTTTTCAGACAAAGGCTGAAGATAAATATGCTCTTGCAGAGGATATGAATCAGTATTATGACTACAACCTATCCATCAATACCTGGGGTGGCCCCTTAAATATTTTGGAATGCAATCCCAAAAATGTAACAAAAGCATCAGCTCTGACCTACCTTCTGGATAAACTCAATATGGATCGGAAGGATTTGGTTGCTTTTGGAGACGAGCACAATGACACAGACATGCTAGCTCTTGCTGGGTGTGGATACGCGATGAAAAATGCGAGTTCAGTCTTACTTCCCTATGCAGATTTCATAACAAACTACACAAACGACGAGGACGGTGTCGCACGCCAATTAATTCAATTATTCTTATAATAGGAACAGACATGAGTTACGCCCTCATGTCTTTTTGTCCCCTAAATCCTTAATCGGTTAATCAATCCCCCCTTTTTTTCCATTTTTTTTATTGTTCAATAGATAAACTTGTGATATTATTAACATAGTTATTAAAGAAGCGTTTTCAAAAATCTAATACGCCTCTTGTTCACTTAAGGAGGAACAAAATGAAAGCTGTTGTTGTAAACCCAGAAGGTACTGGTGTAGAAATCGTTGCAAACAAAGACATGCGTCCACTTGAAACAGGGGAAGCTCTTGTTCAAATCGAGTACTGTGGTGTCTGCCACACTGACTTGCACGTTGCGCATGGTGATTTCGGAAAAGTTCCAGGCCGCGTTCTTGGACATGAAGGAATTGGTATCGTCAAAGAAGTGGCTCCTGATGTAAAAAGCTTAAAAGTTGGTGATCGTGTCAGCGTTGCTTGGTTCTTCGAAGGTTGTGGTACTTGCGAATACTGTACAACAGGTCGTGAAACCCTTTGCCGTACTGTAAAAAATGCTGGTTACTCTGTTGATGGCGGAATGGCTGAACAATGTATCGTTACTGCTGACTACGCTGTCAAAGTTCCAGAAGGACTTGATCCTGCCCAAGCTTCATCTATCACTTGTGCGGGGGTTACTACTTATAAAGCTATCAAAGAAGCCAAAGTTGAACCTGGACAATGGGTTGTCCTCTATGGTGCTGGAGGCCTCGGAAACCTAGCTGTTCAATACGCTAAAAAAGTATTCAATGCACACGTTATCGCAGTCGATATCAACAACGATAAACTGGAATTGGCCAAAGAAGTTGGAGCTGACATCATAATCAACGGTAAAGAAGTTGCAGATGTTCCAGGATTGATCAAAGAAAAAACAAATGGTGGAGCTCATTCAGCTGTCGTAACAGCTGTTTCTAAAGTAGCCTTCAACCAAGCAGTTGATTCGGTTCGTGCGGGTGGTCGTGTTGTCGCAGTTGGTCTTCCTTCAGAAATGATGGACCTCAGCATCGTGAAGACTGTCCTTGACGGTATCCAAGTTATTGGTTCACTCGTAGGTACCCGTAAAGACTTGGAAGAAGCCTTCCAATTTGGTGCAGAAGGCTTGGTAGTCCCTGTCGTTCAAAAACGTCCAGTAGAAGATGCTGTTAAAGTCTTTGACGAAATGGAAGCTGGAACCATTCAAGGACGTATGGTACTTGACTTCACAAACTAAAAGGCACGGATACGGAGTCTAGTGTCCTTAATAGAAAACTATTTATAAGGAGGCTGGGACAAAAGTCCTAGCCTCTTCTTGTTTTTGGATTGTCGAGCAAGACGCAGTGGTTGAATGGGCTCTACTACGCTGATTCCATCATCTTTTACACCCCTACTCAACTGTGCGGAGGTGGGACGACGAAATTGAATTCTAACGAATGACCGATTTCTGTCCCACTCTCTTTTTTGTCCAGTTTATATAGACGAATAAAAATTTAGAGTATCTTTATTTTACCGTCTGATTCACTTTCCTCTTTCTATAAAAGAATTTCTCGGAGGAAATGATTACGTTAATATATTGAAAAATCGAATTATCTTCAAATAGTAATTGAAAGAATTGACTTTATTATGAAAACGTTTTATAATGAAGAAGCTTAAAGTTTTCTTAAACTGCAAGTCAAACAAATTTTATAAGGAGGAATGTCAATAATGAGTATTGGTATCATTATTGCTAGCCACGGCGAATTTGCAGCTGGAATTCACCAGTCTGGCTCAATGATCTTTGGAGATCAAGAGAAAGTTCAAGTGGTTACGTTCATGCCAAATGAAGGCCCAGATGATCTCTATTCTAAATTCAATGCTGCGATTGCCGCATTTGATGCAGAAGATGAAGTCTTGGTTTTGGCTGACCTTTGGAGTGGTTCTCCATTTAACCAAGCGAGTCGCGTTATGGGAGAAAATCCTGATCGTAAATTTGCGATCATTACTGGATTGAACCTTCCGATGTTGATTCAAGCTTATACAGAACGTTTGATGGATGCAAATGCCGGCGTTGATAAAGTCGCTGCAAACATCATCAAGGAAGCTAAAGACGGGGTTAAAGCACTCCCAGAAGAATTGAATCCTGTCGAAGAAGCTAGTACAGCCGCTGCTGCTCCTGTAGCCCAAGCTGCGATTCCAGAAGGAACGGTTATCGGAGATGGAAAACTCAAGATCAATCTTGCCCGCTTAGATACACGTCTTCTTCATGGACAAGTCGCAACTGCTTGGACACCCGATTCAAAAGCCGATCGGATCATTGTTGCTTCAGATTCTGTTGCCAAAGATGAATTGCGTAAAGAATTGATCAAACAAGCTGCACCAGGTAACGTCAAGGCCAATGTAGTCCCAATTCAAAAATTGATCGATGTTGCAAAAGACCCTCGTTTTGGGAACACACATGCTTTGATCTTGTTTGAAACACCACAAGACGCGCTTCGTGCCATCGAGGGTGGTGTTCCGATTAAAACCTTGAACGTCGGTTCAATGGCGCACTCAACTGGTAAAACTATGGTCAACAATGTATTGTCCATGGACAAAGAGGATGTCGCTACATTTGAAAAAATGCGTGATCTTGGAGTGGAATTTGATGTTCGTAAAGTTCCGAATGACTCTAAGAAAGATTTGTTTGACTTAATTAACAAAGCGAACGTTCAATAATCGATTACTTACGAAAGGATTTTAAACATGTCTATTATTTCTATGGTATTAGTGGTCGTTGTTGCCTTCTTAGCAGGTCTTGAAGGTATCCTTGACCAATTCCAATTCCACCAACCACTTGTTGCTTGTACCTTAATTGGTTTGGTAACAGGTAACTTGACTGCTGGCGTTATGCTTGGTGGTTCACTTCAATTTATTGCACTTGGCTGGGCCAACATTGGTGCCGCAGTTGCACCCGATGCTGCTCTTGCTTCTGTCGCTGCTGCCATCATCATGGTACTTGGGGGAGACTTCAGTGCAAAAGGAATCGCTGTCGCTCAAGGTGTCGCTATTCCACTTGCAGTTGCTGGTCTTTTCTTGACCATGATCGTCCGTACTCTTTCCGTTGGTTTGGTCCACACTGCCGACGCTGCTGCTAAAAAAGGTGATATCAAAGGTGTAGAACGCGCTCACTTTGTGGCCCTTCTTCTTCAAGGTCTTCGTATCGCGATCCCTGCAGCTCTCTTGTTGATGATTCCTGCTGAAACTGTCAAAACTGCTCTTGAAGCAATGCCAAAATGGCTCTCTGATGGTATGCAAATCGGTGGTGGTATGGTCGTAGCTGTTGGTTACGCCATGGTTATCAACATGATGGCTACTCGTGAAGTATGGCCATTCTTTGCGATTGGTTTTGCTCTTGCAGCCGTTAGCCAATTAACCTTGATCGCCCTTGGTGCGATTGGTGTTGCCCTTGCCTTGATTTACCTTTCACTTTCTAAGAAAGGTGGCAATGGAGGTGGCGGTGTCGCTACTTCTAATGACCCAATCGGCGATATTCTCGAAGACTATTAAGAAAGGTGTGACACTATCATGACTGAAAAATTACAATTATCTAAATCAGATCGTCAAAAAGTTTGGTGGCGTTCAACCTTCTTGCAAGGTTCTTGGAACTACGAACGGATGCAAAACTTGGGTTGGGCCTACTCATTAATCCCAGCTATCAAAAAACTCTACACAAAGAAAGAAGACCAAGCAGCTGCACTTGAGCGTCACTTGGAATTCTTCAATACTCACCCATATGTTGCTGCACCAATCCTTGGAGTAACCCTTGCTTTGGAAGAAGAAAAAGCAAACGGCGCTGCCATTGACGATGCTGCTATCCAAGGGGTGAAAATCGGTATGATGGGACCTTTGGCAGGTATTGGAGATCCTGTCTTCTGGTTCACAGTTCGTCCGATCCTTGGAGCACTTGGAGCTTCCCTTGCTTTGTCAGGCAGTATCCTAGGTCCAATTATCTTCTTCTTGGCATGGAATGCGATTCGTATGGCCTTCTTGTGGTACACCCAAGAACTTGGATACAAAGCCGGTTCTGAAATTACCAAAGATATGTCTGGTGGGATCTTGCAAGATATCACTAAAGGTGCTTCTATCCTTGGGATGTTCATCCTCGCTGTCTTGGTAGAACGTTGGGTATCTATTAAATTCGTCTTCAATGTTTCTTCTGTAAAATTAGACGATAAAGCTTATATCCACTGGGATAAACTTCCTGATGGATTTAAAGGAATTCAAGAAGCCTTCGCTCAAGTTGGTCAAGGACTTTCTCAAACTCCTGAAAAAGTTACAACTTTCCAACAAAACTTGGATTCATTGATTCCTGGTTTGATGGGATTGCTTCTTACTTTCGCTTGTATGTGGTTGCTTAAGAAGAAAGTATCTCCAATCACTATCATCATCGCCCTCTTTGTCATCGGTGTCTTGGCACACGTTTCTGGCTTGATGTAAGCAAAGATCAACAAAAAAGAAGGTTTCGGCCTTCTTTTTATTATGATATAATGGAATAAATAGCAATACAGGAGGATCTCATGGCTCAATCATTGAATAAAACCGTTGAATTCCATACGACTGGGGTTTCTTATCTTGGAGTAGGTGGCAAGGTTGGAAAAATGTTACTTGGAAATGCTGCTTTTGAATTTTATGCAGATACAAATGTTGAAAACTATATTCAAATTCCTTGGGCGGAAATTGAGCAGATCGGTGCCAATGTTCGCGGACATAAAATTAGCCGTCATTTTGAAATTTTCACCAAAGAATCAAAGTTTCTATTTGCTTCAAAAGATTCAGGGAAAATTTTAAAAATTGCTAGAGAAAAGCTAGGGAACGATAAAGTGGTCAAACTTCCTACCCTCCTCCAAACCACCGGTCAAAAATTTAAAAATCTATTTGCAAAAAAATAGAAACTTTAGTATAATCATAACAACGGATAAGTAGGTTATCCCCTTCTTTCAGAAAGTCTGCGGTTGTTGCGAGCAGATAGGAGGGATAGGTGAAATTCTACCGTTATCTTCAATTACATACATAATCAAGTGCACATCTGTGAAGTTGGATGGAACCGTGGCGCTGCCACTCCAACACTTTAACAGGTGTGCTTTTTATCATAAAGGAGTTCTTATGTTAGATATCAAACGAATCCGCACAGATTTTGATGCTGTCGCTAAAAAACTGGCTACACGTGGGGTTGCCGCTGCTACTTTGAATGAGATGAAAGAAATCGATGCTAAGCGTCGAGACATCTTGGTCAAGGTTGAAACTCTTAAATCTGAACGTAACACCGTTTCTGCCGAAATTGCCCAAGCTAAACGCAATAAAGAAAACGCGGATGACAAAATCACTGCTATGCAAGCTCTCTCTGCTGATATCAAATCACTAGATGCAGAATTGGCCGAAATCGATGCTAAGTTAACAGAATTCACCACTACTCTCCCAAATATTCCTGCTGATAGCGTGCCCGTTGGAGCTGATGAAAATGACAATGTTGAAGTTCGCCGTTGGGGAACTCCTCGTAATTTTAGCTTTGACGTAAAAGCCCACTGGGATTTAGGAGAAGACCTAGGAATCCTAGACTGGGAACGTGGTGCGAAAGTTACTGGAGCTCGCTTCCTCTTCTATAAAGGTCTCGGTGCAAAATTGGAACGTGCCATCTACAACTTCATGTTAGATGAACACGCTAAAGAAGGCTACACCGAAGTCATTCCTCCATACATGGTTAATCATGACTCAATGTTTGGTACAGGGCAATATCCAAAATTTAAAGAAGATACCTTTGAATTAAGCGACACAAATTATGTCCTTATTCCTACTGCTGAAGTACCCTTAACAAACTACTATCGCGATGAAATCCTTGATGGAAAAGATTTGCCAATCTACTTTACCGCAATGAGTCCATCATTCCGTTCTGAAGCTGGTTCAGCTGGCCGTGATACTCGTGGCTTGATCCGTTTGCACCAATTCCACAAGGTTGAAATGGTCAAATTTGCTAAACCAGAAGAATCTTATGATGAATTGGAAAAAATGGTTGGCAATGCCGAAAATATCCTCCAAAAACTCAATCTTCCTTACCGAGTAGTAGCTCTTTCAACTGGAGATATGGGATTCTCTGCTGCTAAGACTTATGACTTGGAAGTTTGGATCCCAGCTCAAAATACTTATCGTGAAATCTCTAGCTGTTCCAATACCGAAGATTTCCAAGCTCGTCGTGCGCAAATCCGTTACCGTGATGAAGCTGACGGCAAGGTTAAACTTCTTCATACCTTGAACGGATCTGGACTTGCAGTTGGACGTACCGTTGCAGCTATTCTTGAAAATTATCAAAACGAAGATGGTTCTGTGACCATCCCTGAAGTTCTTCGCCCATACATGGGTGGCGTTGATGTGATCGCACCAAAATAAGATAAGATAAAAAAACTGAGACTTGCACATTCTGCAAGCTCAGTTTTTTAGTATTTACGAAAACGTTGATAGCGTTTCTCTAAAAGCTTATCCACAGGGACCTGTTGAAGTGCTTCTAGTTCCGCTTGTAATTCTCTTTTTACTTGTGCCACTAGCTCCCCATTTGAGAAACCGTGCTCTGGAATCACCTTGTCTACAATTTCTAATTTCAAGAGTTCATGTGAAGTGATTTTCATCAATTCAGCAGCCTCCATCGCACGACTACCGTCTTTCCATAGGATAGAGGCAAACCCTTCCGGACTTAAAACGGCATAAATGGAGTTTTCCAGCATCCAAACCTTATCTGCAAGAGCTAAGGCCAGTGCCCCGCCAGATCCACCTTCGCCAATGATAATCGCAATAATTGGAACTTTTAAATCACTCATTTCAAGAAGATTTCGAGCAATAGCTTCCCCTTGTCCTCTTTCTTCAGCTCCAACACCAGGATAGGCACCAGCTGTATTGATAAAGGTCACTACTGGACGACCAAATTTCTCAGCTTGCTTCATCAGACGCAAGGCTTTGCGATAACCTTCTGGATGGGGTTGACCAAAATTACGTTTAAGATTATCTTGGAGATTCTTTCCTTTTTGGATTCCCACTACAGTTACTGTTTGATTGCCTAAGCGACCGATTCCACCAATCACAGCATCATCGTCACGAAAATTTCGATCTCCATGTAGTTCGATGAAGTCATCAAAAATCCCTTGAGCAAAATCCAGCGCTGTTAATCTACCTTGATCACGCGCTTCTTTTATAATCTGTGCTATTTTACTCATCTTTACCTCCATGAAGTGCCAACAATTGTCCGATTGTTTCACGAATCTGACTTCTTTCTACGATCAAGTCTACAAATCCATGCTCCAGCAAAAATTCTGCTTTTTGGAAATCATCTGGTAATTTTTCTCGAACAGTTGATTCAATCACTCGCCGGCCAGCAAAACCAACTAAGGCTTGGCTTTCAGCCATAATGATATCCCCTTCCATGGCAAAGGAAGCTGTCACACCACCAGTTGTTGGATCTGTTAGAACAGTTAAGTAGAATAATTTTTCCTTAGAATGACGTTGAACCGCAGCAGAAATTTTTGCCATTTGCATCAGACTCACAATTCCTTCTTGCATGCGCGCCCCTCCTGAAGCGGTAAAAAGAACAACTGGTAATCTGTTTTCGGTTGCAAATTCAAACAAGCGTGTGATCTTTTCACCAACGACAGATCCCATGGAAGCCATGATAAAGTTAGAATCCATGATTCCAAGTGCTACTTTTTGCCCCTTGATCAAAGCGGTCCCCGTAAGAACTGCTTCATCCAGCCCAGTCATTTCTCGAACTGTCGCTAGTTTCTTTTGATAATTTGGAAACTTCAAGGGATCTGTTGTTTCAATTCCCGTGAACATTTCTTCAAAGCTAGCTGGATCAATTGTAAGAGCCAATCGTTCTTGAGCTGAAATACGGAAGCTATAGCCGCAATTGGGGCATACTCGCTCGCTTCCCAAGTCCTTTTGGTAAATGGTATGTTTACATCCTGGACATTGTGAGAAAAGCTCATCTGGCACTTCTGGTTTTGGTTGAGGATCCTTCCAGGAAGATCTATTCGGATTGATCCGAATATATTTATCTTTTTTAGAAAATAAAGCCATTACATACTCCTTATAAGATGAGAGTGGACGAAAGTCTGACTAGGAAACAGATTGAAAACTATCCCAAACTGTTGTACACTTCCCACCCCCGAAATGTTGATTTGTGAATCGTTAACTCTTTCAGGTGGGAGACTTACTTTTCAAGTCTTGCCTACCTGAAAGAGTTGATTCCTTTCCTTCATCGAAGGTTGGATCCTTTTGCCCAACTCCTTACGATAAAAGCCTGAAACTGTGACAAGTGGTTTCCTCACTATCCTCACAAGTCCAGGCTTTTTCCTCATTCCTTATTATAATTTGGCAGGAATTGTTCCATCAAAAATGCAGTGTCATAATCACCAGCGATGACATGTGAATCAGAAATCAAATCCAACTGGAAGTCGCTATTGGTTACAACCCCATCAATTTCCAACTCATAGAGAGCACGCTGCATCTTCATGAGAGCATCAAACCGATTTTCACCATGGACAATGATCTTGGCAATCATACTATCATAATAAGGCGGAATTGTGTAACCTGGATAAACAGCTGAATCGACACGCAAGCCAACTCCACCACTCGGAAGATACAAATTGGTAATTTTTCCTGGGCTTGGTGCAAAGTTGAAGGAAGGGTTTTCTGCATTAATCCGGCATTCAATCGCATGTCCTTTAAAAACAATATCCTCTTGCGTGAATCCCAACTCTTGCCCTGCTGCAATTTTAATTTGTTCTTTGACAATATCGACACCAGATACAAATTCGGTTACAGGATGCTCCACTTGAACCCGGGTGTTCATTTCCATGAAGTAAAATTCACCCTTGCCTTCATCATACAAAAATTCAATGGTTCCAGCATTCTCATAGCCAACCGATGCTGCAGCACGAACAGCAGCAGATCCGATTTTATCCCGAAGCGTTTTACCAATTGCAACCGAAGGTGATTCTTCCAAAACCTTTTGGTTATTCCGTTGAAGGGAGCAATCCCGTTCACCCAAATGCACCACGTGCCCATGCTGGTCAGCTAAAATCTGAACCTCAATATGTCGCGCAGGATAGATCACACGCTCCATATACATGGCACCATTCCCAAAAGCGGCTTGAGCTTCTGAGGAAGCAGATTCAAAAGCAGCAGCAAGGTCTTCAGGCTTCTCAACTTTTCGAATTCCTTTACCGCCTCCACCAGCGGAAGCCTTTAACATCACGGGATACCCGATTCGCTCAGCAATTTCGAGAGCTTCATCAGCAGTATACACTTCCCCATCAGAACCTGGAATGACTGGAACCCCAGCTTTGATCATTTGTTTACGGGCATTGATTTTATCCCCCATCATATCCATGACTTTGCCAGAAGGACCAATAAATTTAATACCCACTTCCTCACACATGGTGGCAAATTTTGAATTCTCACTTAAAAATCCAAAACCTGGATGAATGGCTTCTGCACCTGTCAAAACAGCCGCAGATAACACTGCACTCATATTCAAATAAGATTCTGTTGATTTAGCTGGTCCAATACAAACCGCTTCATCAGCCAGTAAGGTATGCAAGGCTTCTTTATCAGCAGTAGAATACACCGCAACTGTCTCGATCCCAAGTTCACGAGCTGCACGAATAATTCGAACTGCAATCTCACCACGGTTGGCGATTAAGATCTTACGAAACATAGATAGGCCTTTCTTAATTTCCAATAGCAAAGGTAAGCGTTCCTGAAGCTGCAAGCTTTCCATCTACCTCTGCCTTTGCTTCAACAACTGCAATCGTTCCACGGCGCTTCACAAATGTTGCCGTCATGACCAATTGATCACCTGGAACAACTTGTTTTTTAAATTTCACCTTGTCCATTCCTGCATAAAAGACTAATTTGCCTTTATTTTCAGGTTTTGACAATTCAAGAACACCGGCAGTTTGCGCAAGTGCCTCCATAATGAGAACACCTGGCATAACCGGGTATTGGGGAAAATGACCATTAAAAAATGGTTCATTAATGGTTACATTTTTTATGGCAACGATCGTATCGTCACTGGTTTCCAAAACGCGATCCACCAACAGCATAGGATAACGATGTGGTAAAGCTTCGCGAATAGCTTGAATATCAATTGTCATTTGATTCGAACCAATCCTTTTCCAAATTCAACCATTTCTTCATTGGCTACTAAGATTTCAGTAATCACACCATCTTTAGGAGCTGGTACTTCATTCATGACTTTCATGGCTTCGATAATTAAGAGTGTTTGACCCTTAGTGACCTTGTCTCCTACAGATACAAAGGCTGGTTTATCAGGAGCTGATGACAAGTAAGCTACACCTACTAGAGGGCTCTCCACCACGTCCCCTTCTGCAGCTGAAGCAGGTGCTGCAACGTCTTTATCTGATGCTGAAGCTGCTTCTACAGTAGGAGCTACTACTGGAGCCACTGGAGCTTGAGGAGCTGGCGAAACTACTTCAACAGCAGGAGCGACAGGACTTGCAACAACAGAACTGGTTTGATTCTTACTCAAGCTCAATTCTTCACCACCATTTTTGTAAGAGAATTCACGCAAAGTTGAGGCATCAAATTGTGCCAATAAATCTTTAATTTCAGAAATATTCATAAATTAAGCCTCCCAACGTTTAAATGCAAGAACAGCATTGTGTCCACCAAAACCAAAGGTATTTGAAATAGCATACTCAATATCTGCTTCCTGACCTTCACCATAGACAACATTTGCTTCAATATAGTCTGACAATTCTTTAGTACCAGCAGTTTTTGGTACAAAGCTATGACGAATGGCTTCAATAGTAGCAATAGCTTCAACGGCCCCAGCAGCACCAAGTAGGTGTCCTGTGAATGATTTAGTAGATGAAACTGGGACTTCTTTACCAAGTACAGATACGATCGCACCGCTTTCACCTTTTTCATTGGCCGGTGTGGATGTTCCGTGAGCATTGACATAATCCACATCTTCAGGATTGATTCCAGCTTCATTAATTGCCAATTTAATGGCTTTAGCTGCACCTGAGCCATCTGGTGTTGGGGTTGTCATATGGTAGGCATCACAGTTTGATCCGTAACCAACAATTTCAGCTAAGATAGTAGCTCCACGTTTTTGGGCATGTTCCAAGCTTTCAATAACAAGTACCCCTGCACCTTCACCCATTACAAAACCATTACGGTCTTTATCAAATGGAATGGATGAACGTTCTGGGTCTTCGGTTGTGGAAAGAGCTGTCAAAGCATTGAAACCACCAATACCAATACGAGTGATAGAAGCTTCAGCACCACCAGCTAATACAACATCATGCATCCCAAACTTGATTTCACGAAAAGCTTCACCAATTGCATCATTGGCAGAAGCACAAGCTGTTGTCACTGATTTACATACTCCTTGAGCACCAATCTTAAGGGCAATATTTCCTGCACCCATGTTTGAAAGAGCTTTTGGAATAAACATCGGTTGAATTCTCTTCATCCCACGTTCATGCATCCGAATGATTTGGTCTTCCAATTCTTGTAAACCACCGATACCAGAGGATACAATGACACCCACACGGTCGCGGTCTTCTTCTTCCATGTTTAAGCCTGAATTTTCAAGAGCCTCCATGGCAGCATAGATCGCATACAATGAGTAAGTATCCATACGATTTTTGTCTTTTTTCACAAAATACTTATCGAATGGGAAGTCTTGGATTTCACCAGCATTGAATACTGGAATTTCCGAAGCATCAAATTTTGTAATGGGTTTAATCCCGATTTTTCCTTCATGAAGGCTATTCCAGAATTCTTCTGGTGTATTCCCGATTGGTGAGGTTACACCGTAACCTGTAACAACAACACGATTTGTAGACATATATATTCTCCTTTTGTCGGATGGATATTCAGTAAAAATTTTTTAGTCAGCGACCACTCATCACTGCATCGTCATTCCACCATCAATAGCGATGGTTTGCCCTGTAAGATACTCTTGGCTTGCCAAGAAGGCTGCCACTTCAGCCACTTCTGAAGCTTGGCCAATACGTTTCATTGGCACTTGAGCAATCATGGCCTCTTTCATTTTTTCTGGAATCGCATCGGTCATATCAGACTCAATAAAACCAGGGGCAATAGCATTCACACGAACGCCACGGGCCGCTACTTCACGCGCAACTGATTTGGTGAAACCAATCAAGCCCGCTTTAGAAGCAGCATAGTTTGCTTGACCCACATTTCCCATAAGACCTACTACAGATGACATATTGATAATAGCACCTTGACGAGCCTTAGACATCGGTTTTAAGACTGCTTGCGTCATATTGAAGGCACCTGTCAAATTAATTTTTAAGACACGTTCAAAATCTTTTTCGGTCATTTTCAACATCAACTTGTCGTTTGTAATCCCAGCATTATTGACCAAAACATCGATACTTCCAAGTTTTTCAATAGCTTCTGCGACCATACGCTTCGCCTCTTCCCCATTGGAAATATCGCCTGAGATACCAATAACTGTTACACCATAGTCTGCAAATTGAGCAAACAATTCCTCAGAGATTTCTGAGCGACCGTTCAAGACAAGATTGGCACCAAGACTCGCAAATTTATGCGCCACTGCTAAACCAATTCCACGTGTTGAACCTGTTACAAAAACATTTTTATTCTTAAGTTCCATCTTTACCTCGTTTTAAGCATTTAGAAGAGCTTCAAGACTTGCTTGATCTTCCACGTTATGAGTTGGCAGGGTTTTATCAATTTTCTTCAAGAAACCTGACAAGACTTTTCCAGGTCCAATCTCAATCACTTCATCGATCCCAAACTCTTGAATCGTCGCAATGGAATCGTAAAAACGTACGGGTTCCATCACTTGACGCGCCAACAATGCTTTGACATCTTCCAGATTCATGATTGTAGCTTCTGTATTTCCGACCAAAGGTAGAGAAAAATCATTAAATGACACTTTTTCAAGTTCAACGGCTAATTTTTCACTCGCTGATTTGAGCAAAGCTGTATGAAATGGTCCTGAAACATTTAAGGGAATCAAACGTTTAGCACCAGCTTCTTTTAGTAATTCTACAGCATAATCAACAGCTTTAACTTCCCCACCAATTACGATTTGTGCAGGAGTGTTATAGTTAGCTGGCGTCACGGCACCCTTTTCAGACGCTTGTTGACAAATCTCTTCGACCAAACTAGGATCTGTATTCATGACCGCAACCATTTTCCCACTTCCAGCAGGAGCTGCCGTTTCCATGAATTCACCACGCTTTGCAACCAAAGCTACTGCATCTTCAAATGAAAGAGCGCCAACTGCTACTAAGGCAGAGTATTCCCCTAAAGAAAGACCCGCAACAATATCAGGTTTGATGCCATTTTCTACTAATAAACGGTAAATCGCAATAGACGTTGTTAAAATAGCTGGCTGTGTGTAGCGTGTCTGATTGAGTTTTTCTTCCTCAGAATCAATCAATTCACGAAGATCATAACCTAGAATACGACTAGCTGTATCAAATGTTTCTTTAACAATTGGATAAGCCTCATATAAATCACGAGCCATCCCCAATTTTTGAGCACCTTGACCAGCAAATAAGAAAGCGCGTTTTGTCACCATTCCTATCCTTTCACAACAAATACTTATTGAACATCTGCCCAACGAGCAGCTTCTCTTTGAATCACTTTAGCAGCGCCATAATAGATATCTTCTAGAATTTCAGCACAAGTTTCTTCCTTGCTTACAAGACCAGCAATTTGACCTGCCATCACAGAACCATTGTCAACATCTCCATCAACAACGGCATTGCGAAGAGCACCTGCTCCCAATTCTTCAATTTCTTCTTGCGTTTTCTTACCTGCTAAGAAATCTTTTTCAGCTTGGTTATAGGCAGAAGCCAATTTATTCTTAATCGCACGAACTGGATGTCCAACAACCGAAGCAGAGACGACCGTATCAATGTCCTTAGCTTTCAAGATTTTATCCTTAAAGTTTTGGTGAGCATTTGATTCTTTAGCAACGACAAATCGTGTTCCTACTTGAACGGCATCTGCTCCAAGCATGAAGACTGCAGCCGCTCCAGCACCATCTGCAACACCACCAGCACCAATAACTGGAATAGAAACAGCTTCAACCACTTGATGAACCAAGGTCATGGTCGTTAATTTACCAATGTGACCCCCAGCTTCCATTCCTTCTGCAATCACAGCATCTGCACCCAATTTTTCCATCCGTTTTGCAAGGGCAACAGACGGCACAACTGGAATAACGATAATGCCTGCATCGTGGAAACGATCCATATATTTCCCAGGATTTCCAGCACCGGTAGTGACCACTTTCACGCCTTCTTCGATCACAAGATCCACAATATCATCAACAAATGGTGACAAGAGCATGATATTGACCCCAAAAGGTTTATCTGTAATGGATTTAACTTTGTCAATATTTGCTTTTACAACTTCCTTAGGTGCATTTCCACCACCGATGATTCCTAAACCACCGGCATTAGATACAGCACCTGCCAAGTCACCATCAGCAACCCAAGCCATACCTCCTTGGAAAATCGGATATTTAATATGTAATAGTTCAGTAATTCGTGTTTGCATTCTACCTACCTCATTTTTTTCGCTTAAGTAATAGTTTGAGTTAAAAGCTTTGTTGCTTTGAGCGTCAAACTATTACCTAAACAAGAGAGAATATCTTTCGATACTCTCATCAATTATTATTTTGTTTTTTCTTCTACGTAAGCAACAAGATCACCTACCGTAGCCAAGCCTTCTTCTGTTTCGATTTGGATATCAAAAGCATCTTCAATTTCAGAGATCACTTGGAACAAATCCAAAGAGTCTGCTTCTAAATCTTCGAAAGTAGATTCAAGAGTTACTTCTGAAGGTTCTTTACCTAATTCTTCAACGATGATTTCTTGTACTTTATCAAATACTGCCATGATTGGCCTCCTTAGTTTTTTTGTTTTTTTAATAATGTGTTAAACACACGATTAACTAGATTGTAACAAGAAGTGTGCCCCATGTCAATCCTCCACCAAATCCTGTCAGAAGAATTTTTTGACTTCCATCCAGTTTGATGCAATGATTCTCAACACACTCCGATAATAGAATTGGAATACTCGCAGCACTCGTGTTGCCATATTCCATCATATTTGCAGGTATTTTCTCTCTCGAGACACCTAATTTTTTAGCCATCTTATCTAACATTCGGTCATTGGCTTGATGCAAAAGAAAATAGTCAATTTTATCTGCTCCCAAGGAAGCATCTGCAATCAATTTCTGAATACTCTTCGTTACATCTCGAATTGCAAAATCAAATACAGCACGTCCATCCATTGTTAAATATTTTCGATCCATTTCTTGTCCCGAATAAGGGGAAGAAAGGCCTAAGTAACAGGATTCAAGACTATGGCCTCGACTACCATCTGTGTTCAAACTTTCGGCTAAAATGGCAGGTTGATCACTAGCTTCAAGTAAAACTCCACCAGCTCCATCCCCAAAAAGAACAGCTGTCGAGCGATCAGACCAGTCTATCACTTTTGAAAGCGTCTCACTTCCAATCACAATTCCTCTCTGATACATTCCTGATGAAATATATTTATCCGCAGTCGATAGGGCAAAAATAAACCCACTACAAGCTGCTGTCACATCAAATGCAAAGGCTCCGGATGCACCAATATTCGCCTGAACACGAGCTGCAGTAGAGGGCATCAAACTATCCGGAGTAATCGTAGCCACAATAATGAAATCTAGATCTTCCGCAGATAATTTTGATTGATCCAACAATTTCTGAGCTACTTCCGTTGCCAGATCACTCGTTGTCTCATCTTTAGAAATATGACGTCTAAGAATACCGGTTCGAGTACGAATCCATTCATCACTCGTCTCCATAATCTTCGCCAAATCATCATTTGAGACAACTTGTTCAGGAGTATAATGAGCAACTTGGCTAATTTTAGCAAAGACCATTATTTAATTTCCTCCAAGAAACGATACAAATTCTGCAAACCTTTTTGCATCACTTTTTTCTCTTCGGTACTCATATCTCCAATAATTTGATTGACCATCCGTTTGTGGAACTGTTGATGTAATCGATAAAGCAAGCGACCATTTTTGGTTAAGCTCAAGTGAACAACCCGACGATCGACTTCTGATCTTCTTCTTTCGATATAACCTTTGCGCTCAAGATTATTCAAACTCGTTGTAACCGTACCTAAAGTGACCATCAGCTCCCGTGAGATATCACTAGGAGTTGCATTTGGCGTCGAACCAATCACATCAATCGTATGCATTTCCTTTATTGAAACATCCTTAAAGCGACTCGCTCTTAAGCTGGTCTCCTCAATCACCAAAACATTATTAAAGATGGATGTTAAATAGTCATTTACTAATTGGTAATTCAAAACTCCACCTCCCATTTTACTTTGATAGTCAAATTTTATCAAAATTAAAACTATTTTGCAAGTATTTTTTCAAAAAACATAGAAAAAATACGATTTTATTTTCCTTTAAATTGTGGTCGACGCTTTTCAGAATAAGCAATCACACCTTCTTTGAAATCTTCTGTAAAGGCTAATTTCTTTTGCAAATCTAATTCTAGACCAGCATACAAATCCCATTCCTTTAAGAAGGCTTCCCAAACCATTTCTTTCATGGCTGCATAAGAATTTGCAGAGCCTCTTCTCAATTTCTTGAGCAACTGCTCAACTGTTTTTTCAAGTTTTTCAGCTTCACAAACGCGATAAGCCACACCATAATCTAGGGCTTTTTCAGCAGTTAAGGCCTCACCCGTCATCACATAATGAGTGGCACGAGACATACCAATCGCTTTCCCTAATAGGAACAAGCCTCCTGCATCCGGAGCCAACCCAACACCAACGAAGGCTTGAATAAATTTTGTTCGTTCACTGACAATACAAAAATCAACCGCTACTGCTATATTGGCTGCAGCACCAGCAACTGCACCATCTGCTACCATAATCACAGGTTTAGGCAATTTCTTAATCTTTTTAGAGATCGTATTTACTAATTCAGCAATCAATACCAGAGATTCGATATCATCCGCATCTACTGCTCGCTTCATTTCATTCAAGTCTCCACCAACTGAAAAGATTTTACCTTCAGCTTTCAGAATGATAAACTTCACTTCCGCATTATTTTCAGCATCATCTAAAGCAGCTAGAATTTCTTGACACATTGGGATATTGAAGCCATTAGATACTTCCGGTCTATTTAAAGAAATGCTTGCGATATCATTCTCTATAGAATATAAAATAGTTTCAAACATGATGAACTCCTTTTGTTTCCATATTAAATATTTTGAATATAAAACTTTTTTTGAATTATAACCATCATATCATAAAAACAACCAATAGTAAAATATATCTTTAATATGTAACAGAATTGTAAAAATGTAACCTCTCTAAAGAATATATTTGATTTCTTTAAATAGCGCGTATAAAATACATTGTAAGCATGCATGAACTTTGGTATAATGAAGTAATGAAACTATGAAGGAGTCCATATGAAAGTTATTAAATTCGGAGGTAGTTCCCTCGCGTCTGCTTCTCAATTAAAAAAAGTTCTCAATATTGTCAAAGATGATCCAGAAAGAAGATTTGTCGTTGTATCTGCACCGGGCAAACGATATCCAGAAGATACAAAAGTTACAGATGCACTCATCAAATATTACAAAGAGTTCACTGCAGAAAAAGATGTTAAACAAACCCAACAATGGATTATTGAACGCTACCGGACCATTACAGAGGAATTAGGCCTAAAGCCATCCATTATTCAAGAAATAGCAGAAAATATCTATGCTTTGACTGAACTACCTAAAAAAGGAAATCCTTTTACTTATGATGCTTTTTTAGCTGCTGGTGAAAATAATAATGCAAAACTCATTGCAGCTTATTTCAACCATGAAGGACTGGAAGCTAAATATATCCACCCAAAAGAGGCTGGCATTACTGTAACAGCTGAACCTTCAAACGCCCGTATAATTCCGTCAAGTTACGATAAAATCGAAGAACTAAAAAATTCTAGTGAAGTCCTTGTCATCCCTGGATTTTTCGGAGTAACCCAAAACGGAGAAATTTGTACATTTTCACGTGGAGGCTCAGATATTACCGGATCCATCATTGCAGCCGGTGTAAAAGCTGATCTATACGAAAACTTTACTGACGTCAATGGTATCTTTGCAGCTCACCCTGGAATTATAGAAAATCCACACTCCATTCCAGAATTAACCTACAAAGAAATGCGTGAATTGGCTTACGCTGGTTTCTCTGTCTTACATGACGAAGCATTGGTTCCAGCCTATCGCGGACGTATTCCACTGGTCATTAAAAATACAAACAATCCAGACCATCCAGGAACTCGGATTGTCTTAGAACATACTAACGAACACGTAACAGTCGTTGGTATTGCAGGAGATTCTGGCTTTGTTAGTATCAATACGACCAAATATCTTATGAACCGAGAAGTTGGTTTTGGTCGCAAAGTCCTACAAGTTTTAGAAGACCTAAACATCAGTTGGGAACACATGCCAACAGGTATTGACGACTTGTCCATTATCCTTCGATCTCGTGAATTAACCCCAATCAAGGAACAAGAAATTTTAAAACAATTAACCCAAAAATTAGAGGTTGATTCTGCAGAAATTGAGCATAACCTATCAATTATCATGATTGTTGGTGAAAAAATGAAAAGTCAAGTCGGAGTTACAGCAACAGCCACCAAAGCACTTTCAGATAATCAAATCAATATCCAAATGATTTCTCAAGGTTCCAGTGAAGTTTCTATTATGTTTGTAGTCAATAAAGAACAAGAGGAAAAAGCTATTAAGGCCTTGTACGAAGCATTTTTCCCACAACAAAAGAAATAAAGGTTAGAGAAGAAAAACTATCAGATCTAACCATGGTTCACTCCATCTCCTACGCACTATCTTAAATTTAAAAACGCATTCTATCTAGTCATAACATGATAGAATGCGTTTTTTAATGATTTACAATTGAATTTCAACATTAACAAATAAAAATTAACTATTTTAAAATTTGAGAATAAAAAAAGATCAATTAAATTGATCTAGAGAAAATTTATAACTCCGCCAGTAGGACTCGAACCTACGACATCATGATTAACAGTCATGCGCTACTACCAACTGAGCTATGGCGGAAAAAAGCTAAGCGACTTCCATATCTCACAGGGGGCAACCCCCAACTACTTCCGGCGTTCTAGGGCTTAACTGCTGTGTTCGGCATGGGTACAGGTGTATCTCCTAGGCTATCGTCACTTAACTCTGAATGTTAAACATTCAAAATTGAATATCTATATTCTAACAAATTTCTAAACCTCTGTAAATATCCTCAGTTACTTTTTGGATAAGTCCTCGAGCTATTAGTATTAGTCCGCTCCATTGCTCACACAACTTCCACTCCTAACCTATCTACCTGATCTTCTCTCAGGGCTCTTACTAACATATAGTTATGGGAAATCTCATCTTGAGGTGGGTTTCACACTTAGATGCTTTCAGCGTTTATCCCTTCCCTACATAGCTACCCAGCGATGCTCTTGGCAGAACAACTGGTACACCAGCGGTAAGTCCACTCTGGTCCTCTCGTACTAGGAGCAGATCCTCTCAAATTTCCTACGCCCGCGACGGATAGGGACCGAACTGTCTCACGACGT
>OFDA01000150.1_pt1 | contig 44680 bp, 47 predicted proteins | sample 1520921 | NCBI WGS metagenome assembly OFDA01 (sample SAMEA2699028, study PRJEB24076) | metagenome
TCTTGTAAGTGTTAATTATCTGATAAAAGTACATAATAAATATAGTGAATATCTAAAAAAAGAATATGAGGATGATTTCAAGAAAATTTTTACAGTTAAAAACAAGTATTTTTCAAATAATTGTAGCTTAAGAAATAATATATTTCATTACAAGATTCAGGCATTTCCCGAACTAGTTTTTTTAAATTCTAGTAGTTACTTTATAGATATGGTTGAGTATGAAACTAAAATAAATTTTAAGAGTTTAATGAAAATAGTGGATGATGAAATTGATAGAATTAATTCTATTATTTACAAGATAGTTAATTACGATGGGTTTTATATAAAAAATTAAGTTGATTGAGAGTGGATTATAATTATGGCACACGTTAGTGGAGAAAATATAGAAGGTTGCTTTCAATGTTTGAATAATAGAGATTTTATTTTACCTGAAGATATTATTCAAGCTGTTATTAATAAAAATTTGGTGCTATTTTGTGGGGCAGGTATTAGCACAGAATCTAAAAAAGTCATGCCTTACACTTTTTATACAGATGTGTTTGAAGAATTAAAAAAAGATAACAAGGTTAATGTGGGAGATGATTTATCTTTTTCATCACTTATGAGCCTATACTGTAGTAATGTTTATAATGGTCGGAAAAAATTATTTAAAAAAATAAATAAGAGATTTCAGATGATTGAGAATTTTCCTGAATTGTACAGAATAGCATCTGAGTTCCATACTGAAGTTTCACAAATTCCTCAAATTGAAACAGTGATAACGACTAATTGGGATTGTCTTTTTGAGGATAATTGTGACATGTTCCCAATTATTTACAATGAGGACGTTGCTCTGTGGGATACGTTTGAAAAAAGAGTATTTAAAATTCATGGCTCTATTAAGAATTTAGGATCAATTATTGCTACCGATGCAGATTATGAAAATTGTTATTTAAAATTATCAACAAAGCCTATTGGTGACAGATTAAAAACAATTTTATCTACAAAGACAGTGGTGTTTATAGGTTTTTCTTTTGGTGATGAAGATTTGAATAAAATTATTGAAATTCTTTCAGATGATTTGGGACAGTTTGCTAATCAATTTTATTTAGTTACAATTGATGAAAAGTGGTTAGATAATCACCCCGAAAATATAATTCCAATAATTACTGATGGGACGTATTTTGTAAATTCTTTAAAAAAGGAACTTATTAAAAGAAAAATAATTTTTGATAGCGAGTTATACCAATTTACTGAATATGCAAATGATACTTTGGTAAATGAGCATGTTAAGTGGATGGATGATAAAAAATTTCATAAAATTTTACAAGAATATCCCGAACTTTTATTAAGTATTGCTTATCAAGATGGCCTAATTCATGCTTTTCAGAGGTGTCATGCCGATAAAAAGTCAGGAAGAATGTTAATGCCACAAAATATTCATAAAGTTGTTCGTAGCTATTTACTTTTATATAACCAAAGGATGAATGAAAATGAATATTTACGAGCATATTATGATCGAGGGTATTCTGATGGTTTTTTAGCATTGGAAATGTTTGCATGTGGTAAAAGCAAAGATGCTTTATTACCGCCGATGTTCTTTTTTGAAGAGGAAAATTTTGTCGATTTAGAATCATTATTATCCTATTTAAAAGATAATAGAAACCAAAAACTTTACAAATATTGTAAAGAAAAGGTTACTCTATATAAGAACGGGGTTATTCCTCATTTTATGCCATGGTTTTGTTAGATGTATTTTAGTGGAGATTTTAAATGAATCAACATAATAATCCAAAAATTAGATTTAAGGGATATGATAATTCTCTTGAAAAAAAAACAATAGGAGATATAACGACTAGTTTTTCAGGAGGGACTCCAAAATCAAGTAATAAGACTTATTATGAGGGGAACATTCCTTTTATTCGTTCTGGAGAAATTAAATCAAAGCAAACAGAATTATTTATTAGCGATAACGCTTTGAAAGACTCTTCAGCAAAAATGGTAAGAAAAGGTGATATTCTATATGCACTATATGGTGCAACGAGTGGAGAGGTTGCAATAAATCAGATAAATGGTGCCATTAATCAGGCTATACTTGCTATTAAGCCTAATCCAGGATATTCTTCTGAGTTTATTATGAATTATCTCAAAAAAGAGAAAGATAATATTTTGGAAAAATATCTACAAGGTGGGCAAGGGAATCTTTCTGCTGCAATAGTTAAAAGTATTGAATTATATTTACCTAACCAAGAAGAACAATCCGCCATCGGCTCCCTTTTCCGTACCCTAGACGGACTTCTGGCTAGCTACAAGGACAATCTCGTCAACTACCAATCTCTCAAGGCGACCATGCTCTCCAAGATGTTTCCCAAAGCTGGGCAGACTGTTCCTGAGATTCGTTTAGGTGGATTTGAAGGTAAGTGGAAAGTTCAAACTTTAAAAGAATTAGCTAGTTTTTCTAAAGGGAATGGTTATACCAAAACTGATTTAGTTAATTCTGGCAAAGAGATAATTCTATATGGTCGACTTTATACTAATTATCAAACTGTAATTTCTCAAGTTAATACTTTTGTTACTACGGTAAAAGCAAATACTGTGATTAGTAAAGGTGGAGAAGTTATAGTTCCATCATCTGGTGAAAGTGCAGAGGATATTTCAAGAGCATCAGTTGTTGAGAAATCTGGAGTTATTTTGGGTGGTGATTTAAATATAATCTACCCAGATGAAAATAAGGTGGACCCTATTTTCTTGGCTTTAACTATTTCAAATGGAAGTCAACAGAAAGAATTGATTAAAAGGGCACAAGGTAAATCAGTCGTTCATTTAAGAAATAACGATTTAGAAAAAGTCGTTTTACACTACCCGTCTATGGAGGAACAACGTGCTATCGGATCTTATTTCTCAAACTTCGATAACATTATCAACTCTCACCAAGAAAAAATTTCTCAGCTTGAGACTTTGAAAAAGAAACTCTTACAAGATATGTTCATTTAACAAGGGAGTGAAATATGGAAGAAAAATTCATAGTTTTAGAACATATAGATACCTCAATCGCAGCGAAAAATTTTTCTAATTTACTTAGTGAAAGTAGAACGTATTTTTTAAATGGTAGTTGGGGTTCAGGTAAGACAGAATTTTTAAATGAGGTCAAGAAAAATTCACAAAAAAAATTTATTACTGTTGATTTTTGGAGATTAACTGATACCCGAACAACTATTGAGATAGCATTTTCAAAACTGCACCCTTTTATTTATTGGTGTATAAGAATATTTGTCGTTTTATTAGTCGCTGTTTCACTTTTGATGACTAATATTGTTGATATAGGATTAAGTGATTATTTTGGTGACTTAAAACCTCTGTTTTTGAAACTAGGAGGAGTAGTTGCATTAATAGTTGCAATATGGCAAGTATTTAAGAAGAAATCAGATGAACTATACTGTTTCTTACTAAATAAAATGTCGAAATCTTCGAAAGTCTTGATTATAGATGATTTTGATAGAATGTCGGAGAAGCAACAAGAAGAAAGTTACAAACTTTTTAGTTTAATAAATGGCAAATTACCCATTGTTTTTGTTGGTGATATTCAAAGAGTATATTTAAAAGATGATAATTATTTATCAAAGATTATTGATCGACAAATTGAATTGCCAATTGTGTTGCATTCTTCTAATATTTGGAAAGAGTACTTTATTACTTTAGAAAATAAATTTAATCTAGTTTTATCAAATGATTTTAAGAAAAGAATTAGTTCGGACAATAGAAATTTACGAGATAGATTTCGCTTTAATGATTATGTGAATCAAGAATTTTTCTCCAGGGGAAAATTGGGCCATGTCCAAATTGAACAACAGCTTTGGATAATTTATGCTTATCTTTTCTATCCAGAATTTTATAATAAGCTTTTAGAAAACAAAAAGATTGAAATTTCAAAAGATGAAAAAGTTGATATTACAGAATTGATTAGTTTTGGTTTTACTTTTAAAGAAACTTTTGTTGACATTCAACAAAAGGACAATAAACAGTATCCTTTATGTTTTGCCAAAAATAGAAAGGGATATTTACTTTATGAAGAACCGTTAAATAGAACTAAAGAGGAGTTAGATACTTTATTCAAAGATGATTCAAAAGAGTTAAGAAGAGAGTTAAGAATTTCTGATAATTCAACAGATTTTTATCAATACCTTGCATATCAATTCAGAACTTTCTCTTATAAAAAGAAAAAAGAATTACTAAACATAGTTATATCTGAATCTCTAAAATATTATGATAGTCCTGCAATGGATTACATTGTTCAAGGTGTTCTAAATGATTATTTACCAATATATGAAAGATCTCCTCTAACAGATGAAACAAGAGCTAAAATTGTTGAAAAGTGGGAAGAAATACTTAAGGAAAAAGGTTTAGACCAATCAGAAATAATATATTTCATTGAAAAGCATGGAATACTTAGTTTTCATGATTTAGGACTATATTATACAGATTTAGAACTAAATACTGAGTACTATAGAAAATTAAAACGCAAAGATTTTTTCCTAATAACTTATCTGTGTTCAGTTGATAAATCTGGTAAATTTGAAGAGTGGGATCATTATATATGGGAAGCTCTAGATTGTTTTAGTGATAGAGAATTTTTATCATTTTGGATACTACAATCAATCGTTTCCAATGGAATGGGATTTGGTAGTTATGATGTAATTCCCGAAAATAAGAAATATATTATTTGGACTAGAAGGTATCTATCATCTCATGAATATGTAGATTACAATGATACTGTAATCTCAAAAATTAATGATAGAATTTGTAAAATGAAATCAAATGGATACACATTTATTAAAGAAATAAAGAAAGAAAATTTAATAGAATAAAACTCTTACAAGATATGTTTATCTAACCTTCAAAAATGATCCTTATCAGCAATCATAAGCTCAGCATTTTTCGAATAGTATAAGTGAGTCCCTTTGATTCGTTCAAAGGGTGCTCCTTAGTAATTAATAACTTAAAAGTATTTACTTTTAATAACTTTAGAGTTATAATAAATTCGAAAAGAGGTTGCTTTGTGCACGCTATTTATTTTTATAAGGACAAACAAGGGAATCAACCGGTCTTGGACTACATGAGGGAGCTAGCTCGTCACGATAGCAAGGACAGCCGGATCAAGCTTAACAAGCTTAACGACTATATCGAGCTGTTGAGCCAGCAGGGAACACGTGCTGGCCAACCCTACATTAAGCATCTGGATGCGGAAATCTGGGAGTTGAGACCCTTGCGGGATCGGATTTTATTCGTGGCTTGGCTGGATGGGAGCTTTGTCTTACTGCATCATTTTGTTAAAAAGACGCAAAAGACACCTAGACGAGAGATCGAGAAAGCCAAGCGGGAGTTGCAAGATTTGAAGGAAAGAGGGCTAAGTGATGAAAAATAGTGCCATCGGCAGCAATTGGAAAGATGTGAGAGCAGAGCTCTTCACCAAGGAAGAAATCCTGGAAAGTGATCTGCGGGTCGCGATTATGACAGAGCTGATCGAGGCTCGGCATGAAAAGGGCATTAGCCAAAAGAAACTAGAAGAACTCAGTGGGGTCAGTCAACCGGTCATCGCTCGGATGGAGACAGGAAAGACCAGTCCTCAATTGGACACGGTTTTGAAAGTCTTAGCCAGTCTAGGCAAGACCCTCGCCGTCGTCCCACTGGAACAAGAAAAGGTCTAAAAGAAATCAGAAAGAATTACTATGGAAACAACACAAACCTCCCAGTCGCTCTACCAAGCCCTGTGGAACTCAGCGGATGTGCTCCGCTCTAAGATGGATGCTAATGACTATAAGTCTTATCTATTGGGGATGATCTTTTACAAGTACCTCTCAGATAAGTTACTCTTCTTCGTGGCGGAGACCATGGAAGAGGAGACAGAGAGTCTGGATGAAGCCTTGGTGCTTTACCGATCTTACTATGAGGATCCAGACTCTCAAGAGGACTTGATCGCCGTCATCACCGATGAGCTCAACTATGTCATCAAGCCAGACTTGACCTTTACGACCTTGGTGGACCGGGTCAATGAAGGGACCTTCCAGCTAGAAGATCTAGCTCAGGGCTTCCGAGACATCGAGCAGAGTGACGACCTCTATGAAAACCTCTTTGAGGACATTGATCTCTACTCCAAAAAGCTAGGAGCATCACCTCAAAAAGCAAATTCTGTAGTCGGTGCAGTCATGAAAGAGCTAGCAGTGCTAGATGTGGCGGGTCATGCGGGTGATATGCTTGGGGATGCCTATGAGTATCTGATCGGTCAGTTTGCGACCGACTCTGGTAAGAAGGCAGGAGAGTTCTATACGCCCCAGCCTGTAGCCAAGCTCATGACCCAGATTGCCTTTTTAGGGCGTGAAGACGTGCAGGGCTTTACTATCTACGATGCCACCATGGGATCGGGCTCCCTCTTGCTCAATGCCAAGAAATTTTCTCACCAGCCTCAAACCGTCCAATACTTTGGTCAGGAGCTCAATACCTCAACCTATAACCTGGCTCGGATGAACATGATCCTACACGGGGTTCCGGTGGAAAACCAGTTCTTGCACAATGCCGATACGCTGGATGAAGACTGGCCGACCCAAGAGCCAACCAACTTTGATGGGGTCCTTATGAACCCACCATACTCAGCTAAATGGTCTGCAAGCTCCGGCTTCCTCCAGGATCCACGCTTCTCCCCATTTGGCAAGCTCGCGCCTCAGTCCAAGGCAGATTTCGCCTTTCTCTTGCACGGTTACTATCACTTGAAACAAGACAATGGTGTGATGGCCATCGTCCTCCCTCACGGGGTCCTTTTCCGTGGCAATGCTGAAGGAACCATTCGCAAGGCCTTGCTAGAAGAAGGGGCTATTGATACCGTGATCGGTCTTCCTGCCAATATCTTTTTCAATACCAGCATCCCAACGACGGTCATCATTCTCAAAAAGAACCGGACCAATCGGGACGTTTACTTTATCGATGCCTCTAAGGAATTTGACAAAGGCAAGAACCAGAATATCATGACGGATGCCCATATCGAGAAGATCCTTAAGGCTTATAAGAGCAGAGAGGATATGGATAAGTTCGCCCATCTTGCTAGCTTTGAGGAGATCGTCGAGAATGACTATAACCTCAATATCCCACGCTATGTGGATACCTTTGAGGAAGAAGAAGTAGAGCCACTGACAGATATCGTGGCTAAGATCAACCAAACCAATGCGACCATCGAGACCCATACAGCTTCTCTTTTAGACATGCTCAGCCAGCTTCATGGAACAACGCCAGAAGCCGATGCCGAACTCAAGAAATTTGTCGAGGAGTTTAAGGGGTGAGGTGTGGTAAAATAGTGTAGAGGAAAGGAGAGCAGATGGAAACAGATATTTATCTTGAATATGCTAAGGCTCATAAAGATGCCTTTATTAGATCTGTTATCGGGGATATCAAGCCTTCAAATGAGAAGGATCAAGATGCTATTTTTATGGCTGGAAGCCCAGGTGCAGGAAAGTCTGAGGTAGCTCAGGGATTGGTAGATAACTTTTCAAATCATGTAGTGATTGATGCTGACTATTTTAGAACACAATTTCCTGATTATAATGGCATGAATTCAAGTTTATTTCAAAAAGCTTCATCCTGGTTGGTTGAACAAACTTTTAAATTTGTCATTGATAACGGTTATTCATTTATTCTTGATGCAACATTTGCAATTTTAAGTGCAGAGAAAAATATTAAGCGTGCTTTAAATAATCATTATACCGTTACAATTGTGTACGTTTATCAAGATCCAGAAATCGCATGGTGTTTTACTAAACAGCGAGAAAAGGTTGAAGGTAGGGTCGTTCCTAAAGAAACGTTTATTAATGCTTTTTTTAAGTCTAGAGAAAACATAGAAAAAATAAAAAGTCGATACCCTGAAGTAACATTACATATGATTGTAAAAAACTATCAGAACAGTATCTCGGAAGTTCATTATGATACAGATAACATTAGTTTGCTTTTAACAAATAATCTAACCCCTGAAGGATTGGAGGAAAAATTAAATGACTGAAAAAGAACAAGTTCGTCAGATTGTTGAAAAATATAATATGAGTATGGGACATCTAAATGAAAACGCGACTGCTAAGGAATTTAAAATAGTATTGAAATATGTTGCTGATCAAGCAAATCTTCGTCAACGAAAATTAGTAGGTTTAGAAGATTAGTGATAGGCACCTATCATTTTTGAAGGATGCCAAGGTAGTGTTTATCACTTTCCCAAATTTTTTTCGAATAATATAGATAGAGGGACCTTCCCTCTATTTTTTATCGAAAAGGAGCAGGGATGCAAAAGAGACACGCGCATGTATCGCCGACCTTGGACATCATGGCCAAGAAGATTTTTAGTTTGCCGGAGGTGACGGCAGCATTTATTCGAGATATTTTGGAGCTGGATGTAGCGGAGGCTCAGATTGTGGAGGGAAGCCAGCCCCACAGCATGGCCTATGAGGAGGATGACTTGTTCTCCACTGCGGTGGATGTGAGAGCCAAGCTCCATGATGGAACCGAGGTGATCATCGAGATCCAGATTCGCAAGCAGCAGTATTTCTTGAATCGCTTCCATTATTATTTGGCCAATCAGCTGGTGGAGAATGTACAAAAACTGCGCCAGCAAGGACAGACACATAAGATGTACGAGCAGATGGAGCCCGTCTATGGAATTGCGATTTTGGAGAAGTCGCTCTTACTGGACGAAGAGGCCGCCATCAACAAATACTGGCTGACCAATAGCCGGTCCGGGAAGCAACTCAAGGCCTATTATAAAAATGGCAAGCACCAAAATCTTTTGCAGGTTGCCTTTTTAGAGCTAGATAAGTATAATAAAGATGAGAACCTGACAGATGCAGGCAGACAGTGGCTGGAGTTTTTTGGGAATCTTCCCTTCACAAAATCCCCCAGTCAGGCTGTGGCCCATGCAGATTCATTACTAGATTCATCTAGCTGGACCAAGGAGGAGAAGACCATGATAGACGAGCGAATTCGGATTCAAGAAAATTATGATATGACCATGGAGACAGCCATAGACGAAGCGCGCGAAGAAGGTCTCGAACAGGGTCGTAAACAGTTGGTACGTGAGATGATTTCACGAGGAATGACGCCTGAGCTTATCTCGGATATGACGGGCTTGTCACTTGATGAGATCAAATCTATGTTAGCGTAAGATCTAGCTGGACCAAGGAGGAGAAGACCATGATAGACGAGCGAATTCGGATTCAAGAAAACTATGATATGACCCTGGAGACAGCCATAGACGAAGCGCGCGAAGAAGGTCTGGAACAGGGTCTGGCACAAGGCTTGGAACAAGGTCTGGAACAAGGTCTAGAACAAGGTTTGGAACAAGGTCGTAATGAAGAACGTCTGCAGTTAATCCGCAAAATGATGTCACGAGGAATGACACCTGAACTAATCTCGAATATGACGGGTTTGTCACTTGAAGAAATTGAGACTCTTCTTTCCTGAGCCCTAAAAAGAGGTACTGCCTCTTTTCCTTTTGAAAAAAACTTGGAAATTTTTCTATTTTTTTCATCCGGCTTGCTGGAATTGTGATAAAATAGAGTCAACAAAGAGCTATCCTCACCAACAGTGTGATCGATACTAGAAAAGAGGATTCTGATGACAAGAAAAATTGGTATTATTGGTTTGGGTCATGTGGGTGCAACCTTGGCTCACAGCATGGTTTTGAAACATACTTGCGATCATTTGGTCTTGATTGACACGAATGAAAAAAAGGTCAAGTCGGATGCTTTGGACTTTTGTGATATGGTTGCCAATACAGGTTATCCAGTGCATATCACGGTCAATGATTATGCTGCTCTTCAAGATGCGGATGTGGTAGTCTCTACTCTGGGAAATATCGAGCTTCAGGCGAATAACACGAATGATCGTTTTGCGGAACTTCCATTTACTAGTAAGCAAGTGGTACAAGTGGGGCGTGATCTGAAAGCTTCTGGATTCCATGGTGTCTTAGTCGTGGTGACCAATCCGGTGGATGCGGTGACGCAACTCTATCAACAATATACGGGTCTTCCTAAAGAACAAGTCATTGGGACAGGGACATTGCTGGATACAGCTCGGATGAAACGCGCCGTCGCTGATCGGTTGCAAGTGAACCCTGCTAGTGTCTCTGGCTATAACCTTGGTGAACACGGAAATTCTCAATTTGTCGCTTGGAGCCAAGTTCGTGTCAAGGGACATGCGATCACGGATCTCTTCTCACAAGAAGAGCTAGATGCTATCAACTATGAATCCTTGCGAGGTGGCCACACTGTCTTCTTCGGTAAATTCTACACCAATTTTGGGATTGCGGCAGCAGCGCAACGTCTAGCAGAAGCTGTCATCAATGATAGCCATGAAGAAATGCCTGTGTCTAACTATCGCCCAGAATATGGAACTTACCTGGGTTACCCAGCGATTGTTGGGCGCAAAGGAATTGTCGAAAGAATTGACTTGCATTTAACAGAAGAAGAAAAAGAAAAATTGCTCCATTCAGCTGAAACCATCAAAGAAAATACACGAAAAGGTTTGGAGCACGCTTAGCCCCAACGGTCTAAGAGGCTATTGAAGGTTGCAGATAAAGGAAACAGTGTTTTGATTCTTATAGGTCATCATAGAGCTAAAACGTGAAGAAAGATTTGAGAAAGGCTGATCCGCAACCGGAAAGTTGTGTTAGAGCAATCAACCGCTAGGTCATTCAGTTCGTTCTATCAACCATCGAAGAGGCTGGGACAAAAGTCCTAGCCTCTTCAATTGTCTTTGGATTGTCGAGCAAGACGCAGTGGTTGAGTGGGTTCTACTACGCTGATTTCATCAGCTTTTACAGCCCTACTCAACTGTGCGGAGGTAGGACAACGAAATCGAATTCTAACGAATGACCGATTTCTGTCCCACTCTCTTTTTAGGGCTCTCATCGTAGATCTTGCTTAGTGACTGTCAAAAAAGTTAGGAAAATCCGAGTTGTAATAGTTGACATTACAATTAAAATTCGTATAATGGTTAGTGTAATAAAAAAAGTTACAACAGAAAAGAGGAACTCACAATGAAAAACTTTACTGACTTACAAACAAAACGCCGATCAATCTATGCATTAGGAAAAGATGTGGAACTTTCAAACCAAGAGTTGATTGAAACCATTCAAGGAGCAGTTCTCAACACACCAACTGCCTTTAACTCCCAAACTTCCCGTGTAGTGATTTTGTTGGACGATGAATCAGATGCTTTTTGGAAGGAAATTGCCTACTCAGAACTGGAAAAAGTGACACCTGCAGAAGCTTTTGAAGGTACAAAACAACGCTTGGCTGGTTTTGCCCAAGCCAAGGGAACTATTCTCTTCTATGAAGATCAAGATGTGGTAAAAGGGCTTCAAGAGCAATTCCCTCTGTATGCGGACAATTTCCCAATTTGGTCAGAGCAAGGTCACGGCATTGCCCTTTATGCAAGTTGGTTGGCTTTGGCTGAAAAAAATATCGGTATGAATGTGCAACACTACAATCCACTTGTGGATGCCCAATTGGCGGAAAAATATGCTATTCCTGCTAACTGGAAACTTCGTGCTCAAGCGCCTTTTGGACAAATCCTAGCACCGGCTGGGGACAAAGAGATCCAGACAGAAGGACGTTTCAAAGTCTTTGGTGGCCAATAAGAGACCTCAAAATCCCATTCCTTAGAAAATGATTGCATGAAAAAAAACGCATGATAGAAAGGTTTTGAAGCACCTGTTATCATGCGTTTTGTGGTTTTTAAAATTGATTCAAACATGCAATCTCAGTTACAGGAACTTGTCTGGATTAGATACTAAAGAGTTGTCCAAAGAAGTAAGTCACAGCCATGGTGAGGAGGCCAATGATCAGGTTGCGTAGCATGGCTGGACGTGTCGGAGCTTTGCCAAGTTTTGCGCTGGTGTAGCCTGTGAAGATCAAAGATAGTCCAACGACAATGACCGTGATGGGAATCCGAGTGCTGGTCGGAAAGAGAATGATGGACAGCATCGGAGGAAGAGAACCAACTGAAAAAGCAAGAAAGCTAGATGCCGCAGCATGCCAAGGATTGGTAAATTCCTTGTATTCAATCCCATATTTTTCTTCAACGAGGGCTTTGAGGGGGTGTTTCCGAAAGGCCCGTTCGGTCATAATTTGCGCAGAGGTTTCACATTCTCCGTTTTGGATATAGGCCTGATACAAGGATTCTCTGGCTAACTTTGGATCGCGATCCAAGAGGGCTTGTTCGCGGTTCACAGCGGCTTCTTCGGTATCTTTTTGAGTCGATACAGAGACATATTCACCTCCGGCCATCGAAAAGGCACCTGCAAGAACGGCTGATAAGCCAGAAAGGAAAATGATCCAGATATTATGTGTTGCACTGGCTACCCCGATAACCACTCCAGCAATCGAAATAATCCCATCATTTGCCCCAAGAACAGCTGCTCGTAAAATATTTAACCGATCGCTAAAAGACTCGTCTACTCCGTGTTTTGTTTCAGTCATAATTGTTCTCCTTACTTCTTATTTAGAATGATTATAAATAATATCTAAAAAGAAAGCAAGCCTTTTGGCTTAAATGATAAAAGTTCGACAATTCTCATAAACCGACAACAATCTTTCAAAGAAAATGTTAGTCTGCGGGTATGCTATAATAGAAAAAGATACTAGAAGCTGATGAAGTAACTAAAAGCACCGAGGAGGCCCCATGACCCAGTACTTAGTCCAGAAGTTTTACTGGTTACGAGAAAAAAGTTTGATCCAAATTACCCAGAAAACTCTGGTTTCCCTATTTCCCTTTTTCCTATTTTCAGGAATTATTCGGGTGATTGCCTTATCCGTTTTCTCCGATCGGGGCTATATTCATCAGCTCTTTTCGATAGATAGCTGGTTCCCATGGGATCAGGCTATTAGCCAAGTTCTGGTTAATTTTTCGAACTTTCTTGGAGGTTTGACAGGCCCCTTAGCGACCTACTTTGCTGGGAAATATACAGCTGGCCACTACGGGAGAAGTACAGGAACAGCTGGTGTCACAGCTCTTTTAGTCAGCCTCATTGTCGGTTCACAGGAATCATTAGTAGGACCTCTTAATGATGGACAACTGACCAGGATCAATCTCCCTGCAACGACCAATATTGTTTTGGCCATCTTTTTAGGTTACCTAATCGGACAGATCTTCCGCCTTTCTAAGGCGAGTGATGACCAGATCGTGGATAAGGATTTCATTTATCAGCCCAAGACGGTACGTCCTATTTTCTTCTCTCTGATTCTCGGGGTCAGCGTCAATCTTCTTCTTATGTTGGGCTATCGGTTCAATGTTTTTCAGACTATTGGTCAGTTTTTCAGTTCTCTAACTGCCAGTAGTCATCATCTCTTGTCCATCTTTGTCATGGGACTCTTCAATGGCTTATCAGCCTGGGTGGGCAACAGTCAAGCTTTTGCCCTAAACTCAATTGCGGATGATAGTTTTGCGTTAGAGAATCTGACTTACGCTGTGACCCATCATACAACGACAGGGATTCCCCATCTCTATACCTTGACCAACTTGTACCGTAGCTTTGGGATGGTAGCAGGAGTCGGCGCCATCCTGGCCCTTTTGGTAGCGATCTTACTGGTATCTCACAGTCAAAAGGACATAAAAGTTAGTCTTCTCAGTATTTTTCCAGGCCTCTTTAATAACGGTGCCCCCTTCATGGTAGGGATTCCGGTCCTTCTCAACCTGCTATATGTGATACCTTTCTTATTGATCCCCTTGGTGAATATGGCCATCGCTGCGGTTGCTTTGTGCTTTAAGCTGATGCCAGCAGCCGTCTATCCAGTGCCAGATGGGACTCCGAGCCTTCTCTATGCCTTTATCGGGACAGGTGGCAGTCTTCGGGCCCTTTTTGTCAGCCTGCTGTGTTTTGCAGTGGATGTGCTGATCTATCTCCCATTTGTTCGTATGGGAAATCGTATCCGAAAAGATCTAAAAGTGAAAGGAGAAAGCGATGAAACTCTCTAAAAAAACCGTGATCGTCCTCACTTTGGTCAGTCTTTTCTTGATCGGTTTAGCCATTCCGTCTTATAGTTGGACCAGGAAGAATGTATCAAAAATTGAGAAATTCTATAATTCAAAACTATCTCCTATCATTATGATTCCGGGAAGTTCCGCGACAGAAAATCGCTTTGATGGTTTGGTCACCAAGCTTAACCAAGACCGACGTGGCACCAAACACAGCCTGCTCAAGGTCAAGGTCTGGAATGATGGCCGCATTACCTATAGCGGTAGTATTGATAACAAGGACAATGAACCGATTATCGTCATTGGATTTGAAAATAATAAGGACGGCTATAGCAATATCAAAAAGCAAGCCAAAATGGTCAATCAAGCCTTCAAAGCTCTTCAAGAAAAATATAATTTCAATAACTTTAAAGGGCTGGGGCATTCCAACGGTGGCTTGATCTACACAGCCTTTATCGAAAATTATCTGGGAGATTATGATATCGATCTGAAAACCCTCATGACCATCGGTACGCCCTACAACTTTACAGAGACCAATATCAAAAATAAGTCTGAGATGTTGGCCGATTTTATCAAGGGAAAAGAAACCATCCCCAATACGCTTCATATGTATTCAGTAGCTGGGACCATTACCTATGATTCAGATGAGTTGGTTCCAGATGCCAGTGTCTCTGCTGGGAGATACATCTATCAAAACCAAGCAGCTAGCTATACAGAAATCACTGTGACGGGTGAGGATGCCCAGCACTCGGACCTTCCGACCAATGATGAGGTCGTTGCGCTGGTGAAACAGCATATCGAAAGTCAAACAGATCGGAGAAACAATCCAAATAAAGAAAACTAAGTGTGAAGAAGGGATTCCTTCCTCACTCTTTTTTTAGTATAATAAAGATCAGTATGAAAACACGGTAGACTAAAGGAGATCAGATGAAAAGAAAACAATGGGTGCAGTTAGGGTTAGTGGCTTCGAGTATGGTCATGTTAACAGGATGTTACCAAAGATACCATCGCCAGTCCAGTCCTAAAAAAGAGATTGCAACTAGCCAGACTTCAGCAAAGAAACAAGCGAAAAAAGTAGACAACAAACAATTATACCAGTCTGTTTTTTCGGATTACCAAAAGATTTTTGCCACTTCAAAAGATTTAGATGCCATTTCCAAATTGAATGATGAATTAGCCAAAGAAGATCGGATGATCAATAGCTGGGTGATCGAGACGGTGATCAATCAGCCAGCAGCTGTTCGCTATGCCTTTAAGGACTTAAATAGCGATGGAGTAGACGAGATGATCATCGCCAATCAGCAGAGCGATGGGAGCTACTTTGTGACGGGTGTTTATTACCTCAAGGACAAAAAGCCGACCTTACTAGCAGAAGGCTTCGTCGCTGGACACGGAGGAGCACGAAATGCAACAACGCTCTATAAGGGAGGAGAAGTCCTAGAAGTCAGCTGGTTGTCAGGGACGGGCCGTGGTGAAGCAGTACTCTCACGTCTCGAAAAGGCCCCACAGATGGCAAGTAAAGTCAAGGAAGAGGAAGTCCAGGTCCCTGGATCGGATCTCAATGCCATTTTTGGCAAATCAGATGAAGAGAAACTCGATCTTGAGAGTTTTGATTGGCAAAGTTTTGACAGCACACCTTCAGGAAGCAATACCCAAAGTCAGGAGAAGAGTCCTTGGAATGCTGAAAAATCAGCCAAATTAGCGGACTTTATGAAAACCTGGGGTCAAAAGATGGGGCAACCCAATTATCAAAAAGGCATCGCTGGTGGTGATGTGGGAGCCGACAATCTCTATACTCTTGGAGACAATAGCAAGATGGATGCCATTTACACAGACACGGGTCAAGGAAATGCCAAGTACCGTATCGTAGAACGCTATAGCAATTGGGATAAGTATCCAGATGTGCATAGTTATTTCTTTGCCATTACAGATACTGGAGAGGGGATCGTCTTTCATTCCCCAACGACCAATGGCGGGAAGATGTATCTAAAGCCAACGGACAACAAAGAACTTCAAGAAAAATTCACTCAATTGCTCCATGAATAGGGAAAGAGAACAAAGCCAGAGAACGATCTGTTTTCTGGTTTTTTATTCAATTATAGAATAAATATACAATAGAAGATGTTATTGTTTAGTAAATAAAAAATGTTAAAAGCTAGTAATAAAAAGCCTAGATAGTCACTGGCCTTCTGTAAAATGGTTGACAGAAATGAAAAAATATTTTAAAATAAATTCAATCATACATTATAGGAGAATACAAATGAAAAAAATTCTTACAGCCGGTGTAGCACTTTTATCAGTTGCAACCCTAGCAGCATGTTCTGGTAAAACTGCTTCAAACTCATCAAGCAAAGATGCAAAAGCTTCTTCTAGCAAAGTAGAAAAATCATCTACTTCAACTAGCAAATCAAAAAGCTCATCTAAATCATCAAAAACTTCAGTTGATATTCCAGAAATCGTCTTGTTGACAGATGAAGAAATTGATAATGCCAAAACACTTGGTGATATGAAAACCATTTATGGAAAAATGATTGACAACTACACAAAATATGTCAATGAGATTGGGGATAAGATGCCCGAGTCTGGTAAAGATGCCTATAATCAGCAAGTAGCTCCTGGGATCCAATCTATGGAAACTGCAAGAAAAACATTTAACGATACACTTTCAGCTGCAGGTTCTGATGATACAGTTGTTCCTGAACAAGCTCGTAGTCAATTCGCACAACAATTGAAAAATGCTCGCGATATTGCCCAAAAAGCTCTTGAAGGTGCTTATCAATCAATTGCACCATTGCTCTCTTCATCAGCTGAATAATCAATAAAAAAATAGGTTAGGACCTCAAGTCCTAGCCTATTTTGTTGTACAGAAACTAGATATAAGTTTTAAAAAAAGGGGATGGTGATATTCTTCTGAGATAAAAAGATTGAAAGAGCAGTATTTCAACTGATAAAGTGATTCAACCAAAAACACCGAGGATGTAATCCCCGGTGTTTTCTAACCTGCTTATTTCACGTGTTTTGCAAGATCTGCTTGAGCTTTCTTGTTTGACTCTGCTTTATCTTTGAGCCATTCTTTGTAAGCTTTTTCGTAGTCAGCAGTTGTAACGGTCTTATCTTGTACTTTCTTGTATTTGAAGTAGTTTGTATCTCCTTTAATACCAACCAATGAATTTGGTGATGAGAATGGAGTTACTTTAGTGATAGATGGAACACCACCTTTAGAGTAGATAGGAAGAACAATTGCGTTTTCTGTCAACCAAGCTTGTGCAGCAGCGTATTTTTCATAACGTTTATTGGTATCCAATTTTTCAGCATTTGCATCATCAAGCAATTGTTTGTATTCGTTCAAACCAAGTTTTTCGATAAGAGCTTGGTCTTTCTTAGGATCAAGACCCATACCAGTCAATGTTGGACCGTCTGTTGGGTTCAAAATGTCAAGGTAAGTAGAAGGGTCTTGGAAGTCAGGTCCCCAACCACCGATGTCTAAGTCAAAGTCTTTTTGTTCTGGTGATTGTGCAAAGTATGTAGCGTTATCCGCATCGTCGGTAGACAATTTTTGAACATCGATCACAACATTGTCTTTACCAAGGGCAGTTTCAATAGAGTTCTTCATTGAGTCTGCTTGTTGAACAATAGGGTTTGAAGATTGGTCAACGACATAGTCGATATGGATTGGGAATTGAACACCTTGTGATTGCAATGCAGCTTTCGCTTTTTCAAATTCAGCTTTCGCTTTATCAGTGTTATGCAAGCTGTCTTGAGCATCGGCAAAGCTTACACCTTTCCATTCGTCTCCAGCTGTAGCAAGTTTTTGTTCGACGAGAGTACCGAAGTCTTTACCGTTTGCTTGTACAAATGTTGGAGGAACAAGAAGGGAACGAAGAGTTTTCGTTGCTGCTTCTTTACCGTTTGATTGGGCACTGTATGAAGTTCTGTCCAAAGCAAAGTTCAAGGCTTGACGGAAGTCTTTGTTTTGAAGAGCTGTCTTAGTGCTATTCTTTTGTTCGTCAGATTTCTTTGAAGTGTGACCGTAGTTTTGACGGTTTACGTTGAAGTAAGCATAGTATACAGTAGCATCTTGTTGAGAATAGATAATGTTATCTTTGAATTTCTTTTGGATTGTACTGTATGTAGAGCTTGTAGGGAAGAGACGAGCAGAAGTTAAGTTACCGTCTGAGAAATTACGAGCAAGATAGTCTTGGTCTGATCCATCGAAGTAAGTCAATTTGACAGTGTCGATGTGAACATTTTTCTTGTCGTAGTAGTTAGGGTTTTTGTCCAACTCAATTTGTGATTTTGAAGTGAAGGACTTCATAATGTATGGACCGTTGTAGAGGATTCCTGTTGGTTTCACGCTACCAAAGTCTTTACCAGCTGATTCAAGGAATTTCGCATTAACTGGCATCATAGTAGAAGTCGTCAATTTAGAATTCCAGAATGATTCTGGTTGGTTCAAAGTGTATTGAAGAGTATGATCGTCAACGGCTTTGACACCAACTGTTGAGAAGTCTTTAGTCTTACCATTTACGTAGTCATCCAATCCTTTGACAGAATTTTGAACCAAGTAAAGGGCGTCAGATTTTTTATCTGCAACGTATTTAAGAGAAGTAACGAAGTCTTTTGCAGTTACATCTGCGTATTCGTTTCCTTCTGAGTCATACCACTTCGCATCTTTACGAAGCTTGTAGGTATAAGTTAAACCGTCTTTAGAAACAGACCAGTCTTCCGCAAGGGCAGGAATCAAGTTACCATATTGGTCATTTTCGAACAAACCATCAACTAAGTTGGTAGTGATATCACTAGTTGTTGAACGGTTTGAAGTCAAATAATTCAAGGTATCAGGGTCAGTACTATAAACATATTTATAGGTTGTCCCTTTTGATGAATTAGAAGATGAACCACAAGCAGCAAGGAAAAGTGTTGATGCTGCGGCTACACCTGCTAAGAGAGCAAGCTTAGATTTTTTCATATTCACAACTCCTTTTGAATAATTACGTTTATTATACTCCAATCAATTGCCAAAATAAAGTGTTTTTTGAACTTTTTTTGTATATTTACACACTAAAGGGCTGGAAAGCCTTTATTTTAAGGCATTTTTAAGGATTTAAAAAATTTTAAAAAACTTTTTACTATTATGCTTTACATACTAGTTGAGAAAGAGTATACTAATGGTGAAAAGACTAGTATGTAAAGCAAACTAGTAAAGCTGTGAAAAAAGAGGTGAGAAGGATGAAAGAGTCCCAATTACTAAAGGGAGTCCTGGAAGGCTGTGTGCTTGAGATTATTTCCCAAAAGCCCATTTATGGTTATGAATTGATCCAAAGTCTCAAAGAGATGGGCTTTGACAAGATTGTTGCGGGGACCATTTATCCCTTGCTTCAAAAATTAGAAAAACAAGGGATTATTCATGGGGAAATGAGACCGTCTCCAGATGGTCCAGATCGTAAGTATTTTTCACTGAGTGATGCTGGGAAAGAGCGCTTAGGGGAATTTTGGGACCAGTGGCTGGAGCTAGTCACAAAAGTAGACCGTATCAGGAAGGAGTGAGAAAAATGGTAGAAAGTTATACAGAAAAAATGTCAGATGAATTGATCCATCTACACAAGGAGGATCAAACCTATGTGAAAAAAATGGTGACCTATATTGGGGCAAAGGCCTATTTTTATGATGATGAAGCACTCGGGGAACAACTCTACAATATGGTTTGCGACCTAAAAGTCGCTGAGAAAGAAGGCATTCGGGCAGTGGATTATTTTGGAAAGGATCCACGGGCTATGGTGGACCAAGTCCTTTCAGACTTGCCGAAACGCTCTTTAGGATCTTATGTGGGACTCGTCTTCCTACTTGGAGTGATCTTAGTTGGTATGCGTTATTTAATGGATTTTACCTGGATGACGCCACTGAAAATCGAACCTTTAACCTATGTTGTTATTTTATTCAATTTCTTGGTGTTTAGCCAGTTCATCACGTGGCTTTGGTCCAAACAGAGCTATGGAGAAATGAAGTGGTCTTGGGCTGCTTTTATCAGTGTGATCAGCCTGATGGTGTTTCTGAACATCGTCCGACTATTTTCGATCAATTTTGGCCACATTGGGCGTCTCTTCTTATCAGATGGTTGGGGGATTTTTCTTGCTGTCCTAGTCCTCCTTGGATTTGCAGTTATGGCTTATAGAAGCAGAGATCGTCTGATGACGAGTCTACTAGTCATGGGGCTGACTTTCCTAGTTACTGGATGCTGGATTCGTCTTGTGAATCAGGGAACTGCTCACTTATTAGGCTGGCTCCTTCCTCTCATGGGACTCGTCCTGACCCTCCTTGTATTTCGTCTCCAAAGAAAGAAGGAAGAAGTATGAAAACCATTAGTTATTATGAAGAAACGCAGGCCTTGATGCAAACCTTTAGCCAGGAGGATCAAGTCTATTTCCAAGATCTATGGGATTATTTCAATCTTGCCGGTTTCCTATATAAGGAGGAGGCTTTAAGAGAGCAGATCTATAATTTAGCGGTAGATTTTTCGCAAGCAGGAGCGGATGGCTTGACGGCAAAGGACTATTTTGGTCTCGATCCAAAGATAATGGCAGACCAAATTATCGAGAATATGCCTAGAGAATCGGCTCGGTCTATTCTGAAATATGGGGCGATTGTCCCAGGAATAGTCATTTTTTATCGCCTCTTAAGTGAATTTGCCTCCCAAGCGGTCCTTGTGCTCAAACCTCTAGTCTATTTGACCGACATCATTTTGGGACTCCTAGCAATTGGGCTACTATTCTATCTCCTTCGTCGCCTCATTTTTGCAGAAGAAAAGTCGAAAAAAGCAATCCATGTGGCAATCGTTTTGGTTCTAGGATTCTATTTCGCTAGTGAGATCGTGGGGGTCCGTTTCTTACCAGCACTTGCTTGGTTGACAGTGCCGAATCCATGGGATACTCTCCTTATGACAGGGGCTAGTGGCTCCCTCATTTTGTGGCAATGGAGAGATGAGTTTGGCCGAGCCTTCGTCTTTCCTATCGTCGCCTTTTTAGTGGTTGGATTCTTACATCGCTGGACCTTGACGCAAGGGATTCAGAATCCTATAATGACCATCATTCTGCCTACAGTGATCATTGGTATAGGATTGATGATTTACTATTGGTTTATGATTCGTGACTTAAAGAAGGACAAGGAGAAAAGTGGTGAATAAAGAGAAAAGGGGGAGGAAGCTCTCCTTTTTCTGTTGGAAACCAACGAGCAAGCCTGATTTTTGGTATAATGAAAGGTGTAACTAGGAATGATAATAAAGGAGAAAATCATGACATTTGAAGAGATTTTACCAGGCTTAAAGGCCAAGAAAAAATATGTACGAACAGGATGGGGTGGAGCAGAGAACTATGTTCAATTGTTTGATACCATCGAGCAAAATGGGGTAGCTCTAGAAGTGACGCCTTATTTCCTCATTAACGTCTCTGGTGACGGCGAAGGATTTTCTATGTGGAGTCCAACCCCTTGTGATGTCTTAGCGACAGATTGGGTGGAAGTCCATGACTAAACGGGTCTTGATTACGGGCGTAAGCTCCGGGATTGGCCTGGCGCAAGCTCGTCTTTTTTTAGAAAAAGGTTATCAGGTATATGGTGTAGATCAAGGAGAAAATCCAGTCTTAGATGGTGATTTCCACTTTTTACAACGTGATTTAACGCTTGACTTGGAACCAATTTTTGATTGGTGCCCTCAAGTGGATGTTTTGTGCAATACTGCTGGAGTTTTGGACGATTACAAACCCTTACTGGAACAATCTGCTCAGGAAATCCAAGAGATTTTTGAGATCAATTACGTAACTCCAGTAGAGTTGACACGGCATTATCTGACTCAAATGTTGGAGAAGAAGCAAGGAATCATCATCAATATGTGCTCCATTGCCTCAAGTCTAGCAGGCGGGGGTGGTCACGCCTATACCTCGTCAAAACATGCCTTGGCAGGTTTTACCAAGCAGTTGGCTCTAGACTATGCAGAAACTGGCATTCAGGTCTTTGGCATCGCGCCAGGTGCAGTCAAAACAGGCATGACCGCAGCGGATTTTGAGCCAGGTGGCCTAGCAGACTGGGTGGCTAGCGAAACCCCCATCAAGCGCTGGATAGAGCCAGAGGAAGTGGCAGAAGTCAGCCTCTTTTTGGCTAGCGGGAAGGCATCCGCCATGCAAGGGCAAATCCTGACGATTGACGGTGGATGGAGTTTGAAGTAGGAGGATTTGATGGAAATCAAAAAACACTTTGGTGTATACGGAGTCTGTCTTCAAGAGGGGAAACTTCTCTGTATTGAAAAAACAAGAGGCCCTTATCAACAGCGTTTTGATCTACCGGGTGGTAGTCAAGAACTAGGTGAGGGACTGACTGAAACCCTCAAGAGAGAAGTTCTGGAAGAGACAGGATATTCTCTTAGCAGTTATTCAAATCCTAGAATTTATGACGTGCTGGTTCAAGAAGAGGGGCAAGATTTTGCAGTACACCATATCATGGCCTTTTATGATATCGTACTTGATTTTGAACACTCTCAAAAATCCCTTCCTCAGGGGGTTCTTGATGGAAGTAATGATTCAGCAAAGGCAGTTTGGGTCCCTATTGAGCAGATGACCCAAGAAAATGCTTCGCCCTTAGTATTAAAGCTAAAGGCAGAGTTACGAGGATTTCCAGAATTAGAACTGACAAGTTATAGGAATTGGAAAGTAAAAGAAAAGAAGGAGAAAAAATGACACCTCAAGAAATGTGGAATGCCTACAAAAAAATCAATCCCTTGATCGGAGATGAAATCGATGCCTGGGCTTTTGGAGTGGAACCAGACCTTTTAGCAGATTTGGTGCTTAAAGGTGAAAAAACGGCAACTGCATCAGCCTATGATCTTTATGCAGTTGATAACGACCCCCTGCCACAAGAAGGGTCCTTTGATGTTGTTTTAGACAGTCAAGATCAAGCTGTCTGCATTATCGAAATTATCAAGGTTTCTGTTCAGCCCTTCCATCAAGTGTCAGCTGATCATGCCTTCAAAGAAGGGGAAGGTGACAAATCCCTCGCCTATTGGCGTCAGGTTCATGAGGAATTTTTCACGGAGTGGCTGGAGGAAGCAGGTCTGGCTTTTACACCTGACAGCAAGGTGGTTTTAGAAGAATTTCGCAAGGTTTATCCATTATAGAACGAGGCTGGGCAAAAACTGTCCAGCCTTCGATGTTTAATAGGAATAACTGTATGACGCAGTGGTTGATTGCTCAAAGCACTGCTTTTAGGTGGTGGATAGGACTTGCGAAGCAAGGTTCCTAAGTATTTGTTCGCTACTTAGCTCCAAAGATGACTTATGAAGATGGAAAACAATGTTTTCTTTATCTGCAACCTCCAACAGTCTCCCAGACTGTTGGGGCTGTGCGGGGGTGGGAAAATAGAAAAGGTTTGGGGAACCTTTTCAACTTTTGTTTAAATAGTCGAAGTTCTTTCCCACTCCCTTTGGTTTGGGTCTTATTTTCCAAAAGGGCTAAAAAATGGTATAATGTAAGCGATATTGTACAGAAAAGAGAAATGTTATGCCAAATTATGCCATTATTTTAGCAGCGGGGAAAGGTACCCGTATGAAATCAGATCTGCCTAAGGTTCTTCATAAGGTTGCAGGGATCTCTATGTTGGAGCATGTCTTCCGTAGTGTTGGAGCCATCTCACCAGAAAAGACTGTAACAGTTGTGGGCCACAAGGCGGAATTGGTAGAGCAAGTCTTGGCGGGACAAACAGAGTTTGTCAAACAAACCGAGCAATTGGGAACTGGTCATGCGGTCATGATGGCAGAGCCAGTCTTGGAAGGTCTTGAAGGCCACACCCTCGTTATTGCAGGGGATACTCCCTTGATTACGGGTGAAAGCCTCAAACACTTGATCGATTTTCATATCAACCACAAAAATGTGGCAACCATTCTGACAGCCGAAGCAGCGAATCCATTTGGCTATGGTCGGATTGTCCGTAATGACAATGCGGAAGTGCTTCGAATTGTTGAGCAAAAAGATGCGACCGATTTTGAAAAGCAAATCAAGGAAATCAATACAGGGACGTATGTCTTTGACAATGCCCGCCTTTTTGAAGCTTTGAAAAATATCAATACCAACAATGCCCAAGGTGAATACTATATCACAGATGTCATCGGTATTTTCAGAGAAGCAGGTGAAAAAGTCGGGGCCTATACGCTCAAAGATTTTGATGAAAGCCTCGGGGTTAATGACCGCGTAGCCCTTGCGACAGCAGAAGGCATCATGCGTCGTCGTATTAACCAAGCCCACATGGTCAATGGAGTGAGCTTTGTTAATCCAGATGCGGCCTATGTCGATGTCGATGTTGAAATCGCTCCTGAAGTGCAAATCGAAGCCAATGTCACCCTCAAAGGGCACACAAAAATTGGGGCTGAAACCGTCTTAACCAATGGAACCTATATCGTAGACAGTGAGATTGGGGCAGGTGCTGTCATTACCAACTCTATGATTGAAGAGAGTACGGTAGCCGACGGCGTGACAGTAGGGCCATACGCTCATATTCGTCCAGCTTCTAGCCTCGCTAAAGATGTCCATATTGGAAACTTTGTCGAGGTCAAAGGTTCGTCTATTGGTGAAAATACCAAGGCAGGTCACCTGACTTATATCGGTAACAGTGAAGTCGGCAGCAACGTCAATTTTGGTGCGGGAACCATCACGGTGAATTATGATGGCCAACATAAGTTTAAAACAACCATCGGAAACAATGTCTTTGTTGGTTCAAATTCGACCATCATTGCGCCAGTTGAACTAGGCGACAATTCCTTAGTTGGTGCGGGTTCAACCATTACCAAGGATGTCCCAGCTGATGCGATTGCCATTGGTCGTGGCCGTCAAGTGAACAAAGAAGAGTATGCTCTTCGCTTGCCCCACCATCCTAAAAATAAATAGGAGATTCTTATGAATTTTGAAGAAAAAACGATTGAACGCAAGGAACTCTATCAAGGACCGATTTTTAAAGTGGTCACTGATCAAGTAGAGTTGCCTGATGGAAAAGGTCAAGCGCAGCGCGATCTCATCTTCCATAATGGAGCTGTAGCAGTCTTGCCCATCACAGAAGAAGGAAAGACCATCTTGGTGAAACAGTATCGCAAGGCGATTGAAAAGACCTCTGTAGAGATCCCAGCAGGGAAGTTAGAAAAAGGAGAAAATGCAGATCCCAAAGCGGCTGCTCTGCGTGAATTGGAAGAAGAAATTGGCTATTCGGCAGATCTGACCTTGTTGTATGATTTTTATTCAGCCATTGGATTTTGTAATGAACGGATCAAACTATATCTTGCGACCGACTTGAAAAAGGTGGAAAATCCTCGTCCGCAAGATGCAGATGAGACCTTAGAACTCTTAGAAGTGACCTTGACGGAAGCCAAAGATTTGATCCAGTCTGGCGAAATCTGTGATGCCAAGACGATTATGGCGATCCAATACTGGGAATTAACCAATAAATAGAGGAGGATCCGATGGGAAAACCTTTATTAACTGATGAAATGATCGAGCGGGCACGACGTGGTGAGGATGTCAGAGGGCCGAGAATGGTCGATGAGGAAGAGACAAAAATCATTCGGACAGACCATAGAGGATTTGGCTATGAACGTCCCGTGAGAGAAAAACGTGTGGAACGCCCAAGGGCCAGTTATTCGCAAGATACCTTGCAGATCCAAGTGGAACCAACAGTCACAAAGAGTCGTCGCATTGAGGAGCAAAAAGAAAGTGTGCTTCAATCCAAACTCAATACCATTTTATTTTGGATTATTGCGCTCCTCATCGTCTTGATTCTGGCTATTTGGCTATTGTAAGGTCGTCACAAGGAGAAAACGGATATGAAAATTGGAATTATCGCAGCCATGCCACAGGAGTTAAAGATCCTGGTTGAAGCCCTTGAAAATGGGGAAAAGCATCTGCGTCTTGGGAAGGTCTACTATACGGGATCGATTGGTCGCCATGAAGTGGTTCTGGTGGAAAGTGGCATCGGGAAAGTGATGTCTGCTATGAGTGTAGCGGTCCTAGCCAATGATTTCAAAGTGGAAGCCATTATCAATACGGGTTCTGCAGGTGCTGTAGCACCTGGAATGTCTGTTGGGGATATCGTCCTTGCCGACAAATTGGCCTATCATGATGTCGATGTGACGGCTTTTGGCTACAAGTATGGTCAGATGGCAGGTCAACCACTTTACTTTGAATCCAGCCGTTATTTCGTATCAGAAATGAAAAAAGTTCTGGAAGAAGAAGCTGCAACCACACATGTCGGCCTGATTGCAACTGGGGATAGCTTTATCGCGAGCGAAGAAAAGGTCGCTGCGATTCGGGAGCAGTTCCCAGAAGTATTGGCAGTTGAGATGGAGGGGGCAGCTATTGCCCAAGCGGCGCACGCAGCTGGACGTCCCTTCATGGTCATTCGCGCCATGAGCGATACGGCAGATCACGCAGCCAATATCTCGTTTGATGAATTTATCGTGGAGGCTGGCGAACGCTCTGCTCAAACATTAATTACCTTTTTGAAGAGATTGGTATAAAACAAACAATAGATAGAAGTGGGATTAGATGAATTTTTTTACAATTCATTCTGTCCCGCTTTTTTGAAGCCGATTCTTTTAGAAATAGGGGGCTTTCATGCTATAATAAGGACTAGTAACGTAAAGGAGAAGTTATGGTGTTATCAAAGAAACGGGCGCGCCATGTGATTGAAGAAATTATCGCCCTTTTTCCGGATGCAAAACCGAGTCTGGATTTTCACAATCATTTTGAATTACTAGTGGCCGTCATGCTCTCTGCCCAGACGACTGATGCGGCTGTTAACAAAGCGACACCTGGTCTGTTTGCGGCGTTTCCAACCCCTCAAGCCATGGCAGTAGCTAGCGAAGCAGACATCGCCAAGCATATTTCTAAATTAGGCCTCTATCGCAATAAGGCCAAATTTCTCAAAAAATGTGCCCAACAATTGCTAGACAACTTTGATGGGCAAGTCCCTCAGACCCGTGAAGAGTTAGAAAGCCTGGCAGGAGTGGGACGCAAGACGGCTAATGTAGTATTGAGTGTAGGCTTTGGAATTCCAGCCTTTGCTGTCGACACCCATGTGGAACGGATCTGCAAGCACCATGACATTGTCAAGAAATCAGCGACTCCCTTGGAAGTTGAAAAGCGGGTTATGGATGTTCTGCCAAAAAACGAATGGCTAGCGGCCCATCAAGCCATGATCTATTTTGGTCGGGCCATCTGCCACCCCAAAAATCCAGAGTGCGATCAGTACCCACAACTCTATCATTTTGATTAGGAATCAGTTCCTCTGTTCAAAAGAGCAGAGGTTCTTTTCTGTACTAAAACGCATATTTATTAAAAGGATTGAAAAGTGAGAATTTGAAAATTTGTGATGTAAGGTATCTAGACTCCTCTATCTAGCTTCTTTGAGATCGATTTCAGGATGCTTTTTTTAGATATCTTATTATATTCATTCATAAAAAAACGAACATTTTCTAAAATTATTTGGTTTTTTAAAAGAAATAGTGTATAATGATAAAAAATCTAACATAAGGAGATCGTGATGAAAGCAAAAAAACTGTTAGCTCTTGCAGGAGTTTCTATTGCAGGTGCTTTTCTCTTAGCAGCATGTGGCGGTGGTAGTAGTAAACAAGCAACCTACTCGTTTGTTTATTCGGCTGATCCAAATACCTTGGATTACATTACAGCGACTCGTACAACAACTTCAGATATCACTAGTAACCTGGTGGATGGTCTTCTTGAAAATGACCAATACGGGAACTTTGTGCCAAGTCTAGCAGAAGATTGGACTGTCTCTGAAGATGGATTAACCTATACCTACAAACTTCGTAAAGATGCCAAATGGTATACCAGCGAAGGGGAAGAGTATGGTAAAGTAACGGCTCAAGACTTCGTTACAGGGATCAAACATGCCGTTGCAGCAAAATCAGAAGGTCTCTTCTTGATCCAAAATTCGATCAAAGGTTTGGATGCTTATGTCAAAGGGGAAACCAAAGACTTTAATACCGTCGGAGTGAAAGCTTTAGATGACCACACCATCCAATATACCTTGGTCCGTCCAGAAAGCTTCTGGAACTCCAAAACAACTTCAGGTGTTCTTTTCCCAGTTAATGCTAAGTTCTTGGAATCTCAAGGAAAAGATTTTGGTTCCTTGAAACCTAGCAGCATCTTGTACAATGGTCCGTACTACTTGAAATCATTAACTTCTAAATCTGAAATCGAGTTGGTGAAGAACAAAGACTATTACGATGCTAAAAATGTTCACATTGACAATGTTAAATTGACTTTCAATGATGGATCAAACCCTGATTCAATTATCAAAGGCTTTGAAAAAGGTCAATACTCCTTTGCGGGTGTGATGCCAAACAGCTCGACTTATAAGAATGTGAAGAAGAACTTTGGCAACAATATCGTCTATGGCTTGCAACTGGGTACTTCTTACTATCTTGGTTTTAACTTGGATCGTCAAAAGTATGACCACACAGCAAAAACAACAGACGAGCAAAAAGCTTCTACCAAGAAAGCAATCTTGAACAAGGATTTCCGTCAAGCAGTGAACTTTGGATTTGACCGTAAATCGTATGCAGCGCAAGTTTCAGGTTCAGATGCTGCTGAGAAGACTCTTCGTAGCACTTTGGTGCCTCCAACTTATGTCCAAATCAATGGAGAAGATTTTGGTAAAGCCGTTGAAAAACAATTGGTGACTTATGGAGATCAATGGAAGGGTGTTAGCCTAGAAGATGGTCAAACAAGCCTCTATAATCCTGAAAAGGCCAAAGCTTCATTTACCAAAGCCAAAGCTGAATTGCAAAAACAAGGGGTTCAATTCCCGATCCATTTGGACTACATTGTCAGCCAGGTGGACAGCAGCATGGTCCAACAAGCTAGCTCCTTCAAACAGTCTGTAGAGTCAACTCTTGGTGCGGAAAATGTTGTGGTGGATCTTCAAAAAGTATCAGATGATGATTTCCAAAACATCACCTACTTCAGTGATAATGCAGCAGCTAGAGACTATGATATCTCAGGTGGCGGATGGCAACCGGACTATCAAGACCCATCTACTTATCTTGAAAGTATCAGTCCAGTGAATGGTTCGGTTTCATACTATCTTGGTATTGATGCAGGATCAAATAACCCAGCCATTGCAGCAGTTGGTTTGGATCAGTACGCGAATATGTTAAAAGATGCGGATGGTGAATTGTTGGATCAAGCAAAACGCTATGAAAAATATGCCGCAGCCCAAGCTTGGTTGACAGATAGTTCCATTACGCTTCCAACCGTTTCAAATGGTGGAGCACCAATGCTTCAACGGACAGTACCATATAGCCGTGCTTCTTCATGGGTTGGTACAAAAGGAACAGGAAGTAACTACAAATATCTGAAATTGACCGATGATGTAGTGACCACAAAAGAATTTGACAAGGCCAAGGAAACTTGGTTGAAAGAAAAAGCCAAATCCAATAAAAAAGCCCAAGAAGATCTTAAAGATCACATCGAAAAGAAAAAATAAATAATCCATCATTGTTCCATCAATGAGGATAAAAAAACCGGAGCCGTCATGTGAGGGCTCCGGTTTTTTTAGGTCTCGAATGTTAGTTTGTCTCATTCTTTAATATGAAAGATAAATCAATCACCCGCTATTGAACTGGACTCAAAAAAATAGATTTTTGGGTATAGCTCATAGACGGGTGATGATTATTCTATTCACTAAATCTTAAAAAATAGCCAACTGGATCCAGAATTGCAAATTCATGAGGATGGATATAATGGTCGCCAACACGAAATTTTCTTTTGTTATATCCTATGCTTTTTAGCGAAAGCGTTTTCTGTTTAAATAAACTATAAAAATGATATAATATTTGTGAGTCAATCACTTTAAGGAGAACAATCATGATGAAAAACAAAATAATATTAAGCTCTGTAGCGCTTCTATCTGCATTTATACTAGCGGCATGCGGAAACGGAGAAAAGAAAACAAACGAAACTACAGCGGAACCAACAACAACAGCTCAAGCGACAACTACTGGGTCTTCTTCTAGGGCAAAAGAAATATCCCTTGCAGATACTCAACGTGTCGGAAATGAAAAATTTGGTTATATCAATATCCCTAAAGATTGGGTCGTAGACACTGCTCAAAGTAGCAAAAGGCTCAAATATTCATCACCAGACAAACAAAATGTGTTAGTACTGCACTCAAACACTAAAGATACTGTTGAACTTGGCCCCAACGAAACCTTTGGCGCAGAGTTACTTGCGAACCGTTTATATAGCTTCTGGGGAGAAGACAAAAATAAAACTAGTATAGAAGGTGTAAAAGCTATATTTGCCAGTGAGGACGCTTTCTTAATAAAAGTAACATTTACAGATGGGAAAACTTTATACGACTGGGTATTCCAAAAAGGCGATACAGTATACAATATCACAATCAAAGGTTCAGAAGATATGATTAAAGCCTTAAGACCTATGCTTGAACAATCTTGGGGCTTAGATTCGAAGACTCCAGGAAAATAATCCCTAATATACGAAAAGATACTGATTCGCATAATCAGTATCTTTCTTTATCCCTATACTCTTGTGGCCAACTCTTCGCGTAATATCCCATATTTCACACTGCCAGAGTACTGACCTTGGTAGTAGCGGACTTTCCGAATTTGTCCTTCTTTTAGGAAACCTAATTTCTTAGCAACAGCTATCATCTCACCCTTCCCATTCCAAGTTGTCATCCCAATATGTTCGAGCGCATCGGTTTCTCGGGAAATGATACCGCACTACACAAATTCATTTTTTAGAATCTGTTTTTTCATCACGAGATTATCCGCATCCGTATCGATGTGAATATTCTCGTAATGGTCCTTGCAGTAATTAACGATAGCTTTCATGATTTCTTGAGCATTGGCGTCACTGGATTTACAGATTTGTCAATTTATATTTATCTACTGAAAAAGAGGCCAACAGCCTCCTTTTTTTATTCACTAAATCTTAAAAAATAGCCATCTGGGTCTAGAACTGCAAATTCATGAGGATAGATATACTGTTCACCAACACGAAATTTTCTTTTAATTAATGGGCGATGAATAGGATAGTTGGCTTCTAACAATTTCTGATAGAGCCTAGGGACATCCTCTATACCAAAGGAGATGTTGACTCCTCGACCGAATGGATAGTTCAGTTCAGCTAATTCATCCTTTGTCCCCTCCTCTAGCATGAGCTGGCAATCTTCAAGAGATAGGAAGAGAAAGTTTTCTTCTGGTCGTTCGTATTCGATGGTAAAACCCAACAAATCACAGTAGAAGGAACGGGACTGTTCTATATTTGAGACCATAAACTCGGGAATAACTGCATTATAGTTCATAAAGCAAATCCTTACAATTCAATCTCCAAGACAATCGGTGTGTGGTCTTGGCGTGGGCCTGAGTCAATCATGTCTGACTTGGTAACCTTATCTGCTACACGGTTACTTGTAAGCCAGTAGTCGATTCTCCAGCCAGTGTTGTTGATTTTTGATGTCTTGCTGCGTTGTGCCCACCAGGTATAGCGCTCAGGGACATCGCCGTGGAGGTGGCGGAAGGTGTCAGTAAATCCTGCTGCTAAAAGGTTGGTGAAGCCTGCGCGTTCTTCATCTGTGAAACCTGGTGAACGACGGTTGCTGGCAGGGTTGGCAAGGTCGATTTCCTTGTGGGCCACGTTGTAGTCTCCAGTAGCAAGGACAGGTTTTTCTTTGTCTAAGTCAGCCAAATATTCAGCATATTTGACATCCCATACTTGGCGTTCTGCTAGGCGTTTGAGGCCATCACCGGCATTAGGAGTATAGACTTGTGTTACAAAGAAGCCATCAAATTCCAGAGTAATGATCCGGCCTTCCAAGTCCATGGTCGAAGGAGCACCGATCTCTGGGAAAGTCACAATAGGGGAGAGCTCTTTTTTGTAGAGGAACATGGTCCCAGCGTAGCCTTTACGAGCTGGCTCTTGAGAAGAACGCCAGGTGTTTTCATAGCTAGGGAAGAGTTCTTCCAGTACTTCAAGGTGTTTTTTAGTAGGGCCCTTAGCTGAGAGCTTGGTTTCTTGGATAGCGATGATATCTGCATCCTCAGCGACCAAGGTTTGAAGGACTTCTTGAGAGAGTTTAGCGCGTGCCGAATCGCTGGTCAATGCTGCGTTTAGGGAGTCGATATTCCATGAGATCAGTTTCATTGTATTTCCTTTTCTTGACAAAATAGATAATTTTATTATAACAAAAATTTAGTTTTTTTCTGATCTGAATGCCTTGAAATCTCCATTGAAATCATTTATAATAGTTTGAATTCACTGAATGAAAGGGTGTCCCCTATGAAATTTTACTCTTATGACTATGTATTGAGTCAGATCAGCCAGCAAAATTGGGTGACTATCGGGATCTCGATTTTTCTGATTGTACTGACTGGTTTTTTTGCGGTGAAAGCCTATCGGGAGAAACACGATAGCAAATTCCGCGAATTATCTATTATCTCCATTTTAACTCTGGTTGCGGTTGCCTTAATCGGGATCAGCAATTTCCAAATTAGTAAAAGTAATAATGACCAATTCCAACGCTCACTGCATTTTATTGAAGTGATTTCAAAAGAATTGGATGTTAAAAAAGAAACCGTCTATGTTAATACTTCTGCAGCTACAGATGGAGCAATTCTAAAAGTTGGGAAAGATTACTATCGGGCGATCGCTGGATCGGATCCAGATAGCTACTTATTAGAAAAGATAAATCTGTATAAGACAGATGTAGAACTCGTGGAGGTCACCAAATGACATATAATTTTATTGAAATTTTTATCAAATTAGCGCTAGGTCTGATTTCATTGGTGTTTGTTATCAATGTAACCGGTAAGGGAAATCTTGCTCCCAATTCTGCCACAGATCAAATTCAAAACTATGTTCTTGGTGGGATTATTGGGGGTGTCATCTACAATAGTTCGATTACGATTCTCCAATATGTGGTCATTCTCTTGATGTGGACCATTTTAATTCTACTTTTGAAATGGCTCAATACCAACGTTCGTTTTATGAAACACTTGATCGATGGAAAACCAACGGTCATCATTAAAAATGGAAAGCTTGATCCAGAAGCTTGTCGTTCCAAAGGACTTTCTGCTTCAGACGTTGCCTTGAAATTACGTGGACAAGGGATTTTTCAATTAAAAGATGTGAGGCGTGCTGTGATTGAACAAAATGGTCAATTGATCGTTGTCCGTGCGGGGGATGAAAATCCTAAATACCCGATCATTACTGATGGCGTGGTTCAGCTTGAAATTTTGGAAACAATTGGGAAAAGTGAAGAGTGGTTGCTAGCTGAATTGGAAAAAGAAGGCTATGACAACGTTTTGGATATTTTCATTGCTGAGTATGACAAAGGAACGATCAACGTTGTGACCTATTAGTGAGGAGTCGAAAGACTCTTTTTCTATTGTGAAATGATAAAAAAATAATGTAAATAGCTCTTCCTTTTCTTGAGATACAGATCGAAAAATAGTAAAATGGAAGGTAAGTGTTACAGAGAATAGAAGGGCAAAAAGTTCATGAAGAAAAAAATACGGAAGTTTGAAAATCATTCGATTACACGCAGACTTTATCTGTTATTTAGTTTGATTTGTCTTCTTTTTTTGGTTCTGATTGCCCGGCTTGGCTACATGCAGATTACCCACCAAGCTTATTACACGGATAAATTAGCTAAGGCAACGAAAAAGACAGTCAAGCAAGGAAGTGTGCGAGGACAAATCTATGATGCCACTGGGAAACCCTTGGTTGAAAATGTTGGAAAGCAGGTCTTGACCTTTACGCGGGATCGGAAAATGACGGCCCAAGAAATGAGAGAGACAGCTGGAAAACTCTTGAAGTATGTCGATGTGGAGAATCCTAAGGTGACCGAACGGCAGGAAGTGGACTATTATCTTGCTAATACCAAGGTATACAAAGAAGTGGTAGACCACTTGTCTGACAAAAAGAAATTTGACACCGATGGCAACCGCTTGCCGGAAGCCAAGATTTATCAAGCGGCAGTGGATAGTATTGATCCCTCAAAACTTGGCTATACAGATGATGAAAAAAAGATCATTTATCTTTACAGCCAGATGAATGCTGTGGAGAACTTTGCGACGGGGATTATTTCAACTCAGCCACTAGGGGCTGAACAAATCGCAACGATTGCTTCAGATAGTCAGAACCTTCCAGGTATTGCGATTACCACTAGCTGGGACCGTAAGGTTCTGGATACGCCCCTTGCTTCTATCATCGGAAGTGTCTCGACCGAGCAGGCTGGGCTTCCTGCCGAAGAGGTCGATCAGTATGTTAAAAAAGGCTATGCACTCAACGACCGTGTTGGAACCTCTTATCTCGAAAGGGAGTATGAGGATGTCCTTCAAGGAAAACGAAGTGAAAAAGAAATTCTCCTAGATAAAAATGGCAACATGGAAAAGGTAGTCGACATTGCAAAAGGAGCCAAAGGAGAAAACCTCAAGCTCTCGATTGACTTGGATTTCCAAAAAGGAGTGGAAGATATTCTTCGCTCTGCCTTTAGCTCTGAGTTACAAGCTGGAAATGCCGCCTTCTCCGAAGGCGTCTACGCGGTTGCTTTAGAGCCTGATACGGGGAAAGTCCTTGCCATGGCTGGTATTAAACACCAAATCGGCAGCCAAGATTTATCAGCAGATGCTTTGGGGACTGTGACCAATGTTTTTGTCCCAGGTTCTGTAGTCAAAGGAGCCACCTTGACTTCTGGTTGGGAAAATGGTGCCATTTCCGGCAATCAGGTGTTGACTGATCAGCCCATTGTTTTTGCAGGATCTGCTCCTATTAATTCTTGGTTCACCCAATACGGTAGTCGTCCCATCAATGCAGTAGAAGCGTTGGAATATTCTTCCAATACCTACATGGTCCAGATTGCTCTTAAGATGATGGGGCAACCCTACACTCCAAATATGACCTTACAAGTGGATCAAGTGGACCCTGCTATGAAAAAATTGCGTTCAACCTTTGCTGAGTATGGTCTTGGAACTTCAACGGGGATTGACCTTCCCAATGAATCGACAGGCTTTATTCCGAAAGAGTACACAGTTGGTAATTATTTGACCAATGCTTTTGGTCAGTTTGACAACTATACACCAATGCAATTGGCCCAATATGCGGCAACAGTTGCCAATGATGGCAAGCGGGTTCGTCCTCATGTCGTCGAAGGTATCTATGACAATAATGCAGAAGGTGGACTTGGTCAGTTGAAAAAGACGATCGAAACCAAAGAACTCAATCAAGTCCATATCTCGGCTGAAGATATGGCTTTGATCAAGCAAGGCTTCTACCAAGTGGCCAATGGGACGAGTGGGTTAACGACAGGGAAAACGGTTGGTCGTGGGGCCAGTGTGCCCATCAGTGCCAAGACCAGTACTGCTGAAACATATGTAGACGGTGGCAAGCAAGCTATCAATACCAATGTGGTGGCTTACGCCCCTTCAAACAACCCCAAGATTGCGGTCGCAGTGGTCTTTCCGCATAATACCAATCTCCAAGCGACGGTCAGCCATTCGATTACGCGCGACATTATTAACTTATACAATCAGAAACACCCCATGAATTAGAAAGGAAACTATGCTTTATCCAGCACCTATTGCAAAATTAATTGACAGCTATTCGAAGTTGCCAGGAATTGGGATCAAAACAGCGACCCGTCTCGCTTTTTACACCATTGGCATGTCGGATGATGATGTCAATGAATTTGCCAAAAACTTACTCAATGCCAAGCGAGAGCTAGGGTATTGTAGTATTTGTGGCAATTTGACCGATGAAGAGACTTGTGAGATTTGCCGAGACGAAACGCGAGATCCATCCCTCATTCTTGTTGTAGAAGATAGCCGAGATGTCTCTGCTATGGAAAATATCCAGGAATACCACGGTCGCTATCATGTCTTACATGGCTTGATCTCGCCCATGAATGGTGTGGGACCTGATGACATCAATCTTAAGAGTTTGCTTAGTCGCTTGATGGATGGGACAGTTACTGAGGTGATTGTTGCGACCAATGCGACGGCAGATGGGGAAGCAACGTCTATGTATATCTCACGCGTCCTCAAACCAGCTGGTATCAAGGTGACTCGTTTAGCACGGGGACTAGCAGTTGGAGCCGATATCGAGTATGCGGACGAAGTGACCCTGCTCCGTGCGATCGAAAATCGGACAGAATTATAAGGGTCGTCCTTTCACAAGGACGGTCATTGTGGTATACTATCAAGTAAGAAATCAAGGGAACAATTAGGGAGAAACTATGAGTAAACAAGACTTAATCCTATTGTATGGTGGACGCAGTGCAGAGCGTAAAGTATCTGTTCTTTCAGCAGAAAGCGTGATGCGCGCGATTGATTACCAAGCATTTTCAGTTCAAACCTACTTTATTACGCAGTCAGGAGACTTCATCCAGACGCAAGCTTTTGAAGAGAAGCCGGCGGATGATGAGAAATTGATGACCAACGATACAGTGGACTGGTCTAAAAAAGTGGCACCATCAGCGATTTACAAGGAAGGAGCAGTGGTCTTTCCGGTTCTTCATGGACCAATGGGGGAAGATGGTTCCATTCAAGGATTTTTAGAAGTCTTGAAAATGCCTTATGTTGGCTGTGGTATTCTAGCCTCTAGTGTAGCGATGGACAAGATCACAACTAAACGGGTTTTGGAGTCTGCAGGGATTTCACAAGTTCCTTATGTAGCTGTAGTAGAAGGCGATGATATAGATGAGAAAATTGCTACAGTTGAAGCGACTCTCTCTTATCCAGTCTTTACAAAACCATCCAATATGGGTTCTAGCGTCGGCATTTCAAAAGCTGAAAACCAAACAGAGCTTCGGGCTGCTCTTGAGTTAGCCTTCAAATACGATAGTCGGATTTTGGTTGAGCAAGGGGTCAATGCGCGTGAAATCGAAGTTGGCCTTCTTGGAAACTATGATGTGAAAAGTACCTTGCCTGGTGAAGTTGTCAAAGATGTGGCCTTCTATGATTATGAAGCCAAATACATTGACAATAAAATTACCATGGCCATTCCTGCTCCATTAGATCCAGAAGTTGTGACAACCATGCGGACCAATGCTGAAAAAGCCTTTCGTGCGATCGGTGGACTTGGCTTAGCGCGTTGTGATTTCTTCTATACGGATAAAGGAGAGATCTTCTTAAATGAGCTCAATACCATGCCAGGCTTTACCCAATGGTCTATGTATCCCTTGCTTTGGGACAATATGGGACTCAACTATACAGATTTGATCACCAAGTTAGTCCAACTTGGAAAAGAAGTCTTCCAAAAACACGAAGCACATTTGTTGTAAGAAAAGAGAGAGTGGGACAGAAATCGGTCATTCGTTAGAATTTGATTTCGTCGTCCCACCTCCGCACAGTTGAGTAGGGCTGTAAAAGCTGATGAAATCAGCGCAGTAGAGCCCACTCAACCACTGCGTCTTGCTTGACAATCCAAAGACAATTGAGAGGCTAGGACTTTTGTCCCAGCCACTTTTTTTGTGATCTAGAATATGGTATAATGAGAAGAATTTGAAACGAGCGTCTAGACCTTTGGGGAAGACGCTACGGAGAATTGAGGAGTCGGATATGAATCTCACCTTACATGAAGTTGCTCATCTTGTACATGCAAAAAATGATATCAACCAATTTGAAGATGTGGCTCTCGTCAAGCCTGAATTTGACAGCCGTTTGATTGGGCCTGGAGACCTTTTTGTCCCGTTAAAGGGAGCGCGTGATGGTCATGATTTCATCGAGACCGCTTTTGACAATGGCGCTGCCGCTACCTTTTCAGAGAAAGTGATCGAAGGACATCCGTATATTTTAGTGGAAGATGTTTTGAACGCATTTCAAACCCTGGCTGCAGTCTATCTTCAAAAGACAAAAGTGGATGTGTATGCAGTAACGGGTTCAAATGGTAAAACAACCACAAAAGATATGTTGGCCCAGCTCTTGTCCACCACCTACCTAACCTATAAAACACAGGGAAACTATAATAATGAAATTGGTCTGCCTTATACGGTACTGCATATGCCAGAAGGGACGGATAAACTGGTCCTTGAAATGGGTCAAGATCATCTAGGAGATATCCATCTCCTCTCAGAAATTGCCCATCCAAAAGCAGCAATTGTCACCCTCATTGGGGAAGCCCATTTGGAATTCTTCAAAGATCGAAGCGAGATCGCAAAAGGAAAACTCCAGATTGCGGATGGCATGCCAGAAGGTGGCCTTCTGGTGGTTCCAGCAGATCCGATCGTGAATGACTACCTCCCTGAAAAGCAAAAAGTGGTTCGTTTTGGTCCAGATGAGGAGATTTTCCTTACCGAGTTGGTAGAGCGAAAGGAGAGCTTAACTTTCCGAACGAATTTCTTAAAAGAAGCCATTGATCTTCCTGTCACTGGAAAATACAATGCAACCAATGCCATGATTGCAGCTTATGTTGCCTTGCAAGAAGGAGTGAGCGAAGCGGCGATTCGGGATAGTTTTGCGACCTTGCAATTGACGCGCAACCGCACAGAATGGAAGAAGGCCAGTAATGGAGCAGATATCTTATCCGATGTTTACAATGCCAATCCGACGGCTATGCGCTTGATTTTAGAAACTTTCTCGACTATTCCTGCGAATCCAAATGGCCGAAAATTAGCCGTCCTTGCAGATATGAAAGAACTAGGAGAGCAATCCGTAAATCTCCACAACCAAATGATTCTCAGCCTCTCACCGGATGTCTTGGATACCGTTATTTTCTATGGTCAAGACATTGCAGGACTGGCCCAGTTAGCGAGTCAGATGTTCCCACTCGGACACGTCTATTATTTCAAGAAGACCGCTGAGGAAGATCAGTTTGAGGACATGGTCAAACAAGTTAAGGAAAGCTTAAAAGAGCAGGACCAAATCCTCATCAAGGGAAGCAATTCCATGCATTTAGCCAAATTGGTAGAGGAATTAGAAAAAGTCTAGAAAATGTGAAGGAAGTTATACAAAAATAGGCTACTATAAACTAAAGGAATAGAAAAATGACACTTTGGGATTTATTGTTTACCAACCAAAAATCAGCCCCGCCTGAGTTTGGACTCTGGTACGTTTTCATGCCAGTTTCTTTGATCGTCATTGGCTACTTTTCAGTCAAATATGCCCAGTCGAAAAGTTACCAACGCTTTTGGTATTGGGCGCAATTGATTCAAGTCTTGAGTATCAATACTTGGTATATGTGGGCGCACATGCCGTTGTCCGATAGCCTTCCTTTTTACCATTGTCGCTTGGCCATGCTGGTGATCCTTTTTGCACCGAAGCGAACAGTGGTAAAACAGTATTTCGCCCTTCTTGGGGTGTTTGGGTCAATCGCTGCTCTGCTTTATCCAGTATTTGATCCTTTCCCATTCCCACATATTACGGCACTGAACTTAATCTTTAGCCACTGGGCTCTTTTTGCCAATTGTTTGCTCTATTTGCAAAGGGAGTACCAACCCATGCGTGTCACAAGTTGGTCCATCTGCGGGATTACTTTTGGATTGAATGCTTTGATTTTTCTAATCAATAGCTTGACGAATGGAGATTATGGTTTTCTTCGCCATCCGCCTTTGATTGGAGATCAAGGCCCACTCCTCAATTACGTGATCGTCAGTAGCGTGATGTCAGTGGCGATTGTTTTGGTTCATGTTTTATGGAAATCTAGATTTGTAGAAAAAAACGAATTGTCTCGCCTGAATTAAGGAGGTTATATGCATCATTTTTTTACTACGGAAGTAACAGCACCACCAGCTATTTCAGTACTTTGGCATAGTATCATGGTCTTGTTCGTTGTGACAGCGATTTTGGTGTCACTGCGTTCTTATCGAAACGACCAATTTAAGAAATGGTTTCAATACTTACAGGCTTTTCAGTTGATCAGCTTGTATCTATGGTATTTTTTCTATCAGATTCCTTGGTCCAATAGCCTACCTTTCTATCATTGCCGCTTGGCCATGTTTGCAGTCTTGCTTTTGCCAGACCGTTGGAAGAGCAAACAGTATTTTGCCTTGATGGGAGTGAGTGGCGCGATCTTTGCCTTGGGTTATCCAGTCTTTGATCCCTATACCTTCCCTCATATTACGAGCTTTTCCTTTTTACTTGGGCATTACTGTCTCTTGATCAATTCTTTGGTTTATCTCTTGCGGTGGTATGATCGAAATCTCTTAAAAAACAGTCAGATTGTTCTCTACACCTTTGTTTTGGATTTGTTCCTAGTTGGGGTCAATCAACTAACGGGAGGAAACTATGGCTTGATGGCTCGCCCACCGATTATAAATGGTGATAAAGTTTGGCTCAATTATCTCGTTGTTTCGAGTATATTGGCCTTGGCCTTGGTCCTCTTTAATCAGATCTTCCAAAGAAGAAGTGAGCGGGTGAAAGTGACCAAATAAGAGTGGAAAAGGTTGGGATAGTAAGTTCTCAACCTTTGTTCGTTAAAGGAGAAAAGATGAAGCGATTTTTACTGATGATCAGTCTCTTTTTAGGATTTGTTGGCTCCATAGTAGTAGCCCAAGCAGATGAGCAGGTTCGCTATTCGATTGAATCCTATGTGGGTCACCTCCAATTGCAGGAAGATAGTCAAGCTATTTTTACACAGGAAATTACCTATCAGTTTCAGACGGGCTACAATGGCCAGTATGTGACCTTAGGAAGTGCAGACCCGCTGCCAAAAGGGTTTAAGATTCATCGAAATCCTCAGGTGGAAGCCTATGTGGACGGGGAGAAGCGTGAGATTCGTGTAGAGGAAACAGATCTCAAAGACGGCCGTCAATTAAAAATATACAATTCAAGAATTGTAGGAGGAAAGGTTCAGATCAAAGTGATCTGGAAGATAGACCATCTCTTGAATTTGTACAATGATATTGCAGAACTAAATTGGTTTCCCATTTCAGATGGAGATGAAGAAGTCGCAAAATTAGATTTTTATGTGGATGGTTTGGATGCCAAGCAGGGAGACTTGTATGCTCATACCGGTTATTTTAATCCACCAGTTCAGGTTGAACGGACTGCGACAGGTTACCATCTTTGGACAAAGGACTTTCCTAAGAATGGAAAGCTTGAACTGCATGCTTATTGGCCAATGACGGATTCCCTTCGTCAGTCTCAATCGCGTTCGATTCAAAAAGAAAATAGAAAAGACACATTCCTAAAAAAAGAAAAATCCATACAACAAAAAACAGTCATCTACAAGACGCTGTTTCTCAAAGTCGTTCCAATTGTATCGCTTCTTTTATTTATCCTCGCTTTCATTCCATGGATCCGCTATATGATCAGTACTAGAACTCGTCGGATTGCAAAAGGTGTACGGTTATACGAACCTCCACAGAATTTACCACCCTTTGTCCTAGCTAAGGCCTTGTATCAACTTGATTTTGAACAGATGGTGATGTCTAGAGAGAAAGGGCAACTAAAATTTAATCATCTCATTCAAGCAACCATATTGGATCTTATTGATCGAGGAAATCTTCGGTTGACGGGAGATGAAAATGGGGAAACCTTGACCTGTCTTCACCATGAAGGTTTGGCTGATTTTGAATTGAAGTTTATTGAAATGGTCTTTGATCAAGAAACTGAAATCAGGATCAGTGAGGTATTCTCAAAGTATAAAATTAATCAAGCAGCCCTAAAAAAAGATTTTCGAGCTGCTAAAACAGATATACAACGAGACCGTATTCGAAAGGTCGGAAGTGATGTTCGATCCCTTTTAAAAAAGGATGCCCAGCAATTGTCAAAAGGTGTCGACAAGGAGATTGCGAAATTAGGATTGCCCTCTTATTTTAGAGACTTAACTGAGAAAGAAGAAGCCCTTTCAAAAACAGGCTGTGTCCTACACTTTTGGATCTTACTGATCTTATTTGTGAGCATGTGTTTCTTATCTTTTGGATTTGGTTCACATCTGTCTTCCTTCTATTTTTGGATGATTGTATTGTTGGTCGTCTTCTTCATTCCATTTTATATTGTTATAAAACTTCGTGAAGATCATCTACAATCTTTAGAAAACTTGGATGCACAATTTAAATGGATGGCCTTTCGAAATATGATCGAAAGTATTCCAAATTTCAACCAAGCAGAGCTTGAGAGTATTGTCCTATGGAATCGGATCTTAGTCTATGCGACCCTGTATGGTCAAGCTAAAAAAGTGAGCCAGGTACTCCAAAATCACCGAATTGCTATACCATATGAAGACTGGGACACTGTTCTTTGGCTAACGACCTCTTCAAATTCCTTCCTAGACGGCTCGACCTTAATGAGTTATGCTGATGATTCCTATAGTGTTTCAAGCTTTTCTGTTAATTCCTCAGATGGGAGTGGTGGTTTTGACGGCGGTGGATTCTCTGATGGAGGTGGTGGCGGAGGATTCGGGGCCTTCTGATAGCCGTGATAAGAGGAGGCTGGGACAGAAGTCTTAGCCTCTCAATTGTTTTTGGATTGTCGAGCAAGACGCAGTGGTTGAGTAGGCTCTACTACGCTGATCTCATCAGCTTTTACAGCCCTACTCAACTGTGCGGAGGTGGGACGACGAAATCGAATTCTAACGAATGACCGATTTCTGTCCCACTCTCTTTTTTTGCTTCCCCAAAAAGATCCATCATTGAAAAAAGTGCCTCTTTTCGCTATAATAGAAAAGATAGAGAGATTGAGGAGAGATCCGATGTAGAGATGAATTTGTAAATTTATCAGAAAATAAAAAGAGAAAGAATTAGGAACATGAACGTACAAGAAGAAATTAAAAAACGCCGTACCTTTGCCATTATCTCTCACCCGGATGCTGGTAAAACGACGATTACAGAGCAGTTGCTCTACTTTGGGGGAGAGATTCGTGAGGCTGGTACCGTAAAAGGGAAGAAAACAGGAAACTTCGCTAAATCTGACTGGATGGATATCGAGAAACAACGTGGGATTTCGGTAACCTCATCTGTCATGCAGTTTGACTACGATGGTAAACGGGTCAACATTCTAGATACCCCAGGGCACGAGGACTTCTCAGAAGATACTTACCGGACCTTGATGGCGGTGGATGCTGCGGTCATGGTCGTAGACTCTGCCAAAGGGATTGAGGCCCAAACCAAGAAATTGTTTGAGGTTGTCAAACACCGTGGCATCCCCGTCTTTACCTTTATGAACAAGTTGGACCGTGATGGTCGTGAGCCACTGGACCTCTTAGAAGAATTAGAAGAAGTCTTGGGCATTGCCAGTTACCCAATGAATTGGCCAATCGGGATGGGGAAAGCCTTTGAGGGACTTTATGACCTTTATAACCAACGCTTGGAACTCTACAAAGGAGACGAGCGTTTTGCGAGTCTAGAAGACGGGGACAAGCTTTTTGCTAACAATCCTTTCTATGAGCAAGTGAAAGACGACATCGAACTCTTGCAAGAAGCTGGAAATGAATTTTCAGAAGAAGCGATTTTAGCGGGTGAATTAACTCCAGTCTTCTTTGGATCAGCTTTGACTAACTTTGGTGTGCAAACATTCCTTGAGACTTTTCTCAAGTTTGCTCCAGAACCTCATGGACATAAGAAGACAGATGGTGAACTTGTTGATCCATATGACAAGGATTTCTCAGGATTTGTCTTTAAAATCCAAGCTAACATGGACCCTCGTCACCGTGACCGGATCGCCTTTGTACGGATTGTATCTGGCGAATTTGAGCGTGGAATGAGTGTCAACCTGCCTCGTACTGGTAAGGGCGCTAAGTTATCTAACGTGACTCAATTTATGGCCGAAAGCCGTGAAAATGTCAGCAATGCTGTAGCAGGAGACATCATCGGGGTCTACGATACCGGGACTTATCAGGTTGGAGATACTTTGACAGTGGGCAAAAACAAGTTTGAATTTGAACCACTGCCAACCTTTACGCCTGAAATCTTCATGAAGGTGTCTGCCAAGAACGTTATGAAGCAAAAGTCCTTCCATAAGGGAATTGAGCAATTGGTGCAAGAAGGAGCCATCCAGCTCTATACCAACTACCAAACGGGTGAATACATGTTGGGTGCTGTCGGGCAACTCCAGTTTGAAGTCTTCAAGCACCGCATGGAAAATGAATACAATGCCGAAGTGGTCATGAATCCAATGGGGAAAAAGACCGTTCGCTGGATCAAGCCAGAAGACTTAGATGAACGCATGTCTTCAAGCCGAAACATCCTAGCTAAGGACCGTTTTGACAAGCCTGTCTTCCTCTTTGAGAATGACTTTGCCCTCCGTTGGTTTGCGGATAAGTATCCAGACGTTGAGCTGGAAGAAAAGATGTGATCTTTGGAGAACCGAGTGAGTAAAAAATATATAGAGAGAAATACACCATGTCCTTGTGGTTCAGGAGAAAAATATAAAAATTGTCATTTGAAGTTTAATAAAAAAATTCAAAAGTACCCTAATAATGACTATTTAAACAATAATCTAATTATGATAAATAAGTACCAAACGCTTTATGCCAATGGTTTAGATATAGATGATGTGATTGAAAAAATAGGTAAGAATTACTTTGGTGAATTAAATATTACTGATTTAGTTAGATTTAGAGTATTTTTAGATTCAGCTATTCTATTATTTAATAGGGAAAAACTAGAGAAAGACTATTTTAAAAATAATTTTATTTATGCTGATTTTTTTAACAATTTGAATAATAGCGAAAAAGATAAAATAATGCTT
>OFDA01000151.1_pt1 | contig 44677 bp, 39 predicted proteins | sample 1520921 | NCBI WGS metagenome assembly OFDA01 (sample SAMEA2699028, study PRJEB24076) | metagenome
GTCTTGCTCGACAATCCAAAGACAATTGAGAGGCTAGGACTTTTGTCCCAGCCTCCATTTTTTTAACACGCGGGAAATATCCGAATGATTCCAGCTATTTTCAGCGATTTTAAGAGGGTTATACTACAATTTAAGCAAACAAATGGATATAAAAGCAATTATTACAGTCGTTGGAAAAGACCAAAAAAGAATTGAAGCGGGAGTTGCAACCAAAGTGGTAGAGTTGGGGCTCAAGATTGACGATATTTCTCAAACCGTATTGGATGAATACTTCACCATGATGGCGGTCGTTTCATCTGACGAAAAAAAAGATTTTCAGAGTTGGAAGAATTCGGTCAGTATCTTCATGTGAAAATTAACGGGACAAATGTGCCCCGTTAATTTTTGGAACAATCCTTTATTCACGCTGCATTTTGTTCACTAAAGTAGCTGTATATCTGCTAGTCATTTAGTTTTCTATTGAACACTAAGAGTGAGAGGATAGCGGTGATGGTGGCTAACCACAGTAAAGCTGTAGCTGTTTCTTCGCCTGTGTTTGGCAGTTGCTTTTCTGCTTTTGTGGTTTTCACACTTGAGGTGTTGCTGTCTTTGATTGGTGAAAGTGTAGCATCTCCTGACTTGCTGTCAGCTCTTGTTCCTACTGGATTTACAAGTGCTGAATTTTCTGTTGGCAATGGATATTCAGGACGTGCAATGATTGGAGGAAGCTCTGTTCCAAATGAATGCTGAGGAATTTCCTTGGTGCCTACCTCAATGATTTCATCTACTGGAGGAGTGGTTTCGACCAGTAGATTAGTTCGTTCGTTTCCATTTACCTGGATATATTCGACTTGATCGCCTGCTTTACCTTGAGTAAGGACTTGTTCGTTTCCTTTTTCAAGTTGAGTGGTATCACGGCGAATCGTCTTAAAAGGAAGGGCGTGGTGAACGATTTCCAGACTAGGAAGGTGATAAACTAAATCTTTGACACCTTCTGAAGGAGTGGAAGTGGCAAACACTTTTTCAACGGGATTCACAGGTTCAACTGGCTTTTCAGGTTGCACTGGTTTCACAGGTTCAGCCGGCTTTTCCGGTTGCACTGGTTTGTTAGGTTCAACTGGTTCCACAGGTTGTGCGGGTTTGCTAGGTTCAACTGGCTTCACAGGTTGAGCTGGTTTAGCAGGTTGAGCTGGTTCGCTAGGTTCAACTGGCTTTTCCGGTTGCACTGGTTTAACAGGTTCAGCTGGCTTTTCCGGTTGCACTGGTTTGTTAGGTTCAACTGGTTTTTCAGGTTGCACTGGTTTAACAGGTTGCACTGGTTTAACAGGTTCAACTGGTTCCACAGGTTGAGCTGGTTCGCTAGGTTCAACTGGTTTAACTGGTTGAGCTGGTTCGCTAGGTTTAGCCGGCTTTTCCGGTTGCACTGGTTTCACAGGTTCAGCCGGCTTTTCCGGTTGCACTGGTTCGCTAGGTTCAACTGGCTTTTCAGGTTGCACTGGTTTAGTAGGTTCAGCTGGCTTTTCCGGTTGAGTTGGTTCGCTAGGTTCAACTGGCTTTTCAGGTTGCACTGGTTTAGTAGGTTCAGCCGGCTTTTCCGGTTGCACTGGTTTGTTAGGTTCAACTGGCTTCACAGGTTGCACTGGTTTGTTAGGTTCAACTGGCTTTTCAGGTTGCACTGGTTGGGTAGGTTCAGCTGGTTCCACAGGTTTTGCTGGTTCGCTAGGTTCAGCTTTTGGAGTGGCTTGAAGCTGGTGGATAGCGGTTAGGACATCTTGGAGAGCCTTGTCAAGCGCTTCTTGCGTTTTAGCTTCTTGGATTGAGGCTAATGCGTGCTCGGTTAGATCTACCAATTTCTTCAAAACTACTTTATTGCCAGTTAACTCTTTTGCTTTCTGATCAAAGGCTTCTGTCAAGTCTTGAATGGCCTTGTCATACACGATTTTCGAATCAGTTGGCTTACTTGGTTGAGCGGTTTCTTCAGGATTTTTGAGGTTTGGAATTTCTTCTACTTTGGCGAAGTTATCATCGTTCGCAAGAATTTCTTGCAGAGAAGTCACGGTTAGTAGGAGTTTTTCTACGTCCACCGGACTTGTTGTCAGTTGTCTAGAGAATGTTTCCAAATTTGTTTTAAAAGCTTGACGAGCAACAGGGGTATCTTTTAAATCACTTTGATCAAAGGCTTCTAAATCCGTCTTCCATTGCTGCATGGCCTGAACGACTTCTTCTTTGGTGTAAAGAGCACTGTTTTCTCCATGTGTGATAAATTGGTCAACTTGAATACCAATGTTTCGACCAAGATCGTTTCGTTCAGGATCCAATTGGAGGCGAAGGGCGTGCCAGCCTTCTTCTAAGTCCATCAAGCGAACGATGGTCTGATCCCCTTGCCGGCTTGAGGCTTTGCCGCTGAAGTATTTTTTACCATCAAGAACGGAAGCATTACCTTGCCCATCTTTGTAATCCAGTACCTTTCCGTCTAGACTTACTTTGTAAATACCATGTCCTGGATCCACAAATCCTTTGATTTCCAGTCCAGTACCATAGAAATAAGCGGTCACACTTGTGTTTTTCTTTTGCTCATCCGTCATACGACCAAAGGATGCCCAAGATTCTGTATTTTGGTATTTTCCAGCTGAATTGGTTTCATGGTGCCAACCAGGACTATATTCTAGTTGTTTTGCCTGATCATCGTAGTTGTTTTCATGCTGTTTGAGCAAATCCGCTTTCATTACGCGTACGGTTGCTTCACTAGCAAATCCCAATAAAGCATTGTCTGAGGCGCTTGTCATCTTTACTTTGAAGTCAAAAATGGAGTCTGCTTGTTCGGTGAAGTCAATAGTTGGGACGGTCATTGTTTTTTCAGTTTCGCCGTCTGCAAAGGTCAGATCAGCTGTTGTATCCTTATAGACTTTACCATGAACCCCTGTTCCTGGTTCTGTTACTACATGGACAGTAGCAGTTCCATTATGACCGCCAACACGCTTGATGGTAACTGTTACGGGCTGGCCTTTTTGAACATCATAGCTTGTTTCTTTTAGTTCAAACATCCCCTTACCAGCATTGTTTAGAGTATAGATCCCTTCTGTTGCAATCGGTTCACCTGTCTTATTGACCAATTTAAGGGTATGTTCACCAGGAGATAAATCTCCTGTTTCATAAACCAGTTGGCTCCGTTTGCGACTCGCATTTTTGGTTTGTACATCGGCAACTTTCTGGTCATCAACATAAACGGACATTTCTCCGTGATGGGGATCCACAGTGGCTACTACATAAGCCTTGCTTCCTTGGAAGTGGTATGTAGCACTCGCGTTTTGTTGGTTGGTCCACATGGAAGTACCGCGAACCCCTTCCGCTTCATTGTACCAAGTTGTTCCAGCGGTATCAGCGCTTGTATTTGAATGGTATTCGAGCCCGAGTGGGAAACCATCGGTTTTTTCGATGCTACTTGGTACTTTATAGACGGAGAAGTTGTTTAGGATAGGAGTGGCTTGTGCATCTGTAATTCGTACCCGAATTTTTTGGGCTTCTACGGGTTGCCCTTGGATAAGGCGACGATAGCCAACGGTTGAGCCTTCTCCGTAGGGAACCCAGCGTCCGTTTAGTTCGACATCGATCTTAAATCCAGAAATACGTTGTCCTTTTGCGATATCTTCTTTGAGTTCAATGACATCAAAACGTCTCTTTTGCCCAAGATCCACCGTGAATTCCCCAGTTTTGGCATCATTTGCCGGTGCCCAGCTGGTATTTTCGTTTCCGTCTGTAAGATAGCTTGCTTGATATAGATGATTTTTACGGGTCGAGCTTGCAGTAACGGTTGCACCCTTAGCGAAGTCAGTTGCGTACATCTGATCTAAAGTAGCACGAAATTCCTTCAAACGGGCAACATCTGCCTCAGCAAATTTTCCTTCTTTGTTCGGTGGAATGTTGAGGAGCAATGGCGTGCCACGACCAACAGACTTGAAGTAGATTTCCATCAATTCTTTGAGGGATTTTGGCTGTTGATTGTCATGGTAAAACCAACCTGAGCGAATAGAAACGTCTGCTTCACCGACAGAGTACATATCTCCGTCTGGATCTCCGTGGTTTAAATAGTCATTTGTAACATTATCTGTAATGTTGGCTTTCTTTACTTTTTGCCAAACCGGATCACCAGCAGTTCCGCGCTCATTTCCGATCCAACGGATACTGGTCGGTTGTGCAGAGAAAATAGCAATATCCCCTTCGGCTTCCTTGATGTATTGGAACCATTTGTCAAAGGTGTAGGTGACTTTTTGAGCGCCGCTTCCGCGAGCACCATCCATCCAAACTTCAATGAATTTGCCCTTGTTTCCATATTTAGGATTCCCTAGAATTTCTTTAAGCTGGTTGAGATAATATTCATTGTAGTCTTTTTCAGTAGCTACCGTATATTTTGGATTATTGACATCCCAAGGGGAGAGATAGACTCCTAGATTCATATCATACTTGGTAGCTGATTTTGAAATTTCTGCTAAGACATCCCCTTTCCCATCCTTCCAAGAGCTACTAGCGACAGTATGGTCCGTGTAGCGAGAGGGGTAGAGGACAAATCCATCATGGTGTTTGACAACTAAGATGGTACGTTTAAAGCCGGCATCCTTTAAGGTCTTTATCCACTGGTCTGTATCCAGATTGGTTGGGTTAAAATTTTTTGGATCTTCCTTCCCATTTCCCCATTCAGAATTGGTGTAGGTATTCATACCATAGTGGATGAAGGCAGCCAACTCTTCCTTATGATAATCCAGTTGTGCCTTGCTTGGAAGAGGGCCATAGTTTCCGATTTCTGCTTCGTCATCCTGAGTATGAACGGAAGGAGTAGCAGGAGTGACGGGATTAGCATGGTTGATTTCGGATGGACTTTCAGAAGTGTTAGCAGATGGTAAAGGTTTATTGGAATTTGTTGTATCCAGCTTCATGTCAGTCATTTCAGAATTTCTAGTGGTTGTTTCGGGAGTAGCTTTTTCTGATGTGTTTTCAGAAACCTTATCCTCAGAACTTGTAGGAACCTCTCTTTCGGTGACGGAAGGGGTTTGGTGGAGAAGGGCTGCGCGATCAGGTTTCGTGGCACTATCTAGTGTTGGTTTATCAGCTGAGACAGTATTTTCCAGATTTGCAGGGGTTTCTGACGTTTGGTCGTCAGCATGGGCCACCCCAGAAGCAAAAAAGCTAAGTCCGACAATGACAGAAGCAACCCCCACGCTTAACTTGCGAATACTAAAGGTTAGTCCTTTTTCAAAAAAGTAACGGTTCATAATTGACTCCTAACTGGTAAGCAAGCAGTCAGCTACTGCTGGAGCCCAAGAGAAACTTGGATCGTGTGCTGATGTGATGTTCAAATGGATGCGATCCTCCTCGCATTATTTGTAGAATAAATCCCTCCTTTTTTATCTTATAATATTTAGGGAATATCAATATAATAACTATACTAAAATTTTAGGAAAAATGCAATAGAAAAGAAGAGGAAACGAAAACTATTTTAGGAAGTTGCTTCCTTGGAGGAAGTGACCGAGTAAGATCTAGTAGAATCCCCGAACGATTCCAGCTGTTTTCGGCGATTTTAAGGGGAATGTGCTACAATGGAAGGAAATAGATAGAATGGAGCAGTGAAATGAAAGCAATTATTACAGTCGTTGGAAAAGACCAAAAAGGAATTGTAGCGGGAGTTGCGACCAAGGTGGCAGAATTGGGACTCAATATTGACGATATCTCTCAAACGGTATTGGATGAATACTTTACCATGATGGCGGTCGTATCATCGGATGAGAAAAAGGATTTCACGCAGCTTCGTTCAGAGTTGGAAGAATTCGGTCAGTCTCTTCATGTCAAAATCAATATCCAGAGCGCAGCGATTTTTGATGCCATGCACAATTTGTAAGATAGGGGTTGAGAATTTATGGACATTAGACAGGTAACAGAAACCATTGCCATGATTGAGGAGCAGAACTTTGATGTTCGGACCATCACCATGGGGATTTCGCTTCTAGATTGTATTGATCCAGATATTGATAAGACAGCAGAAAAAGTCTACAATAAGATTGTGACAAAGGCCAAGGATCTTGTGGCTGTTGGGGATGAGATTGCGGCAGAACTTGGTATTCCTATTGTCAACAAGCGGGTTTCGGTCACTCCGATTTCCATTATCGGAGCAGCAACCAATGCGACAGATTATGTGCCCTTTGCCAAGGCACTAGATCGTGCTGCTAAAGAAGTTGGGATCAACTTTATCGGTGGCTTTTCAGCCCTGGTTCAAAAAGGCTACCAAAAAGGGGATGAAATCCTCATCAATTCCATTCCTCGCGCTCTAGCAGAGACCGATTTTGTCTGCTCTTCAGTCAATATCGGATCGACCAAGACGGGGATCAATATGACCGCTGTCCGAGACATGGGCCGTATCATTAAAGAAGCATCGGAAGCAGATCCGATGGGGCCAGGGAAACTCGTTGTCTTTGCCAATGCAGTAGAGGACAATCCTTTTATGGCGGGTGCTTTCCACGGTGTTGGTGAAGCGGATGTTGTCATCAACGTCGGCGTTTCCGGTCCTGGTGTTGTCCAACGGGCCATTGAAAAAGTTCCAGGTGCAAGCTTTGATGTCTTGGCTGAAACCGTCAAGAAGACAGCCTTCAAGATTACCCGTGTCGGCCAATTAGTCGGTCAAATGGCTAGTGAACGTCTCGGGGTTGAGTTTGGAATCGTCGACTTGTCTCTCGCGCCAACACCAGCTGTTGGGGATTCGGTTGCCCGTGTCCTTGAAGCGATGGGGCTTGAAGTAGTCGGAACCCATGGAACTACCGCAGCGCTCGCTTTGCTCAATGACCAAGTGAAAAAAGGCGGCATCATGGCTTGTAACCAAGTCGGTGGGCTATCAGGTGCCTTCATTCCGGTCTCAGAAGATGAGGGGATGATTGCGGCGGTTCAATCGGGTCATATTAACCTGGAAAAATTGGAAGCCATGACGGCCATCTGCTCCGTCGGTCTGGATATGATTGCCATCCCAGCTGATACTCCAGCTACGACCATTGCGGCCATGATTGCCGACGAAGCAGCCATCGGGGTCATTAATCAAAAGACAACAGCAGTTCGTATCATTCCTTATGGAAAAGAAGGCGATATGTTGGAATTGGGTGGACTGCTTGGTTATGCTCCGGTAATGAAGGTGAACAAGGCCTCATCAGCTGACTTTATTGCCCGTGGTGGTCAAATTCCAGCACCTGTGCATAGCTTTAAAAACTAAAAGAAATTTAGTATAATAGATAGAAGAATGAAAAGGTCTGTGAAGAGGAAACTCCAGACTTTTTTCATTGTACAAAGGAGAGCAGAATGGCTAAGACAAATTTATATGTTATACGTCATGGAAAAACCATGTTTAACACAATGGGGCGAGCCCAAGGGTGGTCTGATACCCCATTAACACCAGAAGGAGAGCGAGGGATTCAAGCTTTGGGAATTGGGCTACGTGAGTCCGGCTTGGACTTCACTCATGCTTATTCCAGTGATTCTGGACGCGCCATTCAGACCATGGGAATTATTCTCGATGAGTTGGGATTGAAAGATCAAATTCCCCATCGGTTTGACAAGCGGATCCGTGAATGGTGTTTTGGAAGTTTTGACGGAGCTTATGGAGGCGAGCTCTTTCATGGAGTTATTCCACGTTTACTTCATATTACCAATTATAAAGACCTCTCCCTAGAAGATTTGGTCAATGGCATCTACCAAGTCGATACAGCTGGCTGGGCTGAAACTTGGGAAGCAGTCAGCCACCGAATTTTAGAAGGTTTTACCGCAATTGCCAAAGCAGTAGAAGAGCAAGGGGGTGGAAATGCCCTGGTGGTCAGTCATAGCTGGACGATTCAGACCCTCATTTGTTTGTTGCAGGCAAAAGCCAATCTGAATCTGCCACTACCAAACGGAAGTGTCAGTCTCTTAGAATATGAAGATGGCCAATTTACAGTCCGCTCAATCGGAGATGCAAGTTATCGACAAATAGGTGAAGCCATACAGAAAGACTAAATGATCAGAAAAAGGCTATTTTTCATGGCGGGATGCTGTATAGATAAAAAATGTAAGAGCTTTCCTTCTGTCTGATAGGAAAACATGATATAATAAAGTGGACAAGTACGGAGGAATACAATGACAAAAACCAGATTATACATTGCCCGACATGGAAAAACTATGTTTAATACCTTGGGGCGTGCCCAAGGGTGGTCGGATACACCCCTGACACAAGAAGGAGAACGGGGCATTCAAGAACTAGGAATTGGCCTGAAAAAGGCTGGACTTGACTTTGATCAAGCTGTTTCGAGTGACTCTGGTCGTGCGATTCAGAGTATGGGCATCATCCTTGAAGAGATGGGACTGACCGGTAAGATCCCTTATCGCTATGATAAGCGTATCCGTGAGTGGTGCTTTGGTAGCTTTGATGGTGCCTATGATGGCGACCTCTTTTTTGGTGTTCTCCCTCGGGTTTTTCAAATCGATGATTTTAGAAAACTAAGTCTGATGGAAATGGCTGAAGGCATTGTTGAAGTGGACACTACAGGCTGGGCAGAATCCTGGGAAAAATTAAGCAAACGGATCAAAGAAGGTTTTGAAGCGATTGCCAAGGACTTAGAAGCAGCAGGCGGTGGCAATGCCATTGTGGTCAGCCACGGTATGACGATTACGACCCTAATCTACTTGATTGATCCAAAAGCTGTAGAGGAATTGGTTCTTGACAATGGAAGTGTCACAGTCGTGGAATATGAAGAGGGAACCTTTACCATCAAAAAAGTTGGGGATCTCTCCTATCGTCAGGTAGGAGCGCAGATCCTAGAGGAGGGGCATGAGTAAGAAGTTCAAGCGAGCACGAAAAAAGCGCAAGAAATGGTGGCCTTACTTAGTGAGCCTGCTTCTCTTGGTGGTTATTGGAGCAGGAATTGGTGCCTATATGGCTAAGCCAAGTCTCTTTTCAGGGCTTGTATTTTGGAAGCCTAAAAAAGGAGCTGTAACGACTCCATCTTCAACCAAGAAAAAACGATCCGATCTACCAGCTGTCTCGACAAAAGATTGGCAGTTGATCTTGGTCAATCGTGAAAATATCAAGCCTGAGCTGAACCCACAGTTGACGGATGTCGATGCTATCAAAGTGGATAGTCGGATTGTGGATCCAACCCGACAATTTTTAGAAGCCGCTCGAAAAATCGCTCCTCAAGAGACCTTGATATCCGGTTATCGTAGTGTGGCTGATCAAACCGAACTCTATAATGAACGTGTCAATCAGTTGAAGGCTAACGGTCTCTCGCAAGAAGAAGCTGAAAAACAAGTGCAAACCCAAGTGCAGGTTCCAGGTGCTAGTGAGCACCAGACAGGACTTGCGATTGATATGAGTGTAGAGGCAGGGCAAAGCGATGAGTTAGGTCTACAACTTGCGGCGATTGCACCGCAATATGGCTTTGTTCTTCGCTATCCAGATGGCAAGAGCAACATTACGGGTGTGAATTTTGAAAATTGGCATTTTCGTTATGTTGGAGTGGAGTCCGCTCGCTATATGCAGGCCCACAATCTGGTCTTAGAAGAATACATCCAACTTTTAAAAAAAGACGGTAAGTAGCAAGAAACGGCCCTTTCTAGGTCTGAAGAATGATTTTTAGCACTCTTTTTGAAAGAGTGCTAATTTTTTGGTTTTTTCTCTTGACTTTCTTCTGGATGGGTGTATAATAGAATCATGGTTTAGCACTTGAGTGCATCGAGTGCTAAATGTGAAAGAGAGGTGAGGTCATGGTTACAAAACGTCAAAATGAGATTTTAAATCTTGTCATCGATATGTTTACCAAGACCCACGAACCTGTTGGTTCTAAAGCTCTTCAGGATATCATTCAATCCAGTAGTGCGACGATTCGTAACGACATGGCTGCTCTCGAAAAACAAGGTTTACTAGAAAAGGCCCATACGTCTAGCGGTCGGATGCCCAGCCGAGCAGGTTTTCAATATTTTGTTCAGAACTCGCTCGATTTGGAGTTGATTGATGAGCAAGACATCTACCAAGTGGTGAAAGGCTTTGATTTTGAAGCCTTTCGGTTAGAAGATATCCTGGATGCCACCGCGAAGTTGTTAGCCCAGATGACGGGTTACACTGCCGTGATCCAAGATGTTGAGCCGACCAGACAGCGTCTGACAGGTTTTGATATCGTACCATTATCGAGTCATGATGCCCTAGCAGTCTTGACCTTAGATGAATCAAAGCCGGTAACCGTTCAGTTTGCCATTCCAAAGAATTTCTTGACCACTGATCTGGAAATCTTCCATCAGTTGGTGAGAGAACGCTTTGTTGGCAATACGGTCCTGGATATTCACTACCGCTTGCGAACAGAGATTCCACAGATCGTACAGCGTTATTTCAAGACGACAGACAATGTATTGGATCTCTTTGATTACATCTTCTCACAATTATTTAAAGAGCTGGTCTTCGTTGAAGGAAAGGTTTCATCGTTAAGCTATGCCGATCTCTCAACCTATCAGTTCTTGGATAATTCCCAACACGTAGCCCTCGAGTTGAGAGCGGGGATTCCGGAAGACCAACTGACTCAGGTATTGGTGGCAGAATCAAAAGATCCAGCCTTGAAAAATGTAACCGTCATTAGCCACAAGTTCCTAATTCCTTATCGAGGAGTCGCACTGATGCATGTGATCGGTCCTGTTGAGATGGACTACCGACGTGTTGTGAGTCTCGTCAATGTTATCGGACGAGTCCTCGTCATGAAGTTGACGGATTACTACCGTTACCTCAACAGCAACCATTATGAAGTAAATTAAGACCAAATGAAAGGGGTGTATGCCTTGACAGAAGAAATCAAAAAAGAAGATGTGAAAGATGAGGAAGTTGTAGAGACGACAGAAACTGTCGAAGAAGAAAAGCAACCTTCTGAATTGGAAGCAGCACAAGCGCGTGCAGATGAATTTGAAAACAAATACCTTCGTGCTCACGCAGAAATGCAAAATATCCAGCGTCGGGCCAACGAAGAACGCCAACTCTTACAAAAATACCGTAGCCAAGATTTGGCAAAAGCGATCTTACCATCACTGGACAACCTCGAACGTGCCCTTGCCGTTGAAGGGTTAACAGATGATGTGAAGAAGGGCTTGGAAATGGTCCAAGAAAGTTTGGTACATGCCTTAAAAGAAGAAGGCATTGAAGAAATTGTGGCAGAAGGAGACTTCAATCACAACTACCATATGGCTATTCAAACCATGCCAGCAGATGACGAGCATCCAGCAGACACCATCGCACAAGTCTTCCAAAAAGGCTACAAACTCCATGACCGCATCTTAAGACCGGCTATGGTAGTTGTCTACAATTAGGCTAAAGAACTTAAAAAACCTTGTCCGAAACGACACTAAACTATGAAAGAATGATAAGAAGCAAGCCAGAGGCTTGCAAGGAAGATATTTCCCGCCGTGGTGAAAGTTTCAGTAGCTTGTGCTACTGAAACAGGGGATTTTTGAGACAATAGGCTCAAAAATAAGTGATGAAATCCCGTAGGGAGTTGCTCACGTCCCCACCACTTAAGGGAAGTATCAAAAAGAAAATAAAAATAAAAAGAGGAAAAAATAATGAGCAAAATTATCGGTATTGACTTAGGTACAACAAACTCAGCAGTAGCAGTTCTTGAAGGAACTGAATCAAAAATTATCGCAAACCCAGAAGGTAACCGTACAACACCTTCAGTTGTTTCATTCAAAAATGGTGAAATCATCGTTGGTGACGCTGCAAAACGTCAAGCAGTCACAAATCCAGATACAGTCATCTCTATTAAATCTAAGATGGGTACTTCTGAAAAAGTTTCTGCTAATGGTAAAGAATACACACCACAAGAAATCTCAGCTATGATTCTTCAATACTTGAAAGGTTACGCTGAAGATTACCTTGGTGAAAAAGTGACCAAAGCTGTTATCACAGTTCCTGCTTACTTCAATGATGCTCAACGTCAAGCAACTAAAGACGCTGGTAAAATCGCTGGTCTTGAAGTAGAACGGATCGTTAACGAACCAACCGCAGCAGCCCTTGCTTACGGTTTGGATAAGACAGATAAAGAAGAAAAAATCTTGGTATTCGACCTAGGTGGTGGTACATTCGACGTATCTATCCTTGAATTGGGTGATGGTGTCTTCGATGTATTGGCAACTGCAGGGAATAACAAACTCGGTGGTGATAACTTTGACCAAAAAATTATTGATTACATGGTTGAAGAATTCAAGAAAGAAAATGGTATCGACTTGTCAACAGACAAGATGGCGCTTCAACGTTTGAAAGATGCAGCTGAAAAAGCGAAGAAAGACCTTTCTGGTGTCACTTCAACTCAAATCAGCTTGCCATTCATCACCGCTGGTGCTGCTGGACCTCTTCACTTAGAAATGACCTTGACTCGTGCTAAATTCGACGATTTAACTCGTGAACTCGTAGATCGTACAAAAACTCCAGTTCGTCAAGCTCTTTCAGATGCAGGTTTGAGCTTGTCAGAAATCGATGAAGTCATCCTTGTTGGTGGTTCAACTCGTATCCCAGCTGTTGTAGAAGCTGTTAAGGCTGAAACTGGTAAAGAACCAAACAAATCAGTGAACCCTGATGAAGTGGTTGCTATGGGTGCTGCGATCCAAGGTGGTGTCATCACTGGTGATGTCAAAGACGTTGTCCTTCTTGACGTAACACCATTGTCACTTGGTATTGAAACAATGGGTGGAGTATTTACAAAACTCATCGAACGCAACACAACGATTCCAACCTCTAAATCACAAGTCTTCTCAACTGCAGCAGACAACCAACCAGCCGTTGATATCCACGTTCTTCAAGGTGAACGCCCACTGGCAGCAGATAACAAGACTCTTGGACGCTTCCAATTGACTGATATCCCAGCTGCACCTCGTGGTATCCCACAAATCGAAGTAACATTTGACATCGACAAGAACGGTATCGTATCTGTTAAGGCCAAAGACCTTGGAACTCAAAAAGAACAAACAATCGTTATCCAATCAAACTCAGGTTTGACAGATGAAGAAATTGAAAAAATGATGAAAGATGCCGAAGCAAACGCTGAAGCAGATAAGAAACGTAAAGAAGAAGTTGACCTTCGTAATGAAGTAGACCAAGCAATCTTTGCGACTGAAAAGACAATCAAGGAAACTGAAGGTAAAGGATTCGATGCTGAACGCGATGCTGCTCAAGCAGGATTGGATGACCTTAAGAAAGCTCAAGAATCAGGCGATCTTGATGACATGAAAGCTAAATTGGAAGCTCTTAACGAAAAAGCTCAAGCTCTTGCCGTTAAACTCTACGAACAAGCCGCAGCAGCGCAACAAGCTCAAGCAGGAGCAGAAGGCGCACAAGCAACAGGAAACGCAGGCGGCGATGACGTCGTAGACGGAGAGTTTACGGAGAAGTAAGATGCAAAGCCCGTTAAAACCTCACAGTGAAAATAGGAAATCTGACGCAGAAACTTTAGTTTCTAGAAAGATTTGTCTTTTTCACCAAGAGGTTAGGGCGTGCTCGATTTAAGCTGAAACTCAATTCAGCCTTACTAGTAAATGATAAAAAGAAATCCAGAGGTTGCAACCCAGCCTCTGTTTTTCGGTAAAATAGAGGATGTTGCGTATGAAAAAAGTACTTTGTATCATTTATCCTAATTTTTCTCTTTATGAGATAACTGCTTTAACGAGTACTTTAGCTCTGTCTTTTGATGTTACGATTGATTATGCCGCTTCAGATCATTCGATGGTGGTCTCTGAGGATGGCTTGCCCTGTCAACCAACGAAAACACTAGATCAAATCCGTATAGAAGAGTATTCTTGCGTGATTTTGCCAGGAATGGTCAACATAGGGCCTGCCCTACAGGATGAGAAATTGATTTCGTTCCTGAGGGACCTTGGTGAGCAAGATATCCTCATTGCAGCCATTTCTTCAGCGCCTCTTTTATTAGCGAAAGCAGGTCTGTTGAAGGACACGAAATTTACAGGTGGAATTTGGCAAAACTTCTTTGACTATTTTGAATTTCTTCCACGTGAGAATTTCCAACCCAAACTGGTTGTGCAAGATAAACAAATCATTACGGCTATCGGTTTTGCCCATCAAGAGTTTGCAAGAAGAGTGATTCTAAGTTTAGGGTTGGCAGAGAATACGGACAACTATTTTAAAGAACGAAACGACTACTCAGAAGAGGATTTGATATTTACTCTATCGGACAAAGAGTTTGATCAAGTGAAGCGAAGTATAGAAAACAGCCTCTAAAGATTTACATGAAAATAAAAGAAAGGAACAAAGAGTGTTCGCAACTGAACACGGGCTACGGACGGTGCCAAAAAGATAGTTTTTTCTAGGACGCAAGCGTCCGTCGTCAAAACTCCTATTTTGGCTGTGTCCGTTTAACGCCCTTTGTATCTTGAATTATGAACAATACTGAATTTTATGACCGTTTGGGCGTTTCAAAGAATGCATCTCAAGATGAGATCAAGAAAGCCTATCGGAAATTATCTAAAAAATATCACCCAGATATCAACAAGGAACCTGGTACTGAGGAAAAGTACAAGGAAGTTCAAGAAGCTTATGAGACTTTAAGTGACGAGCAAAAACGAGCTGCTTATGACCAATATGGTGCTGCAGGTGCCAATGGTGGCTTCGGTGGTGGAGCTGGTGGCTTTGGTGGCTTTGATGGCGCTGGTTTTGGTGGCTTTGAAGACATCTTCTCTAGCTTCTTTGGAGGCGGTGCAAGTCGTAATCCAAATGCACCTCGTCAAGGGGATGACCTCCAATACCGCGTCAATCTCAAGTTTGAAGAAGCAATTTTCGGTGTTGAAAAAGAAGTGAAGTACAATCGAGAATCCAGCTGTCATACTTGTCATGGCTCTGGGGCGAAACCAGGTACGAGTCCAGTGACTTGTGGTCGCTGTCATGGTTCTGGTGTCATCAATGTAGATACGCAAACCCCTCTTGGTATGATGCGCCGTCAAGTGACCTGTGATGTCTGTCATGGTCGTGGTCAAGAAATCAAGGCTCCTTGTACCACTTGTCGAGGTACAGGCCATGAAAAACAAGCCCATAGCGTGAACGTCAAGATTCCTGCAGGAGTTGAAACAGGTCAACAAATCCGCTTAGCAGGGCAAGGAGAAGCAGGTTTTAACGGTGGCCCTTATGGTGATTTGTATGTCGTTGTCAGTGTAGAGCCAAGTAATCGGTTTGAACGGGATGGTTCAACCATCTACTACAAGTTAGATTTGAACTTTGTCCAAGCGGCACTTGGAGATACGGTCCATGTGCCAACTGTCCATGGAGATGTCGATTTGGTCATTCCTGAAGGGACCCAAACCGGTAAGAAATTCCGCCTCCGTGGAAAAGGAGCGCCTAGTCTTCGTGGTGGTGCCATGGGAGACCAGTATGTATCAGTCAATGTCGTTACCCCGACTGGTTTAAATGACAAGCAAAAAGAAGCTCTTCGTGCATTTGCGGAAGCTGGTGATATCAAGGTAAATCCAAAGAAAAAAGGCTTCTTTGATAAGATGAAAGATGCCTTGGACGACTTATAAACAATGTGAGAGTGGGACAGAAATCGGTCATTCGTTAGAATTCGATTTCGACGTCCCACCTCCGCACAGTTGAGTAGGGCTGTAAAAGCTGAAGAAATCAGCGTAGTAAAGCCCAATCAACCACTGCGTCTTGCTCGACAATCCAAAGACAATTGAGAGGTTAGGACTTTTGTCCCAGCCTCATTTTTTTACAAACTGTACCCGGACAGTTTGGTTTTTCCACTCTTGTAACCCCTTCTATATCCTGTTAAAATAAAACCATGACACGATACAAAGCAACTATTTCATATGATGGGACCTTGTTTGCAGGGTTTCAACGCCAACCGCATGCTCGGAGTGTGCAAGAAGAAATCGAAAAGACCTTGACGCGTCTCAATCAAGGAAAGCCAGTGATGATTCATGGTGCCGGCCGAACGGATTCAGGTGTCCATGCTCTTGGTCAGGTCATCCATTTTGATCTCCCTCAAGCGCGGGATGAGGAGAAGCTCCGCTTTGCCCTGGATACCCAAACATCTGAGGATATCGATGTGATTCGTGTTGAGACAGTTTCAGATGACTTTCACTCACGCTACAACAAGCACAGCAAGACCTATGAATTTATCGTGGATTATGGACGTCCTAAAAATCCAATGATGCGCCATTATGCAACTCACTATCCTTATCCGTTGGATGTAGACAAGATGCAAGTGGCCATCAAAAAATTGGAAGGGACTCATGACTTCACTGGTTTTACAGCTTCGGGAACCAGCGTGGAGGATAAGGTTCGCACGATTACAGAGGCTCGCTTGGTCGAGGATGCCAACCATCATCGCCTACTCTTTACCTTTTCAGGCAATGGTTTTCTCTACAAGCAAATCCGTAATATGGTGGGAACTTTGCTAAAGATCGGAAATGATCGGATGCCGATCGAGCAGATCGATCTGATTTTGGAAAAGAAGGACCGCAATCTTGCAGGTCCAACAGCAGCGCCCAATGGCTTATATTTAAAGGAGATACGCTATGAGTAATGAATTAATTCTCGCAATTTCAGGAAATGATATTTTTAGTGGGGGAGGTCTTCATGCGGACCTTGCAACCTATACAACCAACAAACAACATGGCTTTGTGGCGGTAACTTGTTTGACAGCTATGACCGAGCATGGTTTTGAAGTGATTCCGGTGAATCCGACGACCTTTGCACAACAGCTCAACTCCCTCAAGGATGTCCCTTTCTCTGCTATTAAACTCGGCCTTTTGCCAAATGTTCAAGTGGCAGACTTAGCCTTGGACTATGTCAAAGCTCATGCAGATATCCCAGTAGTCTTAGACCCTGTCTTGGTCTGCAAGGAAAGCCATGATGTGGAAGTTTCAGCTCTTCGAGACGAATTGATCAAGTTCTTCCCTTATGTGACCATCATTACGCCAAACCTACCAGAAGCTGAGATCCTGACCCAAAGCAAGATTCAATCGCTCGACGATATGAAAGAGGCAGCGCGCAAGCTCCACGAATTAGGAGCGGCGAATGTCGTGGTCAAAGGCGGCAATCGTCTCAATAAAGAAAAGGCTATCGATGTCTTTTATGATGGTACAGACTTCACCGTTATTGAAGAGCCAGTCTTGGAAAAGAACAATACAGGAGCTGGTTGTACCTTTGCGTCTAGCATTTCCAGCCAGTTGGTGAGAGGGAAATCACCGTTTGAAGCTGTGAAAGCCTCTAAAGACTTTGTCTTCCAAGCGATTCAACATTCAGACCAGTATGGAGTAGTACAATATGACATCTAATCGAACTCAACTCATTGCCCGCCTTTCCATTTTGACAGCCTTGACAGTTGTGCTTGGCTACTATACCAAACTCCCAACTCCCACAGGGATTGTCACCCTGTTAGATCTGGGTGTATACTTCACAGCCTTCTATTTTGGGCGCAAGGAAGGGGCGATTGTAGGTGGTGTCGGAGCCTTCCTACTCGACCTCATTTCAGGCTATCCTCAGTGGATGTTCTTTAGTCTCCTCTTTCACGGGGGACAAGGCTATTTCGCTGGCTTCAAGGGAAAAGCTCGTTACCTAGGCTTGCTTCTTGCGACAGTCGTCATGGTAGGCGGTTACGCACTAGCTTCTGCTCTCTTTTTAGGCAATGGCTGGGGAGCTGCTATCTCGGATATTCCAAATAACCTTGCTCAAAACTTTGTCGGAATGGCTTTAGGCTATGTAGTCTATTATGCCTTCCAAAAGAAAGGAAGCTAACTCATGGATCTGGAGCAACTGAAGAAAGATACAGGGCTCATTCTTTGTGATGTTTTAGACAAGGCCAATCTTCGCCAGGGGCAAATTCTCGTCTTAGGCCTATCTTCAAGTGAAGTAGCGGGAGGTCAAATTGGCAAGGCGTCGAGTATCGAAATCGGTGAGGTGATTGTTAAAACCTTGCTGGACGAATTGACATCAAGAGAAATTTTTCTTGCAGTTCAAGGGTGTGAACACCTCAATCGGGCCTTGGTGGTCGAGCGAGAGTTGGCTGAAAAGAAGGATCTCGAAATCGTCAATGTCCTTCCTAGTCTCCATGCAGGAGGTGCTGGGCAACTCGCAGCTTTCAAGTATTTTAAAGATCCTGTCGAAGTGGAATTTATCACGGCCCAAGCGGGACTAGACATCGGAGATACCTCAGTTGGAATGCATGTCAAACATGTCCAAGTCCCCATTCGTCCAGCCCTGCGTGAACTAGGAGGTGCCCATGTCACAGCCCTCGCTAGTCGGCCAAAATTGATCGGTGGATCCCGAGCACGATACCAGGAAGACCCGATCCGAAAAGCATAATATCAACTAGCTTTCAGGAGCTAGTTTTTTTGAACTAAAAGAGATGTAAATCCGTTTTAAAACTTGCTTTTTCAAACTTTTATGGTAAAATTATAGAGAATGACTATATTATTTTAAGGAGAGACAGAATGTCTGTATCATTTGAAAACAAAGAAACAAACCATGGTGTATTGACTTTCACAATCAGTCAAGAACAAATCAAACCAGCTTTGGACCGTGTGTTTGAATCTGTTAAGAAAACTTTGAACGTACCTGGATTCCGTAAAGGTCATATTCCTCGTCCAATCTTCAACCAACGTTTTGGTGAAGAGGCTCTTTACCAAGATGCTTTGAATGATGTTCTTCCTGCAGCTTATGAAGCAGCTGTGAAAGAAGCAGGTCTTGAAGTCGTTGCTCAACCAACATTTGACGTTGTTTCTATGGAAAAAGGTCAAGACTGGACATTGACAGCAGCTGTTGTGACAAAACCTGAAGTTAAATTGGGTGCTTACAAAGACCTTGAAGTTTCAGTAGAAGTTTCTAAAGAAGTCACAGATGCTGATGTAGATGCTCGTATCGAACGCGAACGCAACAACTTGGCTGAATTGGTCGTTAAAGAAGGCGCTGCTGCTGAAGGGGATACAGTAGTGATCGACTTCGTTGGTACAATTGATGGTGTTGAATTCGACGGTGGTAAAGGAGATAACTTCTCACTTGGACTTGGTTCAGGTCAATTCATCCCAGGATATGAAGAGCAATTGGTAGGACACTCTGCTGGTGAAACAGTTGATGTTGTCGTAACCTTCCCAGAAGATTACCAAGCTGCTGACCTTGCAGGTAAAGAAGCAAAATTCGTAACAACGATCCACGAAGTAAAATCAAAAGAAGTGCCAGCTCTTGACGACGAATTGGCAAAAGACATCGATGAAGAAGTTGAAACACTTGCTGAATTGAAAGAAAAATACCGCAAAGAATTAGCTGAAGCAAAAGAAGAAGCGTACAAAGATGCTGTCGAAGCAGCAGCGATCGATAAAGCAGTTGAAAATGCTGAAATCGTAGAACTTCCAGAAGAAATGATCCATGAAGAAGTTCACCGTTCAGTAAATGAGTTCCTCGGAAACATGCAACGCCAAGGAATCTCACCTGACATGTACTTCCAAATCACTGGAACAACTCAAGAAGACCTTCATAAACAATACGAAGCTGAAGCTGAAAGCCGTACCAAGACAAACCTTGTGGTTGAAGCAGTAGCGAAAGCAGAAGGCTTCGAAGCAACTGAAGAAGAAATCAATGCTGAAATCGAACAATTGGCAAGCGACTACAATATGGAAGTTGCACAAGTTCGTAACCTTCTTTCACCAGAAATGTTGAAACATGACATCACTGTGAAGAAAGCTGTGAACGTGATTACAAGCTCAGCAAAAGTAAAATAATTTAGAACAAGGAGAAGAGTCGCGAGGCTCTTCTTTTTTGATTTCTGATTTCCTGGAGAATCCTGGAATTTTCCTTTGACGAAAGGGGAAATTTATCGTACAATAGAGTGTAACGATAAAATGCCTGATAGAGGCTTTTCGTCTATCAGTGAGGATAGGATGAGGTGTGAGACCGGATTCCTCTCCATTTAGGAAATGAAACATAAGGAGATCTACCCTTGGAATTAGAAGTATTTGCTGGACAAGAAAAAAGTGAACTTTCTATGATTGAAGTGGCGCGTGCGATCTTGGAATTGCGTGGACGTGACCATGAAATGTACTTTAGTGATCTTGTAAATGAAATTCAAAACTATCTTGAAAAATCAAACAGCGAGATCCGCGAAGCTCTTCCATTGTTCTACACTGAGTTGAATGTGGATGGAAGCTTTATCCCGCTTGGAGATAACAAATGGGGCCTTCGTTCGTGGTATGCCATCGATGAAGTTGATGAAGAAATCATTGCTCTTGAAGAAACAGATGAAGACGAAACACCTAAGAAACGCAAGAAAAAACGTGTTAATGCCTTCATGGATGGAGACGAAGATGCGATTGATTACAACGACGACGATCCAGAAGACGAAGAAGTTTACGAAGCAGATCCTGCTCTTTCATATGACGAAGAAAATCCAGATGATGAAAAGAGTGAAGTCGAAGCTTACGATGCTGAAATCAATGAAATCGTACCAGATGATTTGGGCGAAGAAGTTGAATTGAGCGAAGAAGACGACGAAGAAGAAGAATCTGACGACGAAGAAGAATAAAACATAAGAGGCTGGGCATAAAGTGTCCAGCCTCTTATCTATGATAGATAGAACTGCAAGAGGCAGTAGCTGATTGCTCAAAGCACTGCTTTGAGGTGGTGGATAGAATTTGCGAGCAAGTTTCCTAAGTCTTTGTTCGCCTTTTAAGCTCCAAAAATGACCTATGGTGACGGAAACTATGTTTCCTTTATCTACAACCTCCAACAGTCTCCCAGACTGTTGGAGCCTTGCGGGGGTGGGACAAGGAACGATTTTTAGTCATCATTCGTTCTGTCCACTTCCTTTTTGTTTGCATTGAAAACGGTGGCAAGTTAGAGTATAATGAACATGTAAGTATTTCCCAAATAGGAGGTGTTTCAAATGGACTTTCGTTTAGATGATAGTTTAGTAGATGCCGGTATTGACACGGTTGTGGTCGGCATAGCTAAACATGTGGATCCTCAAGCTGTTTTACCTGTCGCTTTTCTTGAAAAAAAGCAAGCGATGGAACAATGGGCGCTCCAGTGTGAGGTGGAAGAAGTTGCAGAATCAGCGGTTGTTACAGGCTATACGGATTTGTTGCAAAAGGTAGGGCGCAGTGTCAAGAAAAATCCGCCAACAATTCTTGCCCTCATCCGAAACATCCAGCATCGAGGTTCTCTGCCTCAGATCAATAGTATCATTGACATTTATAATGTTGAATGTCTGAAATCTTTTCTCGCTATTGGAGGACACGATCTGGATAAGATTGAAGGTCCGATAGAATTTACGATCAGTCAAAGAGAAGATCTCTTCTTACCTATCCTTTCTAGCGAAAAGCATGTAGCGCCGACAGACCCCGTCTACAGAGATCAAAAAGGGGTTCTAGCTTGGTTGGATGTGCGGGATAGCGACCTTTACAAATTTGAGGAAACAACAAAAAACGCTCTCTTTGTCATCCAAGGAAATCAAGAGACCACAGTAGAGATGCGTATAGAAGCGCTGGAACGAATCCATAAGGATCTTGCTTCCTGCATGCCTGATCTTCAATTTGAGAAATTTCTTGTCACACGAAATGGCGTTAAGCCAGTCTCTTAAGTATATGATAATTAGTATCATGAAATTTTTCAATTTGACAAAAAAGAGTATTTGCGGTAAGATATTGTTCGGGCACCTCATTTTGAGGTCGGAGCTCCCTATGGATTAGGGAGCTATTTTTGTTTTTCTATAAAGAGCAATAGCCTCTACAACATTAGAAGAAGAGGAAAGCATATGCCAACAAAGTATATTTTTGTCACAGGTGGTGTCGTATCATCCATCGGAAAAGGAATCGTTGCAGCGAGTCTTGGTCGTCTACTTAAGAATCGTGGATTGAAGGTCACCATTCAAAAATTTGACCCTTATATCAATATCGACCCAGGGACGATGAGCCCTTACCAACACGGGGAAGTCTTTGTCACAGACGATGGTGCAGAGACAGACTTGGACCTTGGTCACTATGAACGCTTTATCGATATCAACCTCAATAAATACTCAAACGTCACGACAGGAAAAATCTATAGCGAGGTTCTTCGGAAAGAACGCCATGGGGAATACTTGGGAGCAACGGTACAGGTCATTCCTCATATTACGGATGCCTTGAAAGAAAAAATCAAACGGGCAGCGACGACGACTGATTCAGATGTCATCATAACAGAAGTTGGCGGTACCGTTGGAGACATTGAGTCCCTTCCATTCCTTGAAGCTCTTCGTCAAATGAAGGCAGATGTCGGTGCTGAAAATGTTATGTACATCCACACCACCCTTCTTCCTTACTTGAAGGCTGCAGGAGAAATGAAAACCAAGCCGACCCAACACTCTGTGAAAGAATTGCGTGGTCTTGGGATTCAACCAAATATGTTGGTCATCCGTACGGAAAAGCCTGTCGGGCAAGGAATCAAGAACAAGTTGGCTCAATTCTGTGACGTAGCTCCAGAAGCCGTTATCGAGTCTCTTGATGTGCAGCATTTGTACCAAATTCCATTGAATTTGCAAGCGCAAAATATGGACCAAATCGTGTGTGATCATTTGAAATTGGATGTCCCACAAGCAGATATGACAGAATGGTCCGCTATGGTCGATAAGGTCATGAGCCTCAAAAAACAGGTCAAGATTGCCTTGGTGGGCAAATACGTAGAATTGCAAGATGCCTACATCTCAGTTGTAGAGGCTTTGAAACACTCTGGATATGCCAATGATGCTGAAGTCAAGATTAATTGGGTCAATGCCAATGATGTGACAGCTGATAATGTAGCTGAACTCCTTGACGGAGCTGATGGAATCATCGTGCCAGGTGGTTTCGGCCAACGGGGCACAGAAGGCAAGATTCAGGCCATCAAGTATGCGCGTGAAAATGATGTACCAATGCTGGGAGTTTGCCTTGGTATGCAGTTGACCTGTGTCGAATTTGCACGTGATGTTTTGGGACTAGAAGGAGCCAACTCAGCAGAATTGGACCCAGAAACCAAGTATCCAGTGATCGATATCATGCGCGATCAAATCGATGTAGAAGATATGGGAGGAACCCTTCGTTTAGGGCTCTACCCATCAAAACTCAAGCGAGGATCAAAAGCAGCAGCAGCCTATGACAATCAAGAAGTGGTGCAACGTCGCCACCGTCACCGTTATGAGTTTAACAATGCTTTTCGTGAACAATTCGAAGAAGCAGGACTGGTCTTTTCAGGTGTTTCTCCAGACAACCGTTTGGTCGAAATCGTTGAAATTCCAGAAAATAAATTCTTTGTGGCTTGCCAATACCACCCAGAATTGTCAAGCCGTCCAAACCGTCCAGAAGGTCTTTACACAGCCTTTGTGACCGCAGCTGTCGAAAACCACGATAGTAAGTAAGAAGAAGAGGTTAGGTTTCGTCACCTGGCCTCTTTTCATTGAAAGAGATGGCAAACCCTGAAAAAAGTTTGAAAAAAATCTTGACAAACATCTCGATGATTGATATACTAATAAGGTACTCAATCGCGGGGATGGCGGAATTGGCAGACGCGCAGGACTAAGGATCCTGTGACCGCTTTAGGTCGTGAGGGTTCAAGTCCCTCTCTCCGCATAGGATGAAGATAGCTTCGGCTATCTTTTTTTGTTTCTCGAAACCTTTGTGGTAGAATAGGTGGGAGAGGTGGTATAAACATGAAGAAGAAGTATCTGATTTTGGCCGATGGGTTCCTAGCGCTCTTGGGAAGTGCCATTAATTTTTTCGGTCCTATTATGATTTTAGCTATGGCGATAGGCGCATACAAGGATACTTTTAGATATTTTATCGCCTTAAACATATGGAACGTCCTCGTTTTTCTAGCAGCGATTGCTTCTAAGTATTTGCTCAGGAAAGAGAAAAGGATTAAAAAGTGGATTCCCAATCTTTTCTTGATGGCAGGCTTTATTCTACTTGTTGCGATATTTCTTGCTGTACCTGACACCTTTCCTTTTCTTTTTAGATTGGTAAACGGGTTTCTTGGAAAACTATTTACTGACAGTCAGTTATTTGGTGCTTATTTCTATTCTCAATGGGTTGCAGCAGTATCCCTTGTGATTTGCGGGATTGGCTTTCTAGTCTCATTAAAAAATTTCAAAGAGAAGGATTGAAAGGGGGTTAGCTCCCTTTTTGCTTTTTGAAAAGGTAGGAGGGAGAGGGTTCCTCCTCATTTATCAGAAGAAATCACGTAAAGCCACAGGAAAGACTAGCAATTTTAGCGTAAAAGTGATAAAATAAACAATGTAAGTGGTTTAACCACAAAAAATTAGAGGAGGCCTACTACTAATGGCAATCGTTTCAGCAGAAAAATTTGTCCAAGCAGCTCGTGACAATGGTTACGCAGTCGGTGGATTTAACACAAACAACCTTGAGTGGACTCAAGCTATCTTGCGTGCAGCAGAAGCTAAGAAAGCTCCAGTACTTATCCAAACTTCTATGGGTGCTGCAAAATACATGGGTGGTTACAAAGTATGTAAAGCCCTTATCGAAAACCTTGTAGAAGCAATGGGAATCACTGTACCAGTTGCTATTCACCTTGACCATGGTCATTATGAAGATGCTCTTGAATGTATCGAAGCTGGTTACACTTCAATCATGTTTGATGGTTCACATCTCCCAGTTGAAGAAAACCTTAAATTGGCGAAAGACGTCGTTGAAAAAGCTCATGCTAAAGGCGTTTCCGTTGAAGCTGAAGTTGGTACTATCGGTGGTGAAGAAGACGGTATCATCGGTGACGGTGAATTGGCACCAATCGAAGACGCTAAAGCAATGGTTGCTACAGGAATTGACTTCTTGGCAGCAGGTATCGGTAACATCCACGGTCCTTACCCAGCAAACTGGAAAGGTCTTCACCTTGACCACTTGCAAAAATTGACTGAAGCTGTACCAGGATTCCCAATCGTATTGCACGGTGGATCAGGTATCCCTGATGATCAAATCCAAGCAGCCATCAAACTTGGTGTTGCGAAAGTTAACGTTAACACTGAATGCCAAATCGCATTTGCAAATGCTACTCGTCAATTCGTACGTGAATACGATGCAAATGAAGCAGAATACGACAAGAAGAAACTCTTCGACCCACGTAAATTCTTGAAACCAGGTTTCGAAGCAATTACTGCAGCTGTTGAAGAACGTATCGACGTATTCGGTTCAGAAGGCAAAGCTTAATCAAAATAGGAAAGCAAGGTCTCATGTGGATCTTGTTTTTTTTTGTTTGGGAAAAGTTGCTTCCGGGATTTAATTTTTGTACAATATGGCTATGAAAAAACTGAAAAAATGCTGTCTAGCCTTTCTTGGTTTCATTCTTTTGTTTTTAGTAGCAACATTTATCTTTCATCGTATCAGCTTAGAAAAGGAACAAGCATCTCTAACTCCTATGGGTAAAACTGTTCTCGTTAATGGGCACAAAATCAATGTTTACGTTGAAGGAGATGGTCCAGAGACAATAGTAGTTCTTTCAGGTGCAGGTATTGCTTCACCTATATTAGACTTTAAGAATCTAACAGATTCCCTATCCAAAAAATACAAAGTAGTCGTCGTAGAGCGAGCGGGATATGGTTTTAGTGAAGATAGTGATCAATCAAGAGATGTGATGACGGTTCTTTCTGAGACCCGTCAAGCTCTATCACAAGCAAATATATCAGGACCTTTTATCATTCTGTCTCATTCGATGGCTAGTCTTGAGAGCCTTGCTTGGCAAGAGAAATATCCTGATGAAGTGAAAGCCTTGGTTGGTCTGGATTGGGCATTACCAGCAAGTTATGAGGATTTAAAGGATAATCAGGCCTTGCTTACTGTGGCTTATTGGAGCAGTAAGATTGGCTTATTACGCTATTTCCCTGAGTCCTTTTATATAAAAAATCCAACTCTGACTGAAACTGAACGACAACAATATAAATTACTAGCATATAAGCAGTTGATGTCACAAGCCATGCTTAATGAATCTCGTTTGGCAAAGGAAAATGCCAAGAAAGTTCCATCTAGCATTAATCCGAAAATTCCAGCCTTACTCCTGGTTTCTAACGGTGAAGGCACGACCTTTAGCCAATCAGAGTGGCAACGTTATGCAGAGAGATTTGCAAGCGACCAGTCTAATGTTCAAGTCGTCTATATGGATGCGCCTCACGACCTCTATCATTATCAAAGCGATGCTATTGTTTCTCGCATTAAAGAATTTTTGGAGAATAATTGAGGGCTTAAAAATCCATTGAGACTGATGATAATAATTAAAAGCTGAAGGATTAACAGTAGAATCGTTAATTTTCTCGATTAAAAAAATTCTTTTTCTTAACAAAAAACCTGCCCCTAAGGGCAGGTTTTTTGGTGTCTTAAGGAAACTATTTAACAGAATTTTTGATTAAAAGTTTCATTTTAAGAGGGAAATCTCTCATTTCACAATCAATAAGCAAACGCTTGCATTCCTTTTTTTATTAGATTATAATAGGTTGGTATAAAGCCTTCTGTAATAATATTGAGAAAGTGTAGAAAGTAAGGATTTAGAATATTTGTAGTCAAAAATACAATGTTGCTTCTTACGATAGGGAGATAGATATGGCAATGATAGAAGTGCAACATCTTCGGAAAAATTTTGTGAAGACAGTTAAGGAGCCGGGGTTAAAGGGAGCCTTGCGCTCCTTTATTCATCCTGAAAAGCAGACCTTTGAAGCGGTCAAGGATTTGACCTTCGAAGTGCCCAAGGGGCAGATTCTTGGTTTTATCGGGGCAAATGGTGCTGGGAAGTCAACCACTATTAAAATGCTGACAGGAATTTTGAAGCCCACATCTGGCTTTTGTCGAATTAACGGCAAGATTCCCCAGGATAATCGTCAAGATTATGTCAAGGATATTGGAGTCGTTTTCGGACAACGCACTCAGCTATGGTGGGATTTGGCTCTGCAAGAGACCTACACGGTTTTGAAAGAGATCTATGATGTACCGGACTCGCTTTTCCATAAGCGCATGGACTTTTTGAATGAGGTCTTGGATTTGAAGGAATTTATCAAGGATCCTGTGCGAACTCTTTCGCTTGGACAACGGATGCGGGCAGATATCGCAGCTTCCTTGCTTCATAATCCCAAGGTTCTCTTTTTAGATGAACCGACCATTGGTTTGGACGTTTCTGTCAAGGACAACATTCGTCGGGCCATTACTCAGATTAATCAGGAGGAAGAGACAACTATTCTTTTGACTACTCATGATTTGAGTGATATTGAGCAACTCTGTGATCGGATTTTTATGATTGATAAGGGGCAAGAGATTTTTGATGGAACGGTTAGCCAGCTCAAGGAGACCTTTGGAAAGATGAAGACTCTCTCCTTTGACCTGACGCCAGGTCAAAATCATCTCGTCTCTCATTATGAGGGCTTGCCTGATATGTCCATTGATAGACAAGGAAATACTCTCAATATTGAATTCGATAGTTCCCGCTACCAGTCGGCCGATATTATCAAGCAAACCTTATCTGATTTTGAAGTCCGTGATTTGAAGATGGTAGATACGGATATTGAAGATATTATCCGTCGCTTCTATCGAAAGGAGCTCTAAGATGGTCAAATTGTGGAGACGTTATAAACCCTTTATCAATGCAGGGATTCAGGAGTTGATTAGCTATCGAGTCAACTTTCTACTTTATCGGATTGGTGATGTCATGGGGGCTTTTGTGGCCTTTTATCTCTGGAAGGCTGTCTTTGATTCCTCACAGGAGCCTTTGATTCAGGGCTTCAGTATGGCAGATATCACTCTTTACATCATCATGAGTTTTGTGACCAATCTGTTGACCAGGTCTGATAGCTCCTTTATGATTGGGGAGGAGGTCAAGGATGGCTCCATTATCATGCGCTTGCTGAGACCAGTGCATTTTGCGGCCTCTTACCTTTTCACCGAACTTGGCTCCAAGTGGTTGATTTTTATCTCAGTTGGACTGCCATTTTTAAGTGTCATTGTTTTGATGAAAATCTTATCTGGGCAAGATATTGTAGAAGTACTGGGCTTAACTGTCCTTTATCTCTTTAGCTTAACTCTGGCTTATCTGATTAACTTTTTCTTTAATATCTGCTTTGGATTTTCAGCCTTTGTATTTAAAAATTTATGGGGTTCCAATCTACTCAAGACTTCAATAGTGGCCTTTATGTCTGGCAGTTTGATTCCCTTAACGTTTTTTCCAAAGGTGGTTTCAGATATTCTCTCCTTATTGCCATTTTCATCTTTAATTTACACTCCGGTTATGATCGTTGTTGGGAAATACGATGCCAGTCAGATTCTTCAAGCGCTTTTGCTTCAGTTTTTCTGGCTTATAGTGATGGTGGGCTTGTCTCAGTTGATTTGGAAACGAGTCCAGTCATTTATCACCATTCAGGGAGGTTAGTATGAAAAAATATCAACGCATGCATCTGATTTTTATCAGACAATACATCAAGCAAATCATGGAATACAAGGTGGATTTTGTGGTTGGTGTGTTGGGAGTCTTTCTGACTCAAGGCCTAAACCTCTTGTTTCTCAATGTCATCTTTCAACACATCCCTTCGCTAGAAGGTTGGACCTTTCAAGAGATTGCCTTTATCTATGGATTTTCTTTGATTCCCAAGGGATTGGACCATCTCTTTTTTGACAATCTCTGGGCTTTGGGTCAACGACTAGTTCGAAAAGGGGAGTTTGACAAGTATCTGACTCGTCCTATCAATCCCCTCTTTCACATCCTCGTTGAGACCTTTCAGATTGATGCCTTGGGTGAACTCTTGGTCGGTGGCATTCTATTAGGAACAACAGTGACTAGCATCGCTTGGACTCTTTCAAAATTCCTGCTTTTCCTAGTCTGTATTCCTTTTGCGACCTTGATTTACACTTCTTTAAAAATCGCGACAGCCAGCATCGCTTTTTGGACCAAGCAGTCAGGTGCCATGATTTACATTTTCTATATGTTTAATGATTTTGCCAAGTATCCTATTTCTATTTACAATTCGCTTCTTCGTTGGTTAATTAGCTTTATTGTACCTTTCGCCTTTACGGCCTACTATCCTGCCAGCTATTTCTTGCAGGGCAAGAATGGGCTCTTTAACATCGGTGGTTTGATTCTGATTTCCCTTGTCTTCTTTGGCATTTCCCTCAAACTCTGGGATAGGGGATTGGATGCTTATGAAAGTGCTGGTTCGTAAGAGCTAAAGTAAGACTAAAATTAAGAAAGGAACTGATGATGTTTGTAATTAAAGAAGTCAAGGATGAAGATCAAAAAATGGCAGTTGTCGCTGAGGTTTTAAAGGATTTGCCAGAATGGTTTGGAATACCAGAAAGCACGCAAGCCTACATCGAAGGAGCTAAGGACTTGCAAGTGTGGGCAGCCTATCAGGAGAGTGATTTGACTGGATTTGTAAGCTTGTCCTATTCTAGTGAAGAGTGTGCAGAGATTGATTGTCTCGGCGTAAAAAAAGCTCATCAAGGTAGAGGAATTGGGAGTCAATTGCTTGCTACTTTAGAAAGTGAAGCACGCAAAAACGTTGATTATTTACAAGTGAAAACAGTGGCAGAAGGTTCAAATAAAGATTATGACCGAACAAATGTCTTTTATCGCAGTCTAGGTTTTAAAAAATTAGAGATTTTTCCACAACTTTGGGGGCCTCAAAATCCTTGTCAGATTTTGATAAAGAAAATCGTTTAAAACTTCCTGACAAAAAATTGAGAGTGCCATACTATAAAAGTGTTAGCCAATTTAGCTCAGTTGGTAGAGCAAGGCACTCGTAAAGTCTAGGTCAGGAGATTTTGATGCTGTCATAAAGGATGCTAGAGAAGCAATCAGTCAGACGGAATTAAAGCAGAAATATAAGAACTTTTTGAGAGTTATCTCATTCTTTCAATCGTGCTGATAGATCCTAATTTGTCCAGAGAATAGCTAGAGGTTCAGTTAAACACAGACTCTACACTAGCTGAGAAAACTAAAAAGGTCTGTCTCGCTCTTTATGATTTAACCAATCGAAATAGAGATTAATTGGAAGTGCCTAAAAAAACACAAGGAATTATTGATAAGGTAAAAATGAAAAAATCAATTTTTAAGGCAAGTTTTGAAGAGAGTCTCAACCTCGAAGATGACGGGCTTGTTAAGTATCAAAACAAGGATGTCTTCTCTAGGTTGGAAGCCTACTATAAGCAGGGAAAACCTACAATGAAACTTCATTTTTATAGTTTTTTGCTGACTTTGGTTGGCCCTATCTTTATCAATTTCATGATTCTAGTTGCCTCACTATCCTTTCATGACTCGGATCCTAAAGATTTAACCTTACCTATTTCTAAATATCCTCTATTAACAGCTGATGTTTATGTGGTTTCTTTCTTAATCTGGATTTCCATCATACTGATTGGTAAATGTATTAAACGAGCCTATTTACTGCCTTATCGTTCTCATTTCCATGTTCTAACATACCTCATTTGGTTAGTGCTTGAATTTAATTTACTAGCGATTGATGTGTCACTGCCGACCTTAACAAATTGGTTCCTGGTTCTTATCTTTGTTTTGCTTGTACTATCAGGATTATTGATGTTAAGGCTTGAAATCAGTAGTCTCAAGAATGTAATGTATGGCGTCAATTCCACACCCATTCTATCTAATCGAGTTGTCAAACAACTGACGACTTTTGGATCGGGGCTTATAGGTCTAGCAGTCATTTTGAATATCCTGTTAAAACGTTTATCTATAACGTTTTCAACCTTGGTAGAGGGAGTAGGACTCTTAGGGATGTGGATTATTTTCAATCTGATAATGATGGCTTTTCTGATTTTTATGGAATGTCCATGCTACCTCCATGCCTACTACAAATGGAAATATCCCGAAGAATACCGTGACTGGGAAGGAAAGTTAGTAGAAGAATGGTATGGGAAGAAGTACTTGAAGAAACACAAGGAGTTGTTGGAAGCTAAAAATGAAGAAAAAATCAATTTTTAAGGCAAGTTTTGAAGAATCTTTAAATCTATTAGACGATGCTTCTCTTCAGTATATAAAGAAAGACTATTACGAAAAACTTGGAAAAGGCTTAAATAATGGAAAGCCAAGTATTGGTTTTAGAATAAAAAGTATTCTCTACAGTATTTTGTTTGTATTCGGATGTAACTTTCTCTTGGCCATATTTGCCTCTTCTTTGGATGTTGCAGAGCCTAAGGATTTAACTCTGCCAGTTCACAAGCCGTCACTCTTGACCCCTGAATTATTCCTTATTTCTTGTTTTATTTGGTTATCACTTGTTCTTATTGGAAAATTTGTGCGAAAACCATTTCTTCGACCATACAGATATCGTTTTCATGTTGAGAGCTTTTTGATTTGGTTCTTTCTTGAATTCAATCTTTTGGGAATAACTATAGCCCTCCCTACCCTAACCTCAGTTGGAATATGGTTCATTTACATTCTCCTGTTTATCATTGCCCTAATATTCCTTCGTATGGAGAAAAGAAGTTTAAGCACTTGTTTTTTCGGTGAAGAGGCGAGAGAAACTCTTGTTGATAGAATAGCAAGCTTAATCGCCACCTATGGTTCAGGAGTGCTAGGGCTTGCTGTAATCATCAAAATAATCTTATCTCATTCGGGAGTAGTAGTCTCACAAAGTTTGACTCTATTAGGCTTGTTTTTGACATGGATAGTCATAGATGTTGGATTCTTGGCAATGGTTATCTTCATGGAGTTGCCCTTATTTTTAGAAGGTTACTACAAATGGAAGTATCCTGAAGAATACCGTGACTGGGAAGGCAAGTCAGTAGAAGACTGGTATGGGAAAAAGTACTTGAAGAAACACAAGGAGTTCTTGAAAGCTAAAAATGAAGAAAAAATCAATCTTTAAAGCCAGTTTTGAAGAGAGTTTAAATCTATTAGATGATAGTGTTTCGGGAAAATATTCAGAGGATCTTTATCAAGATGCACTAAAAAAGGAAAAATACAGAGGGACTTTGAAGTCGTATGTTTGGCAAATCATTTTAACACTCATTTTTGTGATAGGGCTTAATTGGGGGTTCTTAGCTGTAAATAGTTATTTCTTTTATGAACCTGATAAATCGGAATTCACAATTCCTATTTCAAAAATAAATTTCTTTCCCCCTTGGGTATTTTGGCTTTGTTTGTTCATGTGGTTTTTTCTAATTATAATTGGAAAAGGGTTTAACAAACAATTTATATTAATTTATAGAGGACAATTTCATCTATTAGTTACATACTTACTCTGGTTATTAGTCGAAGTTAATTTGTTTTTCATGACACTTACATATGGAAGTTTAGAGTTTTGGGGAATGACAATTTTTATTGGTTCCATTTTCTTATTCATCTTTCTCATGCTTCGAAATCGTCTCTTCTCATTAAGACAATTAATGTATGGAGATAATAATAATGACACTGTTAAAAATGACTTTATTGGTAAAATTGTAAAAGCTGTTATGAAATATGGTGGGGCACTAGTTGCACTTTATATGCTTATGAAACTTTTTATGCCACGATTTGGAGAGTTTAAATCTGAGGGATTTATTTTACTACAGGTTTTAGGGATGTGGTATCTTATCACCCTCGTAGTTGTTGCTTTCGAAATCTATCTCATATTCCCCTACATGTTGCAAGGCTACTACAAAATAAAATACCCTGAAGAATACCGAGATTGGGAAGGCAAGTCAGCAGAAGAATGGTATGGGAAAAAGTATTTGAAGAAGCATAATATCAGCTGAAAGTAAAAAATTGAAATAATAAAAGAGGCATCTGAGTTTAACTTCAGATGCTTCTTTGGTAGTTATTACATTTAGAATGAATCATACTTAAAATGTTGCTGATATATTTGTCTATTCTAAGTTTAAATTTTTTTCCATTTCCATTTTTAGATTTTTGATGAAAACTTGATCACCAAAGGCTTCAGCGAGTACGGTAGCTGTATTATAGAGATTGGTTGCTTTTTCTATGTTATTCTCAAATTTCTCGGAGATAGGCTGCCTAGCCTTTTGGGATTCTTAGGGATTGCCATCGTAACCATTGGTATTATTGGGAATAGCCTACTGACAGGCTTGGATTAAGTTTTGACTAATGGTATCAAACCGTTCAGATGAATTGTCCGTATTTTGGAAGTACAATCTCACAAGAAAAAGCTTAGAAGTTATTCTTTGAGAACGCTTCTAAGCTTTTGGGGTTATGGTAATAATTACCCGAAGATTTCTTTTGCCAGTGCCTTACCTTTTGGAGTTGCGGCTAAGCCACCTTCAGCCGTTTCACGAAAGGCAGTTGGCATGGCTGATCCGACCTGATACATAGCATTAACGACTTGATCGACAGGAATAGCTGATGTGATACCTGCTAGAGCCATATCTGCAGCGACTAGGGCAAAGCTTGCACCCATGGCATTACGTTTAACACAAGGTACCTCTACCAAGCCAGCTACAGGGTCACAAATAAGTCCCAACATATTTTTTAGCACAAAACAGATAGCCTGACTGGCTTGGAATGGTGTGCCACCAGCAGCCATTGTAATAGCCGCCGCGGCCATAGCAGAGGCAGAGCCAACTTCGGCTTGGCAGCCCCCTTCTGCACCAGAAATAGAGGCATTATTTGCGATAACGAGCCCAAATGCTCCAGCCGTGAAGAGAAAATCCAGTTGCTGCGACTCGCTCAGGCCTAGTTTTTCGATAGCAACTGTGAGTACAGCTGGCAAACAACCTGCTGAACCAGCCGTTGGTGTCGCACACACCAAGCCCATCTTGGCATTAGATTCGTTGACTGCCATGGCATTGCGGGCAGCTCCAAGAACTGCTGAATCAGCCAAGGTCTTTCCTTTTTTGATGTAGGCGTCTAATTTGGCAGCATCACCACCGGTTAAGCCTGTTGGTGATTTTTCTGGAGATAGGCCATCCTGAACAGATTGCTTCATCACTTCAAGGTTTCGGGTCATGAGCGCCAAGATTTCAGAACGGTCACGTCCAGATAGTTCGATTTCAGTGGCAATCATGAGTTCAGCGATATTACCTTGGTAATCATGGTCAGCTTGTTGAACTAATTCTTCAATAGTATAAAACATGGAAGCCTCCTCTTAACTGAAAAAGTTAACATTGTGTAAATGAGGAATTTTTGCAATCTCAGAGACAGCCTCATCACACTGGTGCGAGTCAATTTCGATAATCATGATGGCTTTTTCGCCTGCGTTTTCCCGAGTAACAGTCATCTGAGCGATATTGATACCGTAGCGAGACAGAATATCAGTCACAAGGGCAATCATTCCTGGAACATCTTGGTGAACAATGATGAGTGTAGGAGTATTCATCTTCAGATTGACCGCAAAACCATTGAGCTCAGTCACTTGGATATTACCTCCACCTATGGAAACACCTGTAGCCGTAATAGTTTTTCTAGTATTTTTTAGAGTAATACGAGTGGTGTTGGGATGTGGCGCATTACTGTGTTTATTGATTTTCCAATAAATCTTAATGCCCTTCTCGTAGGCAATGTCTAAGGCGTGTGGAATGTTAGGGTCATCCGTATCCATACCCAAAATACCAGCTACAAGGGCCACATCTGTCCCATGACCCCGATAGGTTTTAGCAAAAGAATTAAAGAGTTGAAATTCAACTTCTGTTGGTGTCTCACCAAAAATGGCTGAAACAATTTTTCCAATTCGAACCGCTCCAGCAGTATGGCTAGAGGATGGACCTACCATGACAGGACCAATAATGTCAAAAACCGATTGAAATTTTAAATTTTTCATAGTACGCCTCGTTTGATAAATCTTGTATTCTCAGTATACCACGAATTGGCGAGATTAGTTCATTCACTAAAATACCCTTCAATGGAAATAAAAAGCGTATTTTAAGCTTTCTTTAAGGTTTGTTCTGTATAATGAAAAACTGTTAAGTAAGCATACTTATTTTCATAAAGCTGAGAGGGCGGCCATATGGTCGTCTTTTTTGATAGTGTTACAGAAGCAGACTTGTTTATCCTGAGTCTAGAGCAATTCAAAAATATAGAGTAGGATAGGTTCTATCGTAAATAAAGTAATAATGCCTAAAATTAAACCCACCCAATCTGAATCATTTCTTTACGAAATACTTTCAGACTGAGTGGTATTTTTAGCTATTTTTCAATTTTAAAGTAAGACTGAGATTGAAGTGCTTTTAGTAACAAGAGACTAAATAGTGTTGTTAGAGTAATTTTGATGAGGTCTGGTAGTACAAATGGTAGGACTACCAATTTTAGAGTAGTTGGGATAGGAGAGTGAGTGAAAATTATAAAGCCAATGGCACCTCCGATGAAAAGGACCACTTCACCTAAAAAGTTTGCGATGAAAATTTGTATTAGACTTTTCTTACGATTTGCAATAAGTGATGTGACTAATGCTCTTAGTGGGAAGAAAAGTAAAAATCCACCAGTTGGTCCAATAAAGGCGTGAAGACCACCATTGCCACCAGAGAAAACTGGTAGACCAATTGCTCCTAATAAAAGGTAAAGTAAAACCGAAAGTGTTGCTTCTTTAGGGCGATACAGTGTAGCAATTAAGCCGATTACCAATGTTTGTAGTGTGATAGGAATAGGTCCTAAAGCAATCTGAAATGGCGATAGAGCTACGATTAAGGCAGCACCTAGTGCAATCAAGGTTATGGAATAAGTTTTGTTCATTTATGTTAACCTCCTAGATATTTTACGTTAACTATTCTATAAAAAGTTACTTCTGATGTCAATATTTTCATCGATAATGTGGTGGTAGGCAGGTATTCACCTTGTTGTCTCAATGGTTGGTCAACTGAATGTCAACGATTGTGGTATAATCAAGTCAGAATGAATTCTGAAAGGATGTTAGCCTTGTTATACAAATATTTATTTTTCGACCTTGATCATACCCTTCTTGATTTTAATGGTGCTGAAGATACTGCTTTAACCTCTTTTCTTGAGGAGGCTGGAGTAGCTCCAAAAGATATTAAGACTTACAAGGATTACTATATTCCGATGAATCGTGCCATGTGGGAAGATTTGAATCATGGCTTGATTACAAAAGCTGAATTGCTTTGTACCCGTTTTTCACGTCTCTTTGCGCATTTTGGCCGAGAAGTTGATGGTGCTTATTTGGCTGAGTGTTATCAAGAGTTTCTGAGTCAACAGGGGCAGGAGTTGCCTCAGGCTCATGCTTTTATAGCTGAAGTTAAGTCACGTGGCTACAAGATTTATGCCGCAACCAATGGTGTTTCTTATATTCAACGTGGTCGTTTGCAGGCTTCAACCCTATTACCATTCTTTGATGCAGTTTTCATCTCAGATGAAGTCGGTGAACACAAACCGTCAAAAGACTTTTTTGATAAAATAGCTGCCCATATCTCTAATTTTGATCCAAAGGCAGCCCTTATGATTGGAGATAGTTTGACAGCTGATATTCAAGGTGCTAATAATGCCGGAATTGATAGCATTTGGTTTAATCCCAAAGGTTTGGCAAATGAAACACCCGCTGTTCCAACCTATCAAGTCAAAAACTACCAAGGCATTTTGGACATTTTGAGCAATTAATTTTGTTTCAATATTATTGCTATTTATGGGATTAATGGATTCAAAAATCTTCATAAAATGTAGTTAGACCATTTTTGATTGTGTAAGTAACCAAGTTAGTTTGCAAATGACTTTGAATAATAAATTTTTTGCGAACGAAGTGATTGTAAACCGAGACTTTCCGCCGTGATATAAATGCCTATGACAATTTTTTCAGGCGTTCGGAAGTTTCAAGACCTTAGACTCGAAATTTAGTCATGGAACTTCGAAGGAGTTCGCTGACGTCCGTTATCACCTTAGGAAAGTCTCAAAAGAGAAATTTGTCTTTAATTTTCGAGAGCTTTTCAGCTCTTTTTTTGCTACAATGAGAGCATGAATGATCTGATTAAACATAAGTTGGAATTGCTTCCTGACAACCCAGGTTGCTATCTCCACAAGGACAAATTCGGCAATATTATCTATGTCGGTAAGGCTAAAAATCTAAAAAATCGTGTCCGTAGTTATTTTCGAGGAAGCCATGATACCAAGACGGAGCTATTGGTATCTGAGATTGCAGACTTTGAATTTATCGTTACCGAGTCTAATATTGAGGCCCTGCTTTTGGAAATTAACCTCATCCAAGAGAATATGCCCAAATTTAACATTCGCCTCAAGGATGACAAATCTTACCCATTTATCAAGATTACCAAGGAGCTCTATCCAAGGCTTTTGATTACCCGTCAGGTTAAGAAAGATGGTGGTCTCTACTTTGGTCCCTACCCAGACGCTGGTGCAGCCAATGAAATCAAGAAACTTTTGGACCGTATTTTCCCCTTTAAGAAATGTAAAAATCCTGCCAATAAGGTCTGTTTCTATTACCATATTGGACAATGTAATGCCCACACCATCTGTCACACTACCAGGGACTATTGGCAAGGTTTGGTTGAGGATGTCAAGAATTTCCTAAATGGGCACGACAACAAAATCGTTAACCAGCTCAAGGTCAAGATGAAGGACATGTCTGACCAGATGGAGTTTGAACGGGCAGCGGAGTATAGGGACCTGATTGAGGCAGTATCGACGCTTAGGACCAAGCAAAGGGTTATTCGTCAGGATATGCAGGATCGTGATATCTTCGGTTACTACGTGGACAAGGGGTGGATGTGTGTTCAGGTTTTCTTTGTCCGTCAGGGAAAACTCATTCAGCGTGATGTCAATATGTTCCCCTATTATAATGAAGCCGAAGAGGATTTTCTGACCTATATGGGGCAGTTTTATCTGGATAGTCGTCATCTCAAGCCTAAGGAGATTTTCATTCCAGGGGACATTGATCAGGAGTCTGTCGAAGCTCTGGTTGGAGATGGAGTTAAGGTCTTCAAGCCTCAACGTGGAGAAAAGAAGCAGTTGGTTAATCTGGCGACTAAAAATGCTCGTGTCAGTCTGACTCAAAAATTTGATCTCCTCGAAAAAGACTTGGCTAAGACTCAAGGAGCCGTTGAAAATCTAGGCAAACTCATGGGCATTCCGACACCGGTCCGTATCGAGTCCTTTGATAACTCTAACATCATGGGAACAAGCCCGGTATCTGCCATGGTTGTCTTTGAAAATGGAAAACCCAATAAAAAAGAGTATCGCAAATACAAGATTAAGACGGTTGAAGGGCCTGATGATTATGCTAGTATGCGTGAGGTTATTCGTCGTCGCTATAGTCGTGTCAAACGTGACGGTTTAACGCCACCAGACCTCATTATCATGGATGGTGGCCAAGGTCAGGTCAATGTCGCCAAGGATGTGCTTCGCAAGGAACTCAATCTCTCTATTCCAGTTGCGGGTCTTCAGAAAAATGACAAGCACCAAACCAACGAATTGCTTTTTGGAGATCCCTTACAAGTTATTGATTTGCCACGTCAATCCGAGGAATTTTTCCTCCTTCACCGCATTCAGGATGAAGTACACCGTTTTGCCATCACCTTCCACCGCCAAGTTCGTAGTAAGAATAGCTTTAGCTCTAAACTCGATGGGGTTGACGGTCTTGGGCCTAAACGTAAACAAAAACTTCTCAAACACTTCAAGTCTATGACATCTATCCAAAAAGCTACTGTCGAGGATATCCATGCCCTTGGCATTCCAGAAAAAGTAGCACAGGCACTGTTAGATAAATTGAATGATGATAACAATTAAAGAAACTTAATGAATTAAGCTCATTTTTTGTTATAATAAGAATAATTAAAAAGAAAGGAGTCATGCTATCAAGAACGAAGCTAAAATTGAACGTCTTCTAGATAAGGGACGTCGAGGCCTTCTTCGTGGTATCTTTAGTCGTGCCACGATTATCCTCTTAATCATCTTGCTACAGCTTGTTGTTGTAACCATGTCTTACTTGTGGTTGCACCAATATAGGGTCCATCTTCAGGTAACAGAGGTGGTCCTTCGTATCCTAGCCATTATCTATCTCTTTCAAAGTGATATGGAGTCGACGGCTGTTAATACATGGCTCCTGATAGTCTTGCCTTTTCCTATTATCGGAACCCTCCTTTTGGCCTATACGAAACTTGATTTGGGCTATAGAGGGATGAAAGGGGCCATTCAGAGCAATATTGACCGCAGTTCTGGTATTTTAAAACAGGATGAGCAGGCTCTTGAAGAACTTAAACAGCGTCACACCAGCAACTATAATCTGGTTCAATATCTTGAAAATGTGAATGGGCATTTTCCGGTCTATCGTCACACGAAGACCACCTATTTTCCAAGTGGTGAAGCCAAGTTCGAGGAAATGAAAAAGCAGCTCTTAAAAGCTGAGAAGTACATTTTCTTAGAATATTTCATCATTGACGAGGGTGATATGTGGGGCGAAATCCTAGCTATCTTGAAACAAAAGGTTCAAGAAGGGGTGGAAGTGCGTGTCATGTATGACGGCATGATTGAATTTTCAACCTTGAGTTTCGACTATAAGAAACGTTTGGAAAAAATTGGGATTCAATCTCGTGTTTTTGCGTCGGTTACCCCTTTTCTGTCAACCTATTACAATTACCGTGACCACAGGAAAATCTTGCTGATTGATGGTAAGGTCGCCTTCACAGGTGGCGTTAATCTTGCTGACGAGTACATTAACAAGATTAAGCGTTTTGGTTATTGGAAAGACACTGCACTTATGGTGGAGGGTCCAGCAGTTGATACTTTCTTAGTCCTCTTTCTGCAGATGTGGACCTATTCTAACGAAAGGTTAGATGTGACGCCCTATATGGTTGAACATGAGGCCTTTGATACCCCTGGCTTTGTTGTTCCTTATGGAGATATTCCATTGGACAAGGATAAGGTTGGTGAGAATGTCTATATTGACATTCTTAACCATGCGCGTGATTTTGTTCATATCATGACACCTTATCTCATTTTGGATGGTGAATTACTCCATGCTTTGAAGTTTGCGGCAGAGCGGGGCGTAGATGTCAGTATCATCATGCCTGGTATTCCTGATAAAAGTACAGTCTACTACTTGGCTAAGACCTACTACCCAACACTTTTGGAATCTGGTGTTAAAATTTATGAGTACACCCCAGGATTTGTTCATGCCAAGGTCTTTGTCAGTGACAATAGTAGGGCAACCGTTGGAACCATTAATTTGGATTATCGTAGCCTTTATCACCACTTTGAGTGTGCGACCTATCTCTATAGGACTGATTCAGTTCTAGCGATTGAAGAAGATTTCCAAGCAACAAAAGTCAAGTGTCACCAAGTGACTGTCGCTGATGTCGAAAATCTTCCTTTCTATCAGAAGGCATTGGGCTTACTGGCAAAATTGGTCGCACCATTGATGTAGTGACATAGCTTGTTAAAAGAGGGTTGAACCCCCTTTTTTGATAGGTTACAATAAAGGTAATCAAGTCAGAGGAGAAAATGATGTTAACCATTCGTCCAGTCAAGCTGTCAGATGCGAAGGCAATTCAGTCTATCTATGCCCCCTATGTTGAAAAGACAGCGATTACCTTTGAATATGAGGTTCCCAGTGTTCAAGAATTTGAGAATCGTATCAATAAAACCCTTGAAACTTACCCTTATCTGGTCTGGTCGCTGAAGAGAATGGGCAAGTTCTGGGATATGCCTATGCTTCAACCTACTATGCCCGGACAGCTTATAATTGGACAACTGAATTGTCCATCTATTTGCACGAAGATGCCCGTGGTCGAGGTTTGGGAAGCCAACTTTACGATGCCCTTGAAAAAGAGTTGAAAAAACGTGGTTTTCTGCGTTTCTTAGCCTGTATTGCTGTTCCAAATGAGGCTAGTATCGCCATGCATGAAAAACGTGGTTATGTCCAAGTTGCTCATTTTCCAAAAGTGGGCTACAAGTTTGAGCAATGGCATGATATTGTCTGGATGCAAAAGACCTTAGATGGTCCTGTTAGGAAAATAGAAAAATGAGCTATTAGCTATCAATAATACAGGTTAATTGCTCATGCCTTTTACCTATGTTAGAATGTCACTAAGACTAAATAAATTGCTGAAAGAGGTCGGAATACAAAGCCGATTTTTTTCATTCTAAAGGAGCCTATATGTCCCAAGAAATAAGTGCCCGGCTATTGCCTCAGAAGCCGTCTAAATGGGCTAAAATTCTACTTAATCGTAAGGTACCCATTTTCCTGTTTTTCTTACTGGAATTGGCCTTTCTTGTCTTTTCATATATTAGCCTACAAGAGCATTTTCCATCTATTATCTTATGGGAACACTTATTGAGTGTTTTTACCTTTTTTTATTTGCTCAATCGTTCCATGGACTCCCGTTCCAAACTTTCTTGGTTGATCATCATTGCCCTCTTTCCCATTTTTGGGACAGCTTTGCTCTATTTTTCGCTCGCTGATTTTGGTGTTAGACGTTTGAAAAAGCGTCTTGTGGAAGCAACAGTTCAGGCTTCAGACTATTTGGTTACTGAGCCAGAGGTTGAGGACTATCTTTCTCATAGCGAAAGGCAACTGCAAAGACTGGCTTATTTTCTGGAGCATAGTCCTGCTCATTTTCCAATTTATAGAGATACTGAAGTGACTTATTTCCCACTTGGAGATGATATGCTTCCAGCCTTGTTGGAGGATCTGAAAAAGGCAGAGCGTTATATCTTCATGGAGTATTTCATCATTGACGAAGGTATCATGTGGGGTGAGATTTTAGCCATTTTGGAGGAAAAGGCCAAGGCAGGCCTGGACGTTCGTGTCATGTTTGATGGGATGAATGAGATGACCACCTTGTCCTACGATTATATTGAGCGACTACACAAGGTTGGCATTAAAGCTCAAGCCTTCTCACCAGTCAAGCCCATCCTATCAACCTATTACAATTACCGAGACCATCGGAAGATTACTGTGATTGATGGTCAAGTTGCTTATACTGGTGGCGTTAATATCGCCGATGAGTATGTCAATAAACGTCAACGTTTTGGACATTGGAAGGATACAGCCCTTCGCCTAGATGGTTCAGCAGTTCAAACGCTAAAAGCTCTCTTTCTCACCATGTGGTCAGTGACTGGAGTTGATGACCCAGTTGATATGGACCTCTATTTACAAGAAAAGCCTCAAAAGAAGAAAAGTGAAGGTTTAGTTCTCCCTTATGCTAATTCACCACTGACTTATCACAAAGTCGCCGAGAATGTTTACCTCCATCTTCTCAATACATCCACTGATTATGTTTATATTATGACACCTTACCTGATTTTGGACGACGAACTCGTCAGAGCCATGACCTTTGCGGCTAGACGAGGTGTAGATGTACGTATCATTATGCCGGGGATTCCTGATAAACAGTATGCCTTTGATATTGCGACGACTTACTTTAAACCCTTGTTAGATGCTGGCGTCCGTATTTTTCGATATACACCAGGCTTTGTTCACGCTAAAATTTATGTTTCGGATGCCAAACAGGCTGTGGTTGGAACCATTAACACAGACTATCGTAGCCTCTATCAAAATTTTGAAAATGGGGTTTATCTTTATAAAAATCTAGAAGTGTTTAAGATTGAACAAGATTTTGAGAAAACCCAGGCACTCTCAGAGGAAGTCACTCTGGAAAGTTTGTCTAAAATACCTATGTCTCATCGTCTAGGTGGCTATCTTTTTTCTCTGATAGGACCTTTAATGTAATTTTACGGATTTCCCCGCTTTATCTTCTATGGTATAATAAGGCCATAAGATGAATAAGGGGAATTTTTAATGAAAAAAGTAATGGTTTTCTTAGGTGTGACCTTGGTGTCAGGCCTAATTTTGACAACAGCACAAGACATTCAAGCTCAAGAAACATCTGGAAATATCGTTTCTCTACGTAGCAGACGAGGTGGCTCTCGTTCTTCAAACAGGGGTAGCAGAAGCGGATCCAAATCAGGCTTTGGTTCTAGCAAAGGACATCATTCTGATAGTGATTCAGGAAAAGGCTTTAAGTCTGATAGTGGGGCCAGTAAGAGCTACAAGTCAAGTAGTGACCATGATAATTACGCTAGTTCTAGTAGATCGCATAGTTCGGGTGCGGACAGTGATACTAGCTCTAAATCAAATAGCAGTCAGAGCCATTCAGAAAGCCAGTCTTCTTCTGGTAACAGTTCTAGCAAGTCAAAATCGGATACAAATTCAGGCTACACAAAGCCTCAGATGTCTTCCCCTGAGCTAAATGAATCTGAACGCTCTAACTTTCAATCGGGTGCGAAAGTAAGTGATGATGAGACACTCAAAAAGTATTCCAAACAAAATGATGATTTTTCGGATGAACAGGCCAAAAGTATTTTTGACAATAATGACGACTATCAAACCCGTGACCGTTATTACCGACAAGATGTCATCCGTAATCCTTGGTTCTGGATGTTTATGAGTCGACGCTCTTATCATCGCTATGGAAATTCCTACCATTCAAAAGTCAATAATAACGCTTATACCAAGGGCTACCAGGATGGCTTTGCGGATGCCGAAAAAGGCATCGATAATTATGATTCCTATTCAAAGGAATCAACTCTTCTTGGTAAGTTCACAACAACTTCAGAGAAAACAGCCTATCTCCGTGGCTACAAAGATGGTCATGATGATGGCAAATAAGGCAGATGGTTAAGATACGATACCTTAATGGAATTCATGGCTTGACTCTGTCGCCTATTATGCTAGAATAGAAACATGCGATGAGTCGATTGGCTCTTAGGAGCCTTTTGCGCTGAGGAGGTCTACATTAGATTGTAACGCAGGAGCGGACCTTGAGTAGTTGTGTGAACCTGCTACTCTCATCGAAAGATGCCTCTTATCCCTTGCCGTTTGGTAGGGGATTTTTCTTTATTCTTGGATTTTTTACCCTTTTCAACTGGACTTAAACGTAGTATAATAGATTCACTAAACTAAATTGATAGAAAATTCCGAAAGAGGTTTAACTATGGGATACACAGTTGCTGTTGTCGGTGCTACAGGTGCCGTAGGTGCTCAAATGATCAAAATGTTGGAAGAATCAACACTTCCAATTGATAAGGTTCGCTACCTTGCGTCTGCACGTTCTGCAGGAAAAGTTTTGCAGTTCAAAGGTCAAGATGTGACTATTGAGGAAACGACTGAAGACGTGTTTGAAGGCGTTGATATTGCCCTCTTCTCAGCTGGTGGGTCAACCTCTGCCAAATATGCACCTTACGCTGTTAAAGCAGGTGCAGTAGTTGTTGATAACACATCTTACTTCCGTCAAAATCCAGACGTACCATTGGTTGTGCCTGAAGTCAATGCACATGCGCTTGATGCCCACAACGGTATTATCGCCTGCCCTAACTGTTCAACCATTCAAATGATGGTTGCCCTTGAACCAGTTCGTCAAAAATGGGGCTTGGACCGTGTCATCGTGTCAACTTATCAAGCTGTTTCAGGTGCAGGTATGGGAGCTATTCTTGAAACCCAACGTGAGTTGAAAGAAGTATTGAATGATGGCGTTAATCCACGTGATGTTAAAGCCAACATCTTGCCATGTGGTGGCGATAAGAAACACTACCCAATCGCCTTCAACGCTTTGGCTCAAATTGACGTCTTCACAGAAAACGACTATACTTACGAAGAAATGAAGATGACAAACGAAACTAAGAAAATCATGGAAGACGACAGCATTGCTGTATCAGCAACCTGTGTACGTATTCCAGTTTTGTCAGCTCACTCAGAGTCAGTCTATATTGAAACAAAAGAAGTGGCACCAATTGACGAAGTGAAAGCTGCTATTGCAGAAT
>OFDA01000152.1_pt1 | contig 44447 bp, 43 predicted proteins | sample 1520921 | NCBI WGS metagenome assembly OFDA01 (sample SAMEA2699028, study PRJEB24076) | metagenome
CCAGTTTTAAAAGCACTAAAAAATCATAGCTACTTTAACTAAAAAAAGATTGAAGGCTCTGTTCACACGAACAATGTCTTCAATCTTTTTATTTTGCAAAATAAATGTCATAGTGCTTTGAACAAGCTGGGTTAAACCGGCTGTGACAATGAGGGCAAGAGACAGATTTTTGATAGTTTTCAATAGTCATCTCATGTAGACAAACACCACAGATAACTACCTTATCCTGCCTTAAGTGGCAAGGATAAGCTCGAAATCTATGATCCTCTATATGATCATGACATTGATAACAGGCATAATATTTTTGACAGTCATAGCATTTTAGAGCAACAATATCTAGTGGAGAATGATAGTGTTGGCACCTACTTTCCTTATCTACCAGGAGGCCATGAATTTGTGCTACTGGTAGACAAGGAGTAGAAGCAATTGTCTTGCCCAGGACATCAGGTTCCTGCTTTCTGAAAGTTTTTCTAGTGATTGTACTTTTACTATTTTCCATTAACCACATTATAGCACAAATGATTTGTATTTTTAGGAGAAAAGTATAGTCGATTCACATGATTCATTGTGTCTATCTTATGCTTCTACGTAACAATAGTTTTCAGTTCTAATTTTATGAACCTTTAGGGACTGATTTTTTTAACAATTTATAGATCTAGGAACTAAAGAAAAGACAGCCGGATATAAGTTCGGAAATCAAGCGTTTTCTAGAGAAAGATGGAAGAGTTTATAAAGAAATATTGAAGAAAATCCGAAAAAATAGTAAAATGGAAGAGCTGATTGCAGCAAATCAACTTTTCTGCATTCTCCTCTTTGGAGAAGTGTCCGACATTAGAAAATGGAGTATTCAATGAAGAAAAAAGTGATCTTGAAAAGCAGTATCTTAGCAGTTGCCACTGGTTTCAGTTTCTTTGCCATCAATCGTGTATTTGCAGATGATTTGCAAGTCCAGTTCATGGGGGTCAATGACTTCCACGGTGCCTTGGAACAAACGGGAACAGCCCGCTTGGAAAATGAAACAGTGAAAAATGCTGGGACAGCCCCACTGTTAGCGACGTACATGAATGATTCGCAAAAAGAGTTTGAAACAGAAAATGCAGGAACTCCAAATTCCAGTATTCGTGTGCAAGCTGGAGACATGGTCGGAGCTAGTCCAGCCAATTCTGCCCTCCTTCAAGATGAACCAACTGTAAAAGTCTTCAATGAAATGAACTTTGAATACGGAACACTTGGAAACCATGAGTTTGACGAAGGCCTTGGAGAATTCAACCGGATCATGAAAGGGGAAGCCCCAACACCTGGTCAATTCAACAAGATCGTCGATGAGTATCCTCATGAAGCTTCCAAACAAGAAATTGTGATTGCGAACTTAGTTGACAAGGACACCAACAAAATCCCATTTGATTGGAAACCTTATACCATCAAAGAAATTCCAGTTAATGACAAGACGGTTAAGGTCGGATTCATCGGGGTTGTGACGACAGAATTCCCTAACCTTGTCTTGCGGAAGAACCATGAACAATACCGGGTCTTGGATGAAGCAGAATCGATTGCCAAATATGCGCGTGAGTTGAATGACCAAGGCGTTCATGCTATTGCTGTCTTGGCTCACGTTGCTGCCACAAGTAAAAATGGGGTAGCAGAAGGACCAGCTGCAGAGATGATCAAGAAATTGAATCAACTTTATCCAGAAAACTCAGTCGATCTTGTCTTTGCAGGTCACAACCACCAATATACAAATGGGATGGTCGGTAATACCTTGATTGTGCAAGGAACATCTCAAGGGAAGGCCTACTCGGATGTTCGAGGTGTCTTAGATACAGATACAGGGGATTTTGTCAAAGCTCCAACTGCTAAAATCATTGCCGTAGATCCTTCTAAAGGCAAAGCTAAAGATGCCAAGGTCCAAGCGATCATCGATGATGCCAATGCGACAGTTAAAAAGGTAACAGAAGCGAAAATTGGTTCGGCAGAGAAAGCTGAAAATATTACACGGGAATTGAATGCGCAAAAAGAAAGTGCTGTGGGAGATTTGGTCACAGCAGCCCAATTGGATATTGCTAAAAAATCAGGATACCCAGATATTGACTTTGCCTTCACCAATAATGGGGGAATTCGTGCAGACCTCGTGGTGAAACCAGACGGAACAGTCACTTGGGGTGCCGCTCAAGCTGTGCAACCATTTGGAAATATCCTTCAAGTAGTCGAAATTACCGGAGACCAAATCTACAAAGCTTTGGACCAACAATATGATGAGAAAGAACTCTACTTCTTGCAAATGGCAGGGATCAAGTACACCTATACCAAACCAGACGATGCGACGGAAGAAAAACCTTATAAGGTTGTGAAAGCCTACAAGGCAGATGGTACAGAAATCGATCGCAACAAGACTTACAAGGCGATTATCAACGACTTCTTGTATGGTGGTGGTGATGGCTTCTCAGTCTTCCGCGATACAAAATTGATCGGTGCTATTAATCCAGATACTGAAGTCTTTATCCAATACATCGAAGATGTGAATAAGGCAGGGAAAAAGTTATCTGCTTCAATCTTGGGTAACAAGACATTTGTGGAAAAAGTGGAAGAAGAAACACCTGCTCCAGCACCACAACCGGAACCTCAGCCAGCACCAGTAGATCCAGTAAGTCCTGTCAATCCTGTAGCTCCAGTGGCTCCAGTTAACCCAACAGGTCAACCGACAACTCCAGTGACTCCAGTTCAACCAGCTGCATCAGAAAGTAATGTAACAAACAAGGTTAAACCAGTCGCTGTCACTTATCATACAGGTGGTCAAGAAGAAGCAGTGGCTCAACCAGCAACTGGTCTTCCAAAAACAGGTCAAGAAGACTTGGCTTCTACAGTCCTTAGTCTCTTTGGCATGACCTCACTCGCTTTAGCAAGCTTTGTAGCAAGCAAAAAACGAGAAGGCTAAGTTATTTATACGTTAACTTCCCCTAAAAAATGTCCGCTCTTTTAAGAAACGGACGTTTTTCATGTCTTAGGCTGTTTTCTCTATCCAGACACTGCGGACAAAGAAGATACTGATGAAGGCAAGTGCTAGAAAGGCAAGGCCAAGGTAATAATAGGGCTGATCCATTGTGGTAGAGCGACCGGAGAGATTGACAATGCCTCGGTAGAGGGCTCCTGCTGTCAGAGTAGCCACTCCTGAATTCCAAAGATTAAGACTCAGACGAGAGAGGCCTTTGACGAAGAGCTGTAGAGCTACTAACAGTGTGCCACCGATCAAAGGGATCAAGAAAAGGTAGTGCATGAAGGCAGAGGTTTCGCCAAAACTAAAGTGTTCATAGATGCGACTTCCAGCGAAGAAGAAAACCGTAAGAAGAGTGTAGCAAAGAATCGTTTTTTTCAAGCGTTTTTTAATGGGATTAGTAACCGATGTAGACAATGTCACTCACCGCCCTTTCTGAGATAGTACCATTTGTAGTAGGTTTGTTGATGACTTTTCCGTTAAAGTAGAGGGTAGAAGATCCGCCACCATCCAGGTTGTAGGCTGTTTTGACGCCGTAAGACTTCATTACTTCCGCTAATTGGTAGAGAGATAGTCCTTCACTTTCTGAAGTCCGGCCATCTGAGACGACGATGATGTAGTGATTTTCATCGATGATTCCGATGGCTGTTCGTGGATTAGATGCCATGGATTGTCCAACTTCTGAGTTCGTGTCCACAGTGACCTCACCATTTTCGACCAGGGAAGGACCAAAGGCAAGTAGGTTCACAACACCATCTTTGACCAATTGATCTGCGGAGATCTCATCTTCGTAGATAATCTTGAAGGATCCGTCTTTATAAATGGCTAGGTCTCCGTTGCTAGCGTCTTCCCGAACGGTATCGCGATAGACCACTCCGTTTCGGATAACGTATCCGGTACTGTTGGCACCGTAATAGTCCCCGTTGACCGCTAGAATGGCACTGTTATTAGCCACCGTGACAGAGGTCTTGGCTGTCACGTTAGTCCCATAGGTATTTTGAGCAAAGGCTGTTTTCAGATAATCTGACGAGCTGACGGTAATATCTGCTACGTAAACTTGGGTATTGTTCACCGTTTTTTCTGTTAAGGTCACTTGGACATTGTCGTCTGAGTAGCTGGTGTCTGTCGTTTTTGCAGAGGCAGCCGCTTTTTTAGCTGCCTTGGTGTCCGTCGTTGTCGCTTTTACAGTATGGATGGCGTCGGATAAGACGAAGGTTTTGAGGACAGAGTAGCTAAAGGTACTGGTCAGGATCAGACCAAAGCAAGCCGCATAGGTATAGGATTTTTTAAAGAATTTCATTTTGAGTAGCAATCCTTTCTTTGAAGATAACTTTTTTCTGGATAAACCATGAGACCAGAAAGAGAAGGAGACCGACGATGATCTTACTGATGAGGAGATTGAGCCCAAAAGCAGTGAAGAAGAGTCGGATCAAGAGGGTGTCAAGAATGAAGAGGCCAAGAGCAAGGCCAAAGTATCCACTTCCCGTTCGGGTCACACTGTCTTTGTTTTTAAAGACGAGGCGTTTATTGGTCGAGTAGTTAAAGATGGAGCTGGTCACACGAGCAATCCCGTTTGCAAGGAGGATACGAAGACTAATCGGTACCGCCATCAAGATAAAGAGGAAGAAAGCGTAGACCAGATAGTCAACGATAAAACTACTCAGAGAGGAGAGGGCAAACTTAAACATGTCCTTATAGATCATGAGGCCATCTCGAATAGGTCGGAAGTGGGAACCTTCATTGTCATTGATGTAGACTGTTTCAATCGGAACTTCTAGGATGGGGAAGGACTTGCTTGCTGCAAGGAGAACATTCATCTCATATTCATAACGCTGTCCGTCAACCTCAAGCATGAAAGGCAAGAGATTCGTAGTAAAAGCCCGTAAGCCCGTCTGGGTGTCGCTGACCGCTACTCCAGTTTGTTGTTTGAAAAAGAAGCGGGTCAATTTATTTCCAAAGGCAGATCGCAAAGGAACTTTACCAGAGAAGGCGCGGGTGCCTAGAATAAGTTTTCCAGGATGCTCTTGAGATTGGTTAACAACCCTGAAAATATCCCAAATTTTGTGCTGACCGTCTGCATCAGCTGTAACAATGCTTCCATAGGTACCTCTTTCTAGGATGTAGGCATAAGCGGTTTTGAGTGCTTGACCTTTTCCTTGATTGTGCTCGTGGGTCAGGACTGTCGCAAGACCTTCCAATTTATCAAAAATCACTTTCTTGTCAGCGTCACTACCATCGTCAACCACGATGATTTCGAGATCACTTTTAGCATGGACCAAGCGAACCAATTTGATAAGATTCAGATCCGGTTGATAGGCGGGGATGATAAGATAATTCATAATCGTTCCTCGTTTCTTGAGATTTGTTGAAGCTAGTATAAAGACTCAAGCTTAAAGCTGACTGATATCAGTTTTCTTTAAGGAAAGGAAGGGGAAAAGGGGTAGAGGTTCTTCTATAAAATGTCATGATTTCGAACCACACTCCGTTGATATGATTGGTCTTATCGAAAAGCATTTTTCAAATCCTACAGATAATCCTTGCCTTTACTAGAAAAGTCTGGTATAATAGTTTCTTGTGAGTAAACCTCACTTACCCTATGCAAAGACTTGGGGTCATTAGTCCAAAAGGAGGAACATTATCAATGGCTAAATACGAAATTCTTTATATTATTCGTCCAAACATTGAAGAAGAAGCTAAAAACGCTTTGGTAGCACGTTTCGACTCTATCTTGACTGACAACGGTGCAACTGTTGTTGAATCAAAAGATTGGGAAAAACGTCGTCTTGCATACGAAATCCAAGATTTCCGTGAAGGACTTTACCACATCGTAAACGTTGAAGCGAACGACGCTGTAGCTCTTAACGAGTTCGACCGTCTTTCAAAAATCAACGGTGACATTCTTCGTCACATGATCGTTAAAGTTGACGCGTAAGAAATCATTCGAGGTGACTTATGATTAACAATGTTGTACTTGTCGGTCGTTTGACCCGTGATGCTGAACTTCGCTACACTTCTAGTAACCAAGCAGTTGCTACATTCAGCCTAGCTGTAAACCGCAACTTCAAGAGTCAAAATGGAGAACGCGAAACTGATTTCATCAACTGTGTGATCTGGCGTCAGCAAGCAGAAAACTTGGCCAACTGGGCTAAGAAAGGTGCTTTGATTGGGATTACTGGTCGCATTCAAACACGTAATTACGAAAACCAGCAAGGTCAACGTGTTTATGTCACTGAAGTCGTAGCAGACAGCTTCCAACTATTGGAAAGCCGTGCAGCACGCGAAGGGCATGCAGCTGGTGGCTATTCATCAGGCAACGGTGATTTTGCTGGAAATGCAGCCCCAAGCTTTGGTGGATCAGAACCAAGCAATTCAGCACCAAACTTTGGTCGTGAGGAAAATCCATTTGGAGCCAATCCAATGGACATCTCAGACGACGATCTTCCATTCTAAGGATGGGTTTAACGAATTAAAATTATAAAGGAGAATTAAACATGGCTCAACAACGTCGTGGCGGATTCAAACGCCGTAAAAAAGTTGATTACATCGCAGCTAACAAAATCGAATATGTTGATTACAAAGATACTGAGCTTCTTAGCCGTTTCGTTTCAGAACGTGGGAAAATCCTTCCTCGTCGTGTAACTGGAACTTCAGCGAAGAACCAACGTAAAGTAACAACAGCTATCAAACGCGCTCGCGTAATGGCTTTGATGCCTTTCGTAAACGAAGATTAAAAAAAAGACCCGTCAGGGTCTTTTTTTCACGAGCTTGAAAACCAGAGAGCGAGTAAGACCCTGGTGGGTCTTTTTTCATGAGCTTAGAAATGTGAGAGCGAATTAGATCCGGTAGACCTGCCTCTGGGCAGTTTTTTTGTCTTTTGACAAAATTTGATGTAAAAGTCAATTTTCTAGATTGAGATATCAACTAGAGGCGAAATTTTATTTGATATGAAAATATTTTACTCATTTAAATTAACGCCACATAAAAAATAGTTATAATATCATCAAAAAGTAAACATTTTCGCAAGGAGGTGTCCATTTATGTTAGTTCCTTTCAGACAAATGTGGTGTTTATCTGAGTCTAACATAGATGGCTTTTTCTGTCTAGCTTAATTTTACAAATTGGGAAATAAAATTCTTAATCAAAATTTATCTATAATTTGTATCTTTTTGATTATTGATTTGAATTTTAGATATAATCATGTTACAATTGACATTGAAATCAAATAGAAAAGGAAGATTCAAACGTGGGTACATTATTAGCAACTAGATTAAAAAATAGACGAAAGGAATTAAAAATGTCTCAGCGAGAATTAGCTGAGGGTATCTGTAAACAAGGGCAAATCAGTCGATTAGAGAGTGGAGGGTTTACCCCTGGAGCAGATTTTTTACATGCTCTTGCTAAGAAATTAAAAGTCAGTATGGACTACTTTTTTGATAAGCAAATCGTAGAAGAGATTGATGAGTTATCAGAGTTTAAAAAATTATCACAGACATTTATAACAAACCGAAATTATGAATCATTGAAGTATATATATGAACTAGAAAATGTAAAAGCTCATCGCTTATCTTTAGCAGATAAGTTTTACATGGAGTGGATAAAGTCTCTTATAGATTTTTATTTTTACGGACAGAAAGATGATGCGATTACACGATTAGAGAAGATGCTGTCTCAGTTAAGTGTATCTGATTTGAACTACTTTCAAGTTTCAAATACTCTATTCAATTTTTATTATGATACAGAAGATTTAGAACGTTTTAATGAAATTCGTGAGAAACTAGAGTATCAAGTAAATCAACTTAATTTAAACACAATTGAAGAGCTAGAATTATCTATTAAGTTTAATTATAACGTTTGTCGTTATCTATGGTTACAGAACAATATTGAAGAAGCTATTACTAAAATTTCAGCTACTATAAAGCAGTGTAAGGATTACAGAACAACTTATCTATTAGCTGATTTGTACTTATTGATGGGAAATGTAAGTGAAAATTTTTCTTCTAAAAGTTCAGTGAAAGAATATTTTGAGACAGCTCATTTTCTATACAAACTTGAGGAAAACATGCCAATGACTTTGAAAGTTGAGCATTATATTGCAGATATAACAGAATAATAGATACGATGTTCAAGTGAGCATCGTTTTTTTTAATCTATCGCAAAATACAAAAAAATATCAAATGAAAAAAAATAAAAAAAGATTATAAAAGTTCTTGACAAGTTGATTTTGAAGTGATAAAATAAATGCGGGAAAATAAAAGGAGAGATACACGGGAAGTTTGTTTAGGAAAATTGTTGTTTTGTTAGTCATAGGCGTAATTCTATTAGGGATTACTGGAGGAACTCAAGTTCATAAGATCGCTAGAGGGATTGATCCTGGTCCTGCGAATGGAAAATCTCTCTAACTGTTCAGACTAATCTTTAACGACATTATGAGGTTTGATAAGATTTCTCCTCACCAGATAAAAATCTTAAATCTATTTATGGAAGGATAAACATGCTATGGAAAATACAGAGCTTACTTTAAAACAAGAAGATATTTCTATTGATGTTGACGACATTGATGTAGCTGCTATCTTGATGGGAAGAAATCAGCCAAGTCAGCATGCATGTTAAAGTGCATTTTGTTGAATCAGGGGTGATAATTATTATCGCTCCTGATTTTTATTAGGTTAATTAATTAAAGAAGTTATAAAAGAATCTCGAATGAAAAAATATTTTTATCAAAATCCCTTTTTAGTAGGTCAATTCTTAATAGTAAATATTATTGGAGCAATTTCTGTACTGAGCTTGGCTTTCGTGCTAGAAGGCATTATTGATTCTATTTCAAATGTTAATTCAAAAACATTCATCTTATATGTAGTGTTGTTGCTAGTCTACATAGTTTTTGATTCTGCAATGGAGTACTGTGTTGAAGTTTCAAATCAGAAATTAATTCAAAAAATTTTACATGATATACGAAGTGATTTGACTGATAGTAACGGAAGAAAACCATTGATTGATGTTTATCGTAGTAATCCTGAAATGCATATTTCAACCTATACTAATGAATTAGAAGTCTTAGAAAAACAATATTTAGAGCAAATTATTAGTATAACTAATGATATTTTAGTTTTTATTTTTGCCTCAGTCATATCCTTGTTTATACAACCGTCATATACTATCATAATGGTCGTTTTGAGTTTACTTCCTCTTTTTTATCCTTTGTTAACTCAAAATTCTTTACAAAATGCAAGAGATGTAAGTGTAAAATCAAAAGAAAATTATTTTAATGTGGTATCAGATTTTTACTCTGGTTTAAAGACAGTCAAACTATTTAATGCAGTGCACTCTTTCATTGATATAGTGAATTCAAAAAGTAAGCAGTTAGAACAAACTAATGTAGCTTATTACAAAAAGGCAAATTCAATAGAGGCAATATCTTATGCAATAACAATGCTTGTAAATCAGGGAGCTTGGGTAGTAGGAGGATTTTTTGTACTCAAGGGAAGGCTTTCTCTAGGAGAATTTATCGGACTTCGTCAATTAGTGATGTATATTACATACCCAATTACTAACATGAAGCATAGCTATACTGATATATTGTCTTCAAAAAAATTGGTTAACGACCTAGTTGAAACTATACATCAAGTACCAGAGGATTCCACTAAGACAGAAAATGTAAAAATTAATACAATTGAACTTGTTGATTTCGGAATATTAGGTGAGAAACAAAATATATTACAAAATATAAATTTAACATTTAAGGTGGGTAAAAAGTATCTTATTGTTGGAAAAAGTGGTAGTGGGAAAAGTACACTTTTGAATGCATTAATAGGTTTGATACCAGATGGTTTTAATACTAATGGTAATATTTTAGTTAATGGACAGGATTTAACTAACATTAAGTTAGATTACTCATCAGTTGTTTACGTGGAGCAGAAAACATTTATTTTTGATAAACCAGCTATTGATAATTTGACAATGTATAAAGACTATGATAAAAGTCTAATTCATCAAGTGTTACAAAAGGTAAGCTTAGAAAATATTAATTTAGAGGATCCCATCAAAAATAAGTTATCTGGAGGACAAGAGAGGAGACTAGATTTTGCTAGATCTCTACTTGCGAATAAGGAAATTTTACTTTTGGATGAGGTTACATCGTCTCTAGATAAAGAAAATAGATTGCGTATTGAAGAATTAGTGGCCTCATTGCAGGGGAAAATGGTTATTTGTATTGCTCACGAACCATCAGATACTTTTATCTCAATGTTTGATGAAGTGATAACTCTTGAAGAAGGAATGCTTACTTAACGCTAAAATATCATAATCACACTATATTGCTAGGAAAAATTTATGAAAAAAGAAATACTACCTCAATATATTTATAGACAAAAAACAGGTAATAACTGGGCTTTAAAGGAGTATTACTCGCTAAAATTTGATAATATAGACAGCTGCTATGAGTACCTTTGGAAAAACGTTTTACTTCAAGAAGCAATTTTACTTTGTAATCGCACTCTCTTTATGGAGCTATCAAATTTTTATAAAAAACCAGAGAAAAATAAGAGAAGATTATTACGAACTTTAGAAAATTATTTTATTAGATTTTGTACACGTCCCTCAACATTCTTCACGTTTGGATATGTAGGAGTAGGAGAATTTTCTCATGGTGCGATAGAAGAAAATCTGAAATGTGATTCAAAGAGTGTAGAAAAGATAACAGATATTTCTACAGAGTGGGCTTTTGATTTTTTAAAATTGATTTTGAGAGAACGAGATGTATTAAAAGAACTATTCGTATTTTTAAATCCCAATTTAATAGGAGTCGGAACAAAGCTGTTAAATCAGAAGCTGTATTTTTGCCAATCAGATATACAAAAAATTGTCTTGACGGATTTAAACATTGTTCTTTCAGACATTATCGAGACTTGTAAAACACCTTTAAAAATAAGTTCCCTAGTTAATTTGCTATTGGAGAAGGGGGTTGAATTGAATACTATTTATGACTATATACAGCAATTGATAGATAGTGAGATATTATTTTTGGAATGTTTTGAGATACTAACAAAAGATAATAAAATAAATTTGATAGATGATTTTATCAATAGTATAGAATTGATGCCCTCAAAATTTAAAAGGCATATTCTTATATAAAATCACTCTTCTAGGAGAGTTTATGATAAAATTTAATTGTTCCATAAGATTCTTTCTAATGAGGGTTTGGTTACTTTTTCATTATAGATCTTATGGAGCTTTTTTTCTACAACAAAATAGACTCCATAATTCCTACAGTGGTTTTACCCACTACAGAAACTATAGAGCCGTATTTTTTAGCGTCGAGTTGCGGGTGCTGTGCTCGAACTTTTGATATTGTAGCGTTTTTTGAAATAGTAGCGAAGGACAAGGGCCAATGCTCCCAATACGATAGCAAGGACATCTGGAATGGTTGGGTTGAGGAATTTTGGAAGTAGAGAGGTGAGTGATAGAACGATCACCCAAAGGAACATGACTCCAACAAGAATCGGCATGGATTTCCAAAGAGAAGGGCGTTCGCTGCGATCTTTGGTGCCGTCCATATACTGATAGAAGAAGTAGTACATGAGGTACAAGAGCAGAGCCCCTGTCAAACTACCGAGGATCAAAGTGATCAAGCCATAAGCAGAACGGTGCGGTGCAATTAGGTTCATAAAGGCGCTGATTGCAGCAAAGACACCAAAGATAAAGAGGAAGGAATCCAAAATCATCAAGGAAGGAGCATCGTTCAAAGCAGGATGCTCTTTTTCATAGCGTTCTTTCTCGCTGAAGGAATTAGCCCATACGGTTGGAGCTCCAAAAAGAGTCCGTGCCGGAATCCCTTTTCCTTGGTTTTCATGGATAGCTGGAAGGATTTCTTGGATGAGGCTTTCTGCTTCTTCTTCGGTTTTCCCATTTTCAAGCAATTGGTGTTTGGCGATGCGAATAAATTCTTGGTTTTTCTTGCTGAGTTGATTCAAATCAAATTGAGACATACATACTCCTTAGTGTTATTAGTAGGTGTTAGAACCATTTTTTATGGATGAGGTAGACGACGAGAGACCCGGTCAGGGCAAAGGCGATGAAAATGATCAGCCAGAAGGCGTTTGGTTCTCCATTGAGCGGTAATTCATTGTCCTTGAAGTTCATCCCGTAGGCTGAGAAAATCATGGTTGGAATGGACATGACAATGGTTACCATGGCCAGAGTTTTCATAATGTTGTTCTGGTTGTTGGAGATGATCGATGCGAAGGTATCGGTCATGGAGTGGAGGATATTTCCATAAATATCTGCCATCTCAATAGCTTGCTGGGTTTCGATCAAGGTGTCTTCCAATAGATCCTCGTCTTCTAGGTATTTCTTGATGTTGCTGGTGGCGCTGGTCAATTTTTTGATCACGCGCTCATTGGTTTTCAGTGAGGCCTTAAAGTAGACGATGGTTTTTTCTAACTCCATCAACTCAATCAGCTCTTCATTACGCGTTGATTTGTGCAATTGGCTTTCAATCTGTTCACTTTTGCGATCCAAGGTTCGAAGCGCAGACAAGTATAGCTCAGCGTTGCGATAGAGGATCTGAAAGATAAAGCGCGACCGCATAAAGGTATAGAAATTGCGCAAACGCCGGTGGATAAAGATGTCGAGAAGTGGCAATTTCTCCAAACAAGTCGTGATAATAGCCTCTTCTGTCAGGATAATTCCAAGTGGAATGGTCACGTAATAGGTCTGGTTGTTGCGCTCTTCCTTGATGGGGACGTCAACGATGATCAAGGTATAGTCGTCCTCAATGGTCATACGGGACATTTCTTCCGCATCGAGCGGTGCCCGTAAGTCTGCAATATCAATATTAAAGGCAGAAGCGATTTCCATTGATTCGCTTTGAGAAGGGTTAACAAGATTGATCCAGGTACCAGGTTCTAGTGTCTCTACTTCTTTAAATTCAGTCGTTGTCGATAAAAAGACCTGTTTCATGGTACCCTCCCTTGTTTTTGTTACACCTTAACATTATATCAGAAAAAGGACAGTTTTGGATAAAAGAATACTAAAAAATTTGTTATAATGGAGGTTAACAAAAAGGTGATTAGAGTAAGAATATGCAAGATAAAATTGTCATTCATGGGGCCCGTGCCCATAATTTAAAAAATATAGATGTGGAAATTCCACGGGACAAATTAGTCGTGGTGACCGGTTTGTCTGGATCTGGAAAGTCAAGTCTGGCCTTTGATACCCTCTATGCAGAAGGCCAGCGTCGCTACGTGGAGAGCTTATCAGCCTATGCCCGTCAGTTTTTGGGAAATATGGAAAAACCAGATGTGGATTCGATTGACGGATTGAGTCCAGCCATTTCCATTGACCAAAAAACCACCAGTAAAAATCCGCGTTCCACTGTGGGGACAGCAACTGAGATCAATGACTACCTGCGTCTGCTCTATGCGCGTGTCGGTACGCCTTATTGTATCAACGGGCATGGAGCGATTACCGCTTCTTCAGTTGAGCAAATTGTCGATCAAGTTCTGGAATTACCAGAGCGCCAGCGCCTGCAAATTCTAGCTCCCATTATCCGCAAGAAAAAAGGCCAGCACAAGAATATCATTGAAAAAGTCCAAAAAGACGGCTATGTTCGGGTCCGCATAGACGGTGAGATCTATGATGTAACAGAGGTTCCAGAACTGTCTAAAAGCAAACAGCACACGATTGAAGTGGTGGTGGACCGGATCGTGATCAAAGAAGGCATCCGCTCGCGTCTCTTTGATTCGATTGAGGCAGCTCTTCGGATTGCGGACGGTTATGTGGTGATTGATACTATGGATGGAAAGGAACTGCTCTTTTCTGAGCACTATGCTTGTCCAGTCTGTGGCTTTACCGTCCCTGAATTAGAACCCCGACTCTTTTCTTTCAATGCGCCTTTCGGCTCCTGCCCAGACTGTGATGGGTTAGGCATTAAGCTGGAGGTGGACTTGGACTTGGTGGTACCAGATGATCGCTTAACCCTTCGTGAAGGAGCTCTTGCCCCTTGGAATCCGATCTCTTCCAACTACTATCCTCAGATGTTGGAGCAGGCTATGATTCATTTTGGCATTGATATGGATACGCCTTTTTCAGATCTGACTCAAGAAGAAAAGGACTTGGTTCTCTATGGTTCAAACGGGAAAGAATTCCACTTCCACTATGAAAATGAGTTTGGTGGAGTTCGGGATATTGAGATTCCTTTTGAAGGGGTCGTAAACAACATTCACCGTCGTTTCCGTGAGACCAATAGTGACTTCACCCGCAACCAAATGCGCTCTTATATGAACGAATTGACCTGTGCGACCTGCCATGGCTACCGTCTCAATGACCAGGCTCTTTCTGTTCGTGTCGGAGGAGAAAAGGGGATGCATATCGGGGAAGTGTCAGATCTATCGATTGCGGACCACTTAAAAGCCGTGGACCAGCTGGTTTTAACGGACAATGAAGCTACGATTGCAAGACCGATCCTAAAAGAGATCAAAGATCGTTTGACCTTCTTAAATAATGTAGGCCTTAATTACTTGACCTTGTCACGCTCCGCAGGAACACTATCAGGTGGAGAAAGTCAGCGCATTCGCTTGGCAACCCAGATCGGATCCAATCTTTCTGGAGTCCTTTATATCTTGGATGAGCCGTCAATCGGCCTCCATCAAAGGGACAATGACCGCCTGATTGCCAGTCTCAAAAAGATGCGTGATTTAGGCAATACCTTGATCGTCGTCGAACACGACGAAGATACCATGAGAGAAGCAGACTACCTGATCGACGTCGGCCCAGGTGCCGGTGTCTTTGGTGGAGAGATCGTTGCAGCTGGAACCCCAAAACAGGTGGCTCGTAATAGTAAATCCATCACTGGCCAGTATTTGTCCGGCAAGCGCAAGATTCCGGTTCCAACAGAGCGCCGTTCGGGGAATGGCCGTTCTATTGAAATTACAGGGGCCAGTGAGAACAACTTACAAAATATTACAGCGCGTTTTCCTCTGGGCAAATTTATCGCAGTCACTGGAGTTTCCGGTTCTGGAAAATCGACCTTGATCAATGGCATCTTGAAAAAAGCCATCGCTCAAAAGCTCAACCGCAATTCGGAAAAACCAGGAAAATACAAGACCATTCAGGGGATTGAGCATATCGATCGCTTGATCGACATTGATCAAAGCCCGATCGGTCGGACCCCTCGTTCCAATCCAGCAACTTATACAGGTGTTTTTGACGATATCCGTGACCTTTTTGCTCAAACCAATGAGGCCAAGATTCGTGGTTACAAGAAGGGGCGTTTCTCTTTCAATGTCAAGGGTGGCCGTTGTGAAGCCTGCTCTGGTGACGGTATTATCAAGATTGAGATGCACTTCTTGCCCGATGTATTTGTACCTTGTGAGGTCTGCCATGGACGTCGCTACAATAGTGAGACCCTCGAAGTCCACTACAAGGAAAAAAATATCGCAGAAGTGCTGGATATGACGGTCAATAAGGCAGTCGAATTCTTCAAGCACATTCCGAAAATTGAACGCAAACTCAAGACCATCCAAGATGTGGGCTTGGGCTATGTAACGTTGGGTCAACCAGCGACCACCCTTTCAGGTGGGGAAGCGCAGCGGATGAAGTTGGCTTCTGAATTGCACAAGCGCTCTATAGGAAAATCCTTCTATATCTTGGATGAGCCAACGACAGGACTTCATAGCGAAGACATTTCTCGCTTGATTCAAGTCTTAGAGCGGTTTGTGGATGATGGAAATACCGTCCTTGTAATCGAGCACAATTTGGATGTCATTAAGACGGCAGACCACATCATCGATTTGGGACCTGAAGGCGGTGTCGGTGGTGGAACTATTATTGCAACAGGAACACCTGAAGAAGTCGCAGCAAATCCTGTTAGCTATACAGGACAATATTTGAAAGGAAAATTACAATGAATCAACGAATTGACAATTTACGAAACAAAATGAAGGTCAAAAACCTTAAAGCGGTACTGATTAACAATTTGAAAAATGTCTATTATTTGACCCATTTCTGGGGCTCAAACGGGACGGCTTTGGTGACAGAAGAACGCGTGGTCCTCTTTACGGATTCGCGCTACACCATTCATGCCCATGCGACTTGTTTCCCCTTTGTGGAGATCGTAGAAACCCGTGATGAGCTGACTGCAGCTGCAGAGATCGTGAATGATCTAGGAATCAAAGAACTTGGTTTTGAGGACGAAGTGACGGTGGCCTACCATGCCCGTATGGCTTTTGTTTTCAGTGGCATCAACCTTCAATCCCTAACGAACTTTGTGATGGAATTGCGCTTGATCAAGGATGAAACAGAGATTGCGGCCATTAAAAAAGCTTGTAGTATCTCTGACCAAGCCTTCCGTGATATTTTGGACTATATCAAGGTGGGACAAACGACAGAATTGCAAGCAGCAACTTTCCTCGATTTTAGAATGCGGGAGTTGGGAGCATCAGGTGTATCTTTTGATATCATCTCCGCAGCTGGTGAGCGCTCTGCTATGCCACACGCGACTCCAAGTGATCGTGTCATCTCAGATGGGGATGCCTTGACCCTTGATTTCGGATGCTTGTATGACCACTATGTCAGCGATATGACACGGACCATCTATGCTGGACATGTCAGCGACAAGGAAAGAGAAATTTACGAAACAGTTTTGAAAGCCAATCAAGCCTTGATTGCTGCGGCTAAAGATGGACTTGGCTTCCGTGATTTCGATAAAATCCCACGTGATGTGATCGAAGCAGCCGGCTATGGCCAATACTTTACTCATGGAATTGGTCACGGAATTGGGCTTGATATCCATGAAGAACCCTACTTTAGCCAAATGTCTAAAGAAGCCATTCAAGCAGGGATGGTCTTGACAGATGAACCAGGGATTTACATTGAAGGTCTCTCTGGTGTGCGCATCGAAGATGACCTCTTGATCACAGAAACTGGCTGTGAAGTCTTGACACTTGCACCTAAAGAATTGATTGTCCTATAAAATAGACAGTATTTTCTTAACCCCTGTGTAACAAACAAAGATAAGAAATGAGGCCTATGAAAAAACGAATTTTAGTATTGGGGATTCTTCTATCAGCTTTCTTATTTGTATGCGTTCCTTCTGCCCATGCTGGTGTTGGAAATACAGATAGCGGTGGTAGTAGCTTGATTGATTCAGGTGGAGGGGGCAGTAGTTGGTCTGGTGGAGGCAGTAGCTGGTCAGACAACGATAGCAGCTGGTCTGGTCGTAGTAGCTGGTCAAGTGATTCGAGTAGTTATAGCTCCTCAGATTCAGTTTCGTCATCTGGGTTTTTGACTGGTCTTACCATCATGATTGTTTTGCTTGCCTTCGTGTTTAATGCCATTAAACAAAATGGTGGCCTTTCAAATGATTCAGAGGATTCAAGTAGTGGCAGTGGTCCAAAACGGACAACCGAGGAACGTGCTGGTCGACCAATTGAAAACAACTATGAAGCCATTCGCCGTATCCGAAAATTGGACCCAATGTTTGATGAAGATCGCTTCTTGTCACAAGTCAAGCTGGTTTACCTTCAATTACAATCTGCTTGGACAGAAAAAGATTGGAATTCCGTGCGGAGCTTAGAAAGTACTAGTCTTTATGAGCAACACTTGACGCAGTTGCAGGAGCATATTCGAGCAAAAACGACCAATGTTCTAGAGCGCGTGCGTGTTGAAAATTCTAAAATCAAAGACTTTATCGAAAATCCAGAAGGCAATGACCGCATCGAAGTTATTTTGTCTTCGACAATGAGAGATTACATCCGAGACGATGAATCGGGTCGTGTGATCGAAGGGGATCCGACCAAAGATCTCTTTACAGTATACCGTATGGTCTTTCTCCGTGAACACGGGGCTCAGACAGAGATCATTAAGAATTCGGAAGTCTTAAGTGATCACTGTCCGAACTGTGGTGCGCCACTGACCATCGATACGATCGACAAGTGTGAATATTGCCAAGCGTCCTTGAAACACAATCCAAAGGATTGGGTCTTGGATGTTTATGAAGTTGTGGATGAAATTGAATTCTACAGATAGGAGAATATATGGGATTTATTAAAGCAGCCCTTTCAGCGGGCATTTCAAGTTTTCAAGATAGTAAATTTAAGGAAGCTATTACCTTGCCAGAAGCTGTTCCAGCAACAGCTTTGGCCATCAAGGGACAACTGTTGACCAAAGATCCGGACGGACGCTCACGCCAGAGCAACCAAAATACTGGTCTGTTGACAGATGGTTCTGTCGTCATTGTCCCTCAAGGCTATGTCGCTCTTTTAGTCAACAATGGACCTTTTTGGGAGACCTTCTAGAAGCAGGAAGCCACGAATGGCAAGCTGGTGAGAATGCCTGGCTGTTTGAAAAAGGCGGAGTGAAAGGGACTTGGGACCAGTTCAAGAATCGTTTCTCATTTGGTGGGCAAGTGGTGACCCAACAAGAAATTGTTTTTGTACGGATGCAACCTTTTACAGGAAATAAATTTGGAACTCAAAACCCAGTCGAGTACTTTAGCGACCGTTACCAACAGCTTCTGAGCATTCGCTTTTATGGTCTCTATGATGTGAAAATAGCAGATCCGGTTCTTTTCTATGTCAGTGCAGTCAGTCGCCAAATTACGGCAGATAAACCTTTTACCTTGGAAGATGTAGCTCAGGGAACCTTGCGCCAAAACCTCGCTCCAAAAATTGCCGTCGCCCTTTCAAAATATACAGCTGAAAATAAGGCGGATATTTACAATATCAATGCAGATCAAGACGTTTTCAATGAAGTCGCAAAACGCGAAGTCAACAAAACGTGGTCAGAACTATATGGTATTGAATTAACCAATGTCCTGATCGAAGATCTGAGCTATGATGCTGATAGTATGGCCAAGGTCAATAAACTGGACAGTGAATTGGCAGCCATGAAGTACAATACCATTGAAATTGAAGAGCGTCGCGCCCGCAATGAGGCCTTGGTGGCAGCTGCCAAAAATGAAGGTGGCAATGGCATGAACATGATCATGGGGATGAATCTGGGTCAAGCTCTGGGAAATGATCTGCAACAACAAGCAGCACCAGCTCAAGACAAGCCCAAAACCTTCTACATTGAGGTGGATGGCAAATATGTCCATGTGACCAAAGATGCTGATGGTAATATTGTCCCTGTTGACGAATAGAAGGGAACTAGGCTCAGAGATGTAGAGCTTCCAATCGCTAGTCTCTGCACTCTTTCCTTCCTAAAAAGAAAAGATTGCTGTTTGAGAAAAATCAAATAGTGTGTTACAATAAAGAGTAATCTATTTTTAAAAAAGAGGTAATAAAACATGATCGAAGCAAGTAAATTAAGAGCTGGTATGACGTTTGTCACAGCAGATGGAAAATTGATTCGCGTTTTGGAAGCAAGTCACCACAAACCAGGTAAAGGAAATACCATCATGCGGATGAAATTACGTGATGTCCGTACTGGTTCTACATTTGACACAAGCTACCGTCCAGAAGAAAAATTTGAACAAGCGATTCTTGAGACTGTCCCAGCCCAATACTTGTACCAAATGGACGACACAGCCTACTTCATGAACACAGAAACTTATGACCAATACGAAATCCCTGTAGTCAATGTTGAAAATGAATTGCTTTACATTCTTGAAAACTCAGAAGTAAAAATTCAATTCTACGGAAACGAAGTGATCGGTGTAACAGTTCCTACAACTGTTGAATTGACAGTCACAGAAACTCAACCATCTATCAAAGGTGCTACAGTGACTGGTTCTGGAAAACCAGCAACAATGGAAACAGGACTTGTTGTAAACGTTCCAGACTTCATCGAAGCAGGACAAAAACTCGTTATCAACACTGCAGAAGGAACTTACGTTTCTCGTGCGTAAGAGACCTCTCAGGGTGTCAAATAGAAAGGAACTTCTATGGCAACTGAACAATTTGGTGACATCGTTATTGCACCACGTGTATTAGAAAAGATTATTGCGATTGCAACGGCAAAAGTAGAGGGAGTTTACTCTCTTGAAAATAAAAGCGTGTCAGATAGCCTTTCAAAACGCTCACTTGGTCGTGGCGTCTACCTTCATACAGAAGAAGACGGTCAAGTCTCAGTGGATATTTATCTCTACCTTGAATACGGAGTGGCTGTACCATCTGTAGCAGTAGCGATCCAAAAGGCTGTGAAATCTGCTGTGTATGATATGGCGGATGTCACCTTGGATGCGGTCAACATCCACGTCGTAGGGATTGCAACAGAAAAATCTCCAAAACCAGACTTGAAAGACTTGTTTAATGAGGACTTCCTCAATGACTGATGAAATTTTATTAGAATCACGTCGAGATTTACGCGAGCGTGCCTTCCAAGCCTTGATGGCTTTGGAGTACGATGGAGATATTGTCGAAGCTTGTCGCTTTGCTTATCTGCATGATAAGGACGTGGCAGAAGATGCAACAGTTGATCTTCCGGCCTTTCTCTTGAATATTGTGACCGGCGTTTATCAGTCAAAAGACCAATTAGACCAACAAATCGGTCAACATTTGAAGACTGGTTGGACAGTAGAACGCTTGACCTTGGTGGAGAAAAATATTCTGCGCCTTGGAATTTTTGAAATGACAGAGTTTGACACTCCACAGGTTGTTGCTGTGAATGAGGCAGTCGAATTGGCTAAGGCCTTTTCAGATGAGACTTCATCACGGTTTGTCAATGGTGTTCTCAGTCAATTTGTGACAGAAGCATAGTATAAAAGAGCCCGCGGGCTCTTTTTGATTGAAGGAAATATCTATTTTGGACCTAATTTTAATCTAATCTTACGATATAAAGTATAAAAATATGCTATACTAAAGAAAAAAGAAAACAACCACTAGGGGTGCGTAAAGCTGAGATTAACGACTGTTAGACCCTTTGACTCGATCTAGGTAATGCTAGTTGATGGAAGTGGACAAAATAACAATGGTTTATAAGCCACTAATTGACTTCTTGATACAGACTTTATCTTGTTTTACCAAATACAAACTTCAGCTGGTTGGGAGGTTTTAGATGACTTATTTACCCGTTGCTCTAACAATTGCTGGAACTGACCCTAGCGGTGGAGCTGGAATAATGGCTGATTTAAAGTCATTCCAAGCTAGAGGTGTCTATGGAATGGCCGTTGTAACTAGTCTTGTCGCTCAAAATACCAGGGGGGTTCAATTAATAGAGCATGTTTCTCCTCAAATGCTGAAAGCTCAATTGGAAAGTGTTTTTTCAGATATTTCCCCTCAAGCTGTAAAAACTGGTATGCTTGCGACTACGAAAATCATGGAGATGATCCAACCCTACTTAAAGCAACTTGATTGTCCCTATGTGCTTGATCCTGTGATGGTAGCTACTAGTGGAGACGCTTTAATTGATACAAGTGCAAGAGACTATCTCAAAACAAATTTGCTGCCTCTTGCAACGATTATTACACCCAATCTTCCTGAAGCAGAAGAAATTGTCGGCTTTTCTATCAAAGACCGAGAAGATATGCAAAAGGCTGGGCGTTTGATCCTAAAAGAATTTGGGCCTCAATCAGTTGTTATCAAAGGAGGACACCTCGAAGGTGGTGCCAAAGATTTCCTCTTCACAAAGGATGAAGAATTTGTCTGGGAAAGTCCACGAATTCAAACTTGCCATACCCATGGTACTGGCTGTACCTTTGCTGCAGTTATCACTGCTGAGCTTGCAAAAGGGAAAAGCCTCTATCAAGCAGTTGATAAGGCCAAGGCTTTTATCACAAGAGCTATCCAAGATGCCCCTGAACTTGGGCATGGTTCTGGTCCTGTTAACCATACAACTTATAAAGATTAAAAAAACTCTCTCATTCCCTATATATTGGGAATGAGAGAGTTTTTATTTAGAGATGATTTGATCTAATTTTGTTAAAAATTCTTGGGTTCTCGCTTCAATATCTCTTGCCTGCATCAAATCACGAACTACTGCGATACCAGCAATACCTGTTCCAGAAAGTGGATGGATATTTTCACAAGTTAAACCGCCAATCGCTACGACTGGAATACCGACTGCTTGGCAGATATCCTTCAAGGTAGAAATGAGGGTAATAGGGGCGTTTTCCTTGGTTGTTGTGGGGAAAATTGCTCCTGTTCCTAAGTAATCTGCCCCAGATTCTTCTGCTTCGAGTGCTCTTTTCACTGTTTTTGCAGTTACACCTAGTATTTTCTCTGTGCCCAAGACTTGTCTGGCTACTGAAACTGGGAGTTCATCATCTCCGATATGAAGCCCTGCAGCATCGACAGCTAGGCACACATCCAAACGATCATCGATAATCAAAGGAACTTGGTAGGTATCGGTAATTTGTTTCACCATTTTTGCAAGTTCATAATACTGATTGGTCGTGAGCTGTTTTTCTCGTAGCTGGATCATGGTAACACCTGACTGACAAGCTTGCTCAACTTTTTTAAGGAAGCTTTCAAGCGGATCTTGGTAGCGATTCGTAACCAGATACAGTCTAAGCGTTTCTTTAAGCATAATATCCTCCTTTGATTGCATCTAACCAGTTGGCATCCTTTTTTAAGAGAGACAATTGATTAAGAGTCTGTAAACGAAAGTCTTCTAGCCCCATTTCTCGGTCTATAATTTTCTCTGCAGCGATATTCAGATAAGACACTGCGAGACAAGATGCCTCAAAGGCTGTAGTCCCATGACTAAGGAAGACCGCAGCTAGAGCGCCTACAAGATCTCCTGTTCCTGTGATCCAGTCCAGTTCTAGACAACCATTTGTCAAAATGGCAACTTGATTAGATGAAACGATGAGATCTTTAGGACCGGTAACTAAGAATGTACTTGTTGGATAGCCTTGACACCAGTCTTTCAGGACACTCACTAGATCTGCTGTTTCTTGATCTTTCTGGCTGGCGTCCACTCCAACTCCATGGTGCTTCAAACCCACTAGGCTTCGAATTTCAGACATATTTCCCTTAATAATGGTTGGAGAATATTTCAAAATATCCATTGCTAAGGTTTTGCGGATAGGAGAGGCAGAGACGCCAACCACATCTAAAACCATAGGTAGCGAGGATTTAGCTGCAAAGGATGCTACCTTAAGAATCGCTTGTTCCTTGTCAGCTGACAAATGCCCTAAATTCAATAAGATAGCTGCACTTTGCTTGGTAAAATCAAGGACCTCTCTGGAGTCATCTGCCATTACTGGCTTAGATCCCAGAGCCAAAATTGCATTAGCGACCATCTCACAGGAAATTTCGTTAGTGATACAATGGATTAAATGACTTTCAGATAGAGGAAAGGGATTTTGAAAGGTATACATCAGTTAATCCTTTCTTCAAAGAAATAGCTTTGTACCTTTTTAAAGAATTTCTGGGTAATTAAAAATCGAAATGATACAAAAGCTATGGCTGTCCCGATCAAGGTAGCTCCGATAAATCGTGGTGTGTAAATAAACCAACTGAGTTTTGCAGCTGAGCCTGTGAAAAATACCATAACAGGATAAGAGACAATAGAGCCGATGATTCCTGTGCCGATGATTTCTCCTAAGGCAGAAAAGTAGAATTTTCTACCATATTTGTAAAAGAGTCCGGCTAGTAGAGCTCCAAAGGTAGCTCCTGTTAGGGCCAAAGGAGGAATTCCTTGTGTTGTCATACGGATAAAAGCAGTCGCAGTTGCCATGACTAAAGCATAGACTGGTCCCATTATGGTTCCTGCTAAAATATTCACAACACTAGACATAGGTGCCATTCCTTCGACACGGAAGATAGGTGTCAGAACCACATCGAGGGCAATCATCATGGATAAGACGGTTAATTTATGAATTTGTAATTGGTTGGTTTTCATTTTTCATTAATCTCCTTTTTCTAAAGCCTGTAAAGTGCTCTTCCATGTTTGATGCTGGTAGGCCATTTCCCAAAACTGTGCTTCCATATAAACGCTAATTCGGAAGGCTTCGAGCATTTTTTTCTTGTCTAGCTCGTCACTTTCACTGTAGAGTTGATTGACTAGTTCCGTCTCTTCTTTTATTTGCTGTTCGAGTTCATCTGTAATGTAAGTTTCAATCCACTTCTGATAAAGGACTTCTGGTGAAGGATGAAGATTAAGTGCCTTACCTAGGTCATGGTACAACCATGGGCACGGGAGCAAGCTCACAAAAGCAATGGCTACGTTCTCTTCTTCAAATTGACGATAAATATGCGAAATATAATGGTAGCAGGTTGGAGCAATCGGCTGCTCTGCCATTTCCTTGTCATCAATCCCCAGCTCCTTGAAAAACTGTTGACGGATAAATAACTCACCTTCGACTAAGCTCTGAGCATTTTGTTTCAAAAGTCTCTTCATTTCTTGTTTTGAAGTTTTTTCAGCTAAGTGATCATAGGCTTTTGAAAAGGCATTTAAGTAGTAGGCATCCTGAATCAAGTAATAGCGAAAAATGGAAGGATCTAAATTTCCCTTTTGTAACTGTAAAATAAAAGGGTGCTGAAAGGAAGCCTGCCAGGCCTCCCTGGATAATTCCATAGCAATATCTGTAAATTCCATAATAACTCCTTTATAAAAACAGACTGATTTGAAGGGTTAAATAGATAAGTAGGTAGATGATTTTTGTCTGTCTGGGAATATAAAAGTTCCGATAGGACTTTTCTATCATGGCATCTTCATCATAGCCATGTGCTGATAAGGCTCTTAAGTATAGATGTCGCCATCTAAAGACGCTAATCAAGACCTTGCTATAAATCAAAGGGGACCAAAAATGCAATTTTTGCCCTCGTAACAAACAGGCCTCCTTTATGGATTTAATTTCTTTCTGAATCAGCGGAAAAGCATTGAAAACCACTAACAAGGCATAGGCCCAAGACCGTGACAATCCCATTTGTGCCAAATACAAGAGTAACTCTTTTAGTGAGATGCTTGAGATAAATACAATCCCTATACAAACTGTCACAAAACCCCTGGTTCCAAGTAAAACTGCTTGGGAAACATCTCCATGTAAATGAACTGCCCAGTAATTGGCAAAGCCTGGTAGGATAGCCAAGAAAACCATCCAAATCATCATATGAAACTTGCGATAAAAGCACATATAGACGATGCAAAAGAAGGCAACCGATAGATTGAGAGGAACCGATGGAACAAAGGAGGTTTCCAAGGATAAAAGTAGTAAAAAGAGGATTGTTACCGGAGTTTGAGTGGGGACTTTAACCATTCTATCTCACCTCCGTTTTATCTTCTATACCACGAGATCTTAGTGGCCTTGTGATAGAAACTTCTTTAAGATATTTTAACCCTGTAGATGTCATTTCAATCCAGTAATCAACTAGTGACACAAGCGGATCTAAACGATGGGAAATAATTAAAAAGCTACGTCCTTTTTGACACTCCTCCCTTATCCACCTACAAACATAATCGCAAGCCCTATCATCTAAACCTGCAAACGGTTCATCTAATAAGACAACAGTGGCTTGATTTGTCATGATCGTTAATAATTGAACCATCTTTTGTTGTCCTCCACTTAACTGATAGGGACTCTTATCTAAGGAATTCTCCAAATCAAACAATTGCAGGACTTCCTTGACTCTTTTATCGTTCTCATTATCTAGGTCATCTAACTGAAGTTCTTTCTTGAGACTGGCTCTGATAAACTGCTTATCCGCCTCTTGTACCACATATGTTATCTCATCATATAGACTTTTTTTCTTTTTTAATAGCCTATTCTTCCAACGAATCTTCCCTTTATACTTCTGAAATTGGAGAATGGAACGAAAGAGGGTTGATTTCCCAACACCATTATCCCCTAGGATACAGGAAACCCCTTCATAAAATGTAAAATCAGTAATGGAAAAGAGAGGAGAATCATTTAGGATACAGGTCATTTGTTTCAGATGGAAAAGATCCTGACAATTGCCGACTTCCTTTGAAAAAACTTCTCTAGTTTCAGAGGAAGGGATTTTGAATATTTTTTTGACTTCGTCATTTCTTAGTTCAACCATATGGTCGATATAGGCTTCGTAGTCAGACAAATCATGATCACAGAGGATAATCGTCTTACCTGCTTCAACCAGTTCCTTCAAAATCCCTAGTATCTCAAGCCGACTTTTACGATCAATTGATGCAAAGGGTTCGTCTAAAAGATAGACACTAGGATTCATGGCAAAGAGTACTGCTAGGGCCGCTTTTTGTTTTTCTCCACCTGACAATTGGTGAATCGGACGGTGGAGAATTTTTTGGCTTCTACATTTCTCCACAACTTCCGCTATTTTAGATTCAATTTCCTGAATTGGATAAGCAATATTTTCTAAGGAAAAGACCAATTCCTCAAACAAGGTCTCCATGGTAAATTGATGGTTGGGGTTTTGAAATAGGATACCGACCAATTGGACACGTTCAGCTACAGAAAGTTGTCTCATGTCAATTCCATCGATAAGGATCTGACCACTATATGGCACTGGACTGAGTTGGGCAATAATTTGAAAAAGGGTTGATTTACCCGAACCGCTTTTTCCAACCAATAAAGTAAAGGTTTGGGATTGAAATGTAAAGTCAATCGGCTTTGTGAAAGAGGGATAGACAATCCCCTTTAATTCCACCCCCATCTATACTTCACTCCCAGCAGAAAACTGATGGTAAAGTTTGACCGTAGTACGAACTAGAATCGCACAGAAGAAAAATACTGATGCAAAACGTACCAAAAGCAAGGATAGTACGAAAGGAAGAGAAAAGGCATAGTAACCTAATTTAATGTATTCATAGACAAAGCTAAAGAGTGTAATTCCAATACTATTAGCGGTCAGTGAAAGCCAACTTTCATAACGATTCTTGGTGATAAGAAAGCCGAATTCACTTCCTAACCCTTGAACCAAACCGGATAATAGAGCTCCTAAACCGAATTGACTACCGTAAAGGACTTCAGCAAGGGCGGCTAAAACTTCTCCAATAGTTGCACTACCGATTCTTGGGATGAAAATAGCCGTAATAGGTGCAGCCATACACCAAAGACCAAATAATATTTCGTTGGCAAAAGCCTGTAAACCTAGAGGTGTTAAGCCAATAGTCAAAATATTATATAGATATCCTGAACCTACAAAAACGCCACCAAAAAAGATAGACAAGAAAGCAAGTAAGATAACATCTTTTAAACGCCATTTTTTAAACATAAAAACTCCTTTTTAAGACAGTCGGGCATTTAAGAAAGACGTACCACAATACTCTACATCTAGTCTATCTGGTAAAAATTAAAAAACTCCAATTACAATCAAGAATTAGAGTTTTGCTTATAAGATTAGACAGTTCTTTTCGACACACGAAAAAAACCTTTTCACATTTCCCTTCGCCAGTATTAACTGTAGCAGGTTCAATGGGTATCATCTCAGCCTAAAGCACCCCAAATGTCTTTATAATATTATTTACTCATCAGTATAACAGAAAATGAAATCTCTAGCAAGATATTTGTTAAAAAATGTATTTATAAAGTTTATGATACCATTTTCCGTGTACACCCTGTTTGCACTCTCTAAAACAAATAGAGAGTGGAACAAGGAACGATTTTTAGTCAACATTCGTTCTGTCCCACTCCCTCTTTTCTTATTAATACAATTTCAGATCACGAGGATCTACTGGGAAAGTTGGATTATATGGATTGTGACGAAGTTTGAAGTGTTTTACATCTTCAATCGTCTGAGTTCCAGATAGTTGCATCACGGTCTTCAATTCTGCATTCAAGTGTTCAAAGACTTGGCGTACACCGACGCTACCACCCAGAGCTAAGCCATAAATAACGGGGCGACCAATAGCTACCAAGTCAGCTCCTGAAGCCAAAGCCTTAAAGACATGTTGACCACGACGAATACCAGAGTCAAAGACAATCGGTACACGTTTGTCAACTGCTTCAGCAACTTCTTGAAGTGAGTCAAAGGCAGCTGGGCCACCATCGATTTGACGTCCACCGTGGTTGGTTACCCAGATACCAGATGCACCTGCAGCAAGAGAACGTTCAACATCTTCACGGCATTGAGGACCTTTAACGTAAACGGGTAGGCCTAAGTATTCAGCGATGAATTCTACATCTCGTGGAGAGAGGCGTTGTTTAGCTGATTTGTAGACAAAGTCCATTGACTTACCAGCACCTTCAGGTAGGTATTCTTCTACGATTGGCATACCAACTGGGAATACAAAGCCGTTTCGTTTATCAACTTCACGATTGCCCCCCACGGTTGCATCTGCCGTTAAGACGATCGCTTTATAGCCTTCTGCCTTCACGCGATCCATAATGTGGCGGTTAATCCCATCATCTTTACTAAAGTAGAACTGGAACCAATGAGGAGTCCCTTGAAGGGCTTGCGTAATTTCTGGAAGATCAACTGTAGAGTAGGAGCTTGTAGTATAGAGGGAACCAAACTCATGTACACCACGCGCAGTAGCCACTTCCCCTTGTTCATTGGCTAATTTATGAGCTGCAACTGGAGCCATAATGATGGGTGAAGATAGCTTTTCACCAGCAAATTCAATCTCAGTACTTGGATTTTCCACATCACAAAGCGTATGAGGAACAATCAGCTTATGGTTAAAAGCTCGGATGTTTTCACGCAATGTAAAGGTATCTTCTGCTCCGCTAGCAATATAGCCAAAAGCAGCTTTTGGAATGACTTGTTGCGCCATAGGCTCCAAATCATAAGTGTTAATAAAATCTACAGGTCCTTCTGCATTGCTTGTTTTATATGACATAAAATGTCCTCCTTCATAAGTAAGCGGTTACTCTTTTCTTACCCACCTATCTTAACTTATTTGCAAACGATTTTCAAAAAATTTGTCTGTCATTTTCAATCTAAACATAGATTATGAAATAAAAGAATGACTTATGTTCCAAAAGAAAGTGCAGGTTAACACTGATCCATTACACAAAATAGAGAGTGGGACAGAAATCGGTCATTCGTTAGAATTCGATTTCGTCGTCCCATCTCTGCACAGTTGAGTAGGACTGTATAAGCTGATGAAATCAGCCTAGTAGAGCCCACTCAACCACTGTGTCTTGCTCGAAACTCCAAAAACAATTAAGAGGCTAGGACTTTTGTCCCAGCCTCATTTTCCAAAAAATTCTATCAATCTTAATTTGAAAATTTACGATGAAAAATAAAAGACTGGGCAAACGCGTGTCCAGCCTTTGAAAATTGAGAGAAGGAACTATATAGCAAGGAATTAGACGCTGTTGCCGGAATGAAGACTAACCGGCAAGAAATAGCCTGTCGTTGCAACGGTTTGGCCGTCGATTTTTTGAAGCAAGAGGTCTACTGTCAAGACTGCGATCTCTTTGATCGGTTGTTGGATGGTTGTGAGCTCTGGAATAAAGGTTTGGACGAACTGGGTGCCATCATAACCAATCACTTTAAGTTGTTGAGGAACTAGAATTTCCAGCTCTTTTGCAACTTTCATGATCAAAATAGCTGTCAAATCATCCGAAGCAAAAATGGCATCGGGTTTTTGCTGGCTAAGAATCTGTTTGATTTCCATTTCCTTGCGAATGGGTGAAAAATCACTGGAAACATTAATGATAGAAGCGTTTGGCAAGACTGAAGCAAAACCGGCATGGCGAAGACCTGTTGGGGAGTTGGAATTGTCATTTCCTGTGATCATGATGATGTTTTGAGCCCCAGTCTTGACGAGGGTTTCAGCTGCGAGGATCCCTCCAGCATAGTTGTCTGAGGATACGACTGGAATCTCAGGAGAAAGGTTACGGTCAAAGGCAATGATCGGAGCCGTTACACGATTGTAATCCTCAATTCCAAGATTGTGACTTCCTGAAATGATACCATCCACCTGGTTGGCCTCCAACATCTCAATATATTCCCGTTCTTTTTCGGAATCATGCTCACTATTACAAATAATGGTCTTGTAGCCATGCTTGAAGAGTTGGTGTTCTAGGTGATCAATCAACTCTGCATAGAAAACATTGCTGATATTGGGAAAGATCAAACCAACTAATTTGGCTGATTTTCCTTGCAGGCTACGAGCAACTGTATTGGGCTTGTAGCCCAACTCTCGCATGGCATCTTGGACCTTTTGGATGGTCTTTTCAGACAGGTAGCCTTTTTTATTGATGACCCGAGAAACAGTTGTCGGGCTGACGCCAGCAAGTTTGGCGACATCAGTTAGCTTTGCGACCATAATCAAGTTCGTAGTAGCTTCCAGTAGGGTTTCCAGCTTTGATCAAGATACCAGTTTGATCTGCGTGTGGGTAGACCCGACCAGAAAATACTTTTTCTCCTTTGTTGATAAAGATTTCAAAAATCGAATTGTCGATAAAAATAGTAGCAGTTGTGGCTTGGTTATCGATTGGGCAGCTACGGCTGGTTCCAAATTCTTGAGCATATTGCTCACCTGCTTGGCTACGGTCGACTGTGACCAATCCATTTGCAAGGTCAAATGAGAGAGCTAACCCTTTCCCTTCTTGATCGGCGAAGAGGACGATTTCATTTTGGCTATCTTTTTCAAACTGCAGTTCCAGTTCATAGCAGTTTTGGGTTTGTGCCTTGTTGGCAAATGACTCACGCTCAGCGCGCAGGTCTTTGATGGCTTCAACTGGGTATTGGTAGAGATTGCCATCTTTGATGGTTACTTCTTTGACCAGTGAGAGTGCTCCTTGATAGTCATAGGAATCCGTTGGATAGGAAACATCTGGAAGACCAAGCCAGCTGACAGTATAGGCACGTCCATCAGGTGCATTGAATCCTTGAGTTGCATAGGCTTCAAAGCCATAGTCTAGATTGTGTAATTCAGATACATCGACCATTTTAGCCTTTTCTGGATCAAAGCTTGCCCCAATCTTGTACATATTTGGGAAAATGTTTTCATAATCGCATACCGATTTGTCCAAGCCTTGAGGACAGTAGAGGAGAACTGGTTGATCCTCTACAAAGACCAGATTTGGACATTCCATCATGTAAGCTGTCCGGTCATTTGCAAAATCCAAGTCACCGACTTCAACCCAGTTGGTATAGTCGTTATCAACAGCCTTATAGAGACGGATGAATCCTTTCTTCTCAAGGTCTTGGCCACCAACGATAGCGTAGTATTGACCTTTAAAATTAAAAATCTGTGGGTCACGGAAGTGATCAGTCGAATCAGCCGGTTGATCAATCAAGATTTTGTCAATTTTTTCGATCTTTCCTTCTTTATCCATCAAAGCACCGATTTGGTAGGGATGACGGACCCATTCTGCATCACGAACATTTCCAGTATAGAATAAGAATAGTTTGTCATCAAACTGCATGGCTGATCCAGAATAAGCGCCATGACTATCTAGTTCTGTGTTTGGAAGAAGGGTTACCCCGGTCTCTGTGAAATGAACCAAGTCATCGCTTTCTGTTTGTACCCATGATTTCAATCCATGAGCTGCTCCAAATGGAAAATTTTGGTAAAACAAGATCCATTTCCCATCAAAGTAGGAAAAACCATTAGGGTCGTTCAAGAGACCAGCCTTTGGCTCTACATGGTAGTGTGTATGCCAAGGAGATTTCGCCATGTTTTCTTGGATCGCTTGCTTTTCCTCTGTTGTCCAGTCTTCGTAACGTCGGTAACGACGTTCAGTTGTCCATTCCATTTTAGTCCTCCGAATTTTTTCTTACTTCCATAGTACCGATTTCTAATCAAAAAAGCAAGTAATAAATGAAAAAAATAGCAAAAAATGTTAAACGTTTGACAGTTCTTTTTAAACTTTTTTAAATTAGGATAAATTGAAAATAAATGAAAAAATGAAAATTTTTGAAAACAAAACACTTTTAAAACAAGGAAAAATAAGAATTTTAAAGAGATTTCAACTTTGTAAGTTTTTTCAGTGTTATATAAAGGAATAGAATGACCAAAAAAGTTACAAAAAATTCTGCAAAACGGTTGACATATTTCAAATACATGGTACAATAAAAAGCGTAGAGACGGTTGAACCGTTTACATTACAAAAAATAAGGAGATTTACTTTATGGATTACAATAAAGTAGCCAAAGAGGTTATCGCAGCAGTCGGTAAAGATAACCTCATTGCGGCAGCACACTGTGCGACTCGTCTACGTTTGGTACTGAAAGACGATAGCAAAATTGATCAAGCTGCACTGGATAACAATGCAGATGTCAAAGGAACTTTTAAATCAGATGGTCAATACCAAGTCATCATCGGACCTGGTGACGTAAACTTTGTTTATGAAGAATTGATCAAAGCAACTGGTTTGAAAGAAGTATCAACGGATGATTTAAAACAAATCGCCGCAAAAGATAAGAAATTCAACCCATTGATGGCCTTGATCAAACTCTTGTCTGATATTTTCGTTCCGATCATTCCTGCCTTGGTTGCAGGCGGTCTTTTGATGGCTCTTCGAAACTTTTTGACTTCAGCTGGTTTGTTTGGACCAAAATCATTGGAAGAAATGTACCCAGCTATCAAGGGTCTTTCAGCAATGATCCAATTGATGTCAGCTGCGCCATTTATGTTCTTGCCAATTTTGGTTGGTATTTCTGCAGCGAAGCGCTTTGGAGCTAATATCTTCTTGGGTGCTGCGATTGGTATGATCATGACGACCCCAGATCTTGGTGGTGCCACTAAATTTTGGGATATTTTTGGCTTAGCTGTCAAGCAAACAAACTACGCCTACCAAGTTATTCCTGTCCTAGCGGCAATTTGGATTTTGGCACATTTGGAAAAATTCTTCCACAAGAAATTGCCATCAGCAGTTGACTTCACCTTTACTCCGTTGCTTTCTGTGATGATTACTGGATTCCTTACCTTTACGGTTGTTGGGCCAGTGATGCTTTTGGTGTCAAACGGAATCACTGATGCGATTGTATGGTTGTATAACACAACAAGCTTTATCGGTATGACGGTCTTTGGTGGAACATACTCATTGATCGTTATGACAGGTCTCCACCAATCATTCCCAGCCATTGAAACACAATTGCTTTCAGCATGGCGAAATGGTAGTGGACATGGCGATTTTATCTTTGTCGTTGCATCAATGGCTAACGTAGCGCAAGGTGCTGCAACATTTGCTATCTTGTTCTTGACGAAGAGTGAAAAAACAAAAGGTCTTGCATCATCTGCAGGGGTATCAGCCCTTCTTGGTATTACAGAGCCAGCCCTCTTTGGGGTTAACTTGAAATACAAATTCCCATTCTTCTGTGCCCTTATTGGTTCAGCTGTGGGGGCCCTCTTTGCAGGTCTTCTCCAAGTAGTTGCTGTTTCACTCGGATCAGCAGGTTTCCTTGGATTCCTTTCAATCAATGCAACGTCAATCCCATTCTATCTCTTGTGTGAAGTGATTGCCTTTGCGGTAGCCTTTGCATTGACTTACTTCTATGGTAAAACAAAAGCAGCAGCTGTGTTTGCAGCAGAAGGAAATGTAGCTGCAGCGGAAGCTTCTGAAAAAACAGAAGCAAAAGAAGTAGCAGCTGCTTCAGAAGAAGTTGCAGCAACTTTGGCAGATGAAGTGATTGTAACACCTATCGTTGGTAGTACAGTAACACTTGCTGATGTGAATGATCCCGTTTTCTCAAGTGGTGCGATGGGACAAGGAATTGCCATCAAACCAACTGAAGGCGTTGTCTATGCACCAGCTGATGCTGAAGTAACCATTGCTTTTGCAACTGGACATGCTTACGGTTTGAAAACAGCTAATGGTGCTGAAATCTTGATCCACGTTGGGATTGATACCGTATCAATGAACGGGGAAGGATTTGATCAAAAAGTAGCTCAAGGTGATAAAGTGAAAGCTGGTGATATCCTTGGTACATTTGATGCAGCGAAAATCGCCGCAGCTGGTCTTGAAGACACAACTATGGTGATTGTTACTAACACAGCTGACTTTGCCTCTGTCACACCTGTTGCAACTGGAACTGTTGCTAAAGGGGATGCGATTATCGAAGTGAAAGCTTAATAGGATTTAGAATACCTCAAGGACTGGTTCAATCTTCTCCAGTCCTTGAATTTTAGCTGTCTAAGCGGGAAGTTTTTCAAAAAAAGAAGAGAAGAAACTGCTAAAAGTATGTTATAATGAGCACAATAAATCTGGAAAGAACAGAAAGGAGCCAACATGACAAAATTATACGGAAGTTTGGAAGCTGGCGGTACAAAATTTGTTTGTGCGGTTGGTGATGAGAACTACAATGTAATTGAAAAAGTGCAATTTCCGACAACCAAGCCAATTGAGACTATTGACAAAACCATTGAATTTTTCTCAAAATTTGAAAACTTGGCTGGTTTAGCAATTGGATCATTCGGTCCGATTGATATTGATCCAAATTCGAACACATATGGTTTCATCACAACGACTCCAAAACCAAATTGGGCCAATGTAGATATTGTTGGAGGGATTCGTCGTGCTTTAAATGTGCCTATCTATTTCACGACAGACGTGAATAGCTCTGCCTATGGAGAAGTAGTCGCGCGTAATAATGCGGGTGGCCATATCGAAAACTTGGTTTACTATACCATCGGAACAGGAATCGGTGCTGGTGTCATCCAACGTGGTGAGTTTATCGGGGGTGCTGGACACCCAGAAATGGGTCACTACTATGTTGCCCAACACCCAATGGATGTAGAAAAAGAATTCAAGGGTGTTTGTCCTTTCCACAATGGCTGTTTGGAAGGCTTTGCGGCTGGACCAAGTCTCGAAGCTCGTACAGGGATTCGTGGGGAAAATATTGAACTCAACAGCAATGTATGGGATATTCAATCCTACTACATTGCACAAGCAGCAGTAAATGCGACGGTTACCTTCCGCCCAGACGTCATTGTTTTTGGAGGAGGAGTCATGGCTCAACAACATATGCTAGATCGTGTGCGGACGAAATTTACAGCATTATTGAACGGTTACCTCCCTGTACCAGATGTGAGAGATTATATTGTGACACCTGCAGTTGCTGGCAATGGTTCAGCGACCTTGGGGAACTTTGTTCTTGCAAAAGAAGTGAGCGAGCAGCTTAAAAAATAAGTAGCAATTGTCTCTTAGAGGTTAGAAACAAGAGCGAGACCGAGACAGATTTGTCTCGGTTTCTTTCGTCTATCTATAAAGAAGAGAGGGAAGGAATGAAAAAGAATATTGTAAAGGATGTCTTATTTTTGGGTCAAAAGTCAGAAGAAGCGACACCTGAGGATCGCACCTTGGCTATGGATTTGCAGGACACCTTAAATGCTCATCTCCTTGAGTGTGTCGGTTTAGCGGCCAATATGATCGGAGTGAAAAAGCGTGCGATTATCATTCGAATGGGAAATGAAAATCTGGTCATGTTTAATCCTGTTCTCCTTGAAAAGAAAGAGCCTTATCAAACAGAGGAAGGATGTTTATCTCTAGTGGGGAGTCGGCCAACAACTCGTTATGAGGAGACGACAGTGGCCTATCGAGATGTAAATTGGAAAGCAAAAACGATTCATTTGTCAGGTTTTCCAGCCCAGATCTGTCAGCACGAAATGGATCATCTAGAAGGTATTATTATCTAAAAGTGGACAGAGGCTGGGACAAAAGTCCTAGCCTCTTTTTGATGTTGGATTGTCGAGCAAGACGCAGTGGTTGAGTGGGCTCTACTACGCTGATCTCATCAGCTTTTACAGCCCTACTCAACTGTGCGGAGGTGAGACGACGAAATCGAATTCTAACGAATGACCGATTTCTGTCCCACTCTCTTTTTAGTTCCTATAGAAACTTTTTTCTTGACAGGGATCTTTTTTGTGCTAAAATAGTTCCCATAGTAACTTTAAAGTTTTTAAGAGAACTATTTGGAGGAATGATGGAAAAACCATTACAAGAATTTAAAAAAGTAGGTCATCTTATTCACCTTTTGGTGGAAAGAGAGGCCAAGAAGCGTGGGTTTGAATTTTTTGCAGGACCCCAAGGACAAGTTCTTGTCTTTTTATCCCATCGTGAAAAAGAGGGAAAAGTGACCTTGATTCGGGATATTGAACAAGAGCTTCATATTTCAAAATCAGTGGCCAGTAACCTAATCAAACGCATGGAGAGAAACGGATTTATCTATATTGAGCCAAGTCCGACAGATAAACGGGCCAAGTATGTCTACCTGACAGACAGTGTGAAAGATAAGTTGAATGACATGAAACAATTCTTTGAAGAAGTAGATCGAGATATGATGGCTGGTGTATCAGAAGAAGAATTGACCATCTTTTTCAAAGTCATGCAGCAATTTTATGAGAATATGAAAAAAAGGAGCAAGGAATGATCAATATATTTCGGCGCTTAACGGCCAAAGAATGGGGCATGATTGCCCTTAGTACAGTCTTTATCTGTCTGGCTGTTTGGATGGATTTAAAGACCCCTGAATACCTATCCGATATCACGACACTCTTAGCTAAGGAGGGGACAAAAGTTTCTGACGTCATGGAGCCGGGGAGTAAGATGTTGCTCTTCTCCTTTGGAAGTTTTTTGATGGCTGTTTTTGTAGGCTTTCTAGCTTCACGAGTCGCTGCCAGCTTTACAACACGACTGCGAGGAGAGATTTTCCACCAAGTGATGGATTACTCTGATGCAGAGATCAAGAAATTTTCTGTGCCTTCTCTCTTGACCCGGACGACCAATGATTTGACCCAGTTACAAATCATGATTGTCATGGGGATGCAGGTGGTGACGCGTGGTCCCATTATGGCCGTTTGGGCTTTGACCAAGATTTGGGGAAAAAGCGATGCCTGGACAACGTCTGTTGGGATCGCAGTCTTGATGGTCTTGCTTCTTCTTTCTGTTCTAGTTCTGATTGCCTTCCCTCGCCAGCAAAAAGTGCAAGGCTTGACGGATGCCTTGAATGCCACAACACGGGAGAGTTTGACAGGGGTACGGGTGGTTCGCGCTTACAATGCGGAAACTTATCAAAATGAAAAATTCCAAGCTGAAAATAAGGGTTTAACCCGCCTCAATCTCTTTGTTTATCGCTTGATGTCTTTGATGAACCCGGTTATGACAGTGGTTTCAAGTGGCTTGACCCTAGCTATCTACTGGATCGGAGCCCACTTGATCAATGATATCGCTATGCCAAAAGATCCTACCAAGATCCTTACTAGTCCAGCTTTAGCGGATCGGACCAAGGTCTTCTCAGATATGATCACCTTCTCCTCTTATGCTATGCAGGTCGTCATTGGCTTCATGATGATGGTGGCCATCTTGATTATCCTTCCACGCGCCTTGGTATCTGCCAAACGGATTAACCAGGTGCTGGCATTGGATCCCACTGTAGACTTCCCAAGTGAGTCAAAAGTAAAAACAGACCAACATGGTACAGTAGAATTTCAAGATGTTTCCTTTCGGTATGGGCGGACTTCTCGTGCGGTGATGGAGCATGTGACTTTCTCAGCTCAGAAAGGACAAACCGTTGCTTTCATCGGGTCGACCGGTTCTGGGAAGTCCACTTTGGTCAATTTGATTCCGCGCTTTTACGATGCAACAGAAGGAAAGATTCTTGTAGATGGCCTCAATGTCAAGGACTATAGCCACCAAGATTTGAACAATAAAGTCGGCTACATTCCTCAAAAAGCAGTGCTCTTTAGCGGTACGATTCGCTCCAATATGGAATTCGGAGAAAGTAGTCAAGGAAAATTAGAGGATGAAGCCATCTGGAAGGCTCTTGAATTGGCCCAAGCCAAAGAGTTTGTGGCCACAAAAGAAAAGGGCTTGGATACAGAAGTAGCACAAGGAGGAACCAACTTCTCAGGTGGTCAACGGCAACGCTTGGCCATTGCACGCGCTCTGGCACGCAAGCCTGAGATCCTGATCTTTGATGATTCCTTCTCAGCCCTGGATTACAAAACGGATCGGATCCTTCGCCAAGCTTTGAAAGAAGAGCTGGCAGATACGACCAGATTGATCGTCGCCCAACGGATTTCGACCATTATGGATGCAGATTTGATCTTGGTCTTGGATCAAGGGAAGGTCGTTGGTCAAGGAACCCACAAGGAATTGCTTGAGACCAATGAAGTCTATCAAGAAATTGCCTATTCACAATTATCTAAGGAGGAGTTAGAACATGCATAAGACAAAGCAAACATCGTCCCTTTGGAGCCGACTTTCTCCTTATTTGAAGGGCTTCCACCTATTTTTTGGAATTGCCATCCTCTTTTCGATTGTATCCAGTGTAATCACGGTTATTGGACCGGATAAATTAAAAGAAATCACGGATACCATCACAAAAGGGATGGGAGGCGCCATTGATATTGACAAGATCACTTCGATTGCTCTGACCTTGGCCATCCTTTATGGAGTAGGGGCCTTGGTCTCATACAGCAGTAGTTTTATCATCTCCACCATGATTCAGCGTTTCGCAGAACGCTTGCGCAATGCCATCGCTGAGAAGATCAATCGGGTACCCCTCCAATATTTTGATAGCCATGAACAAGGAGATACCTTGTCTCGTGTGACCAATGACGTGGATTTGATGACCCAATCCTTTAACCAAAGCTTGGTGCAAATGGTTTCTTCCATCGTCTTATTGGTTGGATCGATCTTTATGATGTTTAAGACGGATTGGCATCTTGCCCTGACAGCCATCCTCTCTGTTTTTGGAGGTTTTGGCTTATCTAGTATCATTATGGTCAAGAGTCAGCCTCTCTTTAAGAAGCAACAAGACAACCTTGCCAAAGTTTCAGGCTATGTTGAAGAAATCTATAGTGGACACAATGTCGTCATTTCCTATAATGGTCGTCATCAAGCCAAAGAGCAATTTGATGCCATCAACCAAGATTTGTACCATAGCATGTGGAAATCCCAATTCTTCTCTGGGATCATGATGCCCTTGATGCAGTTTGTAGGGAACTTCGGCTATGTCATGGTCTGTATCGTTGGGGCTGTCCTTACTATCAACGGAGACATTACCATCGGGACCATTGTTGCCTTTATGACCTATGTTCGCATCTTTACCCAACCAATTGGTCAAATGGCTCAAGGAATTACCCAATTGCAATCAGCCAGTGCTGCCATGGGGCGTGTCTTTGAATTCTTAGATGAAGAAGAAATGGAAGACGAATCTCAAAAAACTCGCCAATTGGAAACGCCAAAAGGGCATGTTAGCTTTGAGCATGTGCGCTTTGGTTATTCACCAGATAAGACCATTATTCATGACTTTACCGCTGAAGCGAAACCAGGACAGAAAGTGGCCATTGTTGGTCCGACAGGCGCAGGGAAGACCACCATGGTCAATCTCTTGATGCGTTTTTACGATATTCAAGCTGGTAAAATTGCTATCGATGGTGAGGATACCAAAACCATGAGCCGCGAAGAAGTTCATGATGCCTTCTCCATGGTCTTACAAGATACCTGGCTCTTTGAGGGCACTATTCGGGAAAATCTTGTTTTCAATCAAACCGATATTTCAGATGAAGCCGTCGAAGCAGCAACGCGAGCGGTTGGGGTCCATCACTTTATCCGGACCTTGCCGAATGGTTATGATACCGTATTAGATGACTCGGTCACCTTATCTGTCGGTCAGAAGCAGCTCTTGACCATTGCGCGTGCACTCTTGAAGGATGCTCCACTCCTCATCTTGGATGAAGCAACCTCATCTGTCGATACCCGTACAGAAGAGTTGATTCAAAAAGCCATGGACAAACTTATGGAAGGCCGGACCTCTTTTGTCATTGCCCATCGCTTGTCCACTATCCGCAACGCGGATTTGATTCTCGTGATGAAAGATGGAAATATTATCGAGCAAGGTAACCACCAAGAACTCATGAGCCAAAATGGCTTCTATGCCGATCTCTACAATAGCCAATTCACAGAAGAAATAGCGTAAAAACAAGATATAAAGGGCGTAGCGGATACATTCAAAATAGGGAGCAGGATAGAAGCACTGTTTTATAGGAATGCTTCGTTGTCCTGCCCCCACAAGGATGATTCGGATTATTCCGAGCTGATAAGCGAGAGAAGAGTCCAAACAGCTACTGTGTTTTGAAGTTAGTATAGGATCAAGGTTAGCAATTGCTACTGTGGTCCTATTTTTGTATCCAAAAAGGAGTTGGAAAAGACGGTTCTTAGGGTCAAAAAAATGACAAAAAGGGGTAAATAGGAGTTCATTTGGCAATGAAATCACCCGAAGTATGTGAAAAAATATCACTTACTTGACAGCTTTTCTTGGAATCACGTATACTAATAGTACGAAAAAAAGATTGGAAGCAGGAGTCTTAAGATGAAGCGAAATTCTCGCGATTACCCTGAATTTTATAACTGGCTCATCCAGCCTTTTATCAAAAAACCGCATCGGATCCAGCTTCTTCGAAGACTCAATCGACTTCTTACGTTTGTGATGCCAGGCGTTTATGGCCTGGTCTTTTGTTGGCTTTTTGCAAAGCAAGTTTCTTTGGAGAAAATGTGGCCTTTTGTTTGGATTCCTGCAACAGGATTTGTCTTGTTTAGTCTCGTTCGCCATTGGATAAACTTTCCAAGACCCTACGAGAAGTGGGAGTTTCAACCCTTATTGGAGAAGCATTCATCGGGCCATTCCTTTCCCAGTCGGCATGTTTTTTCAGCAACCATTATTTCCATGTGCCTTTGTCAATTATCTTTGTCTTTAGGCCTTTGTTCCCTGTTTTTGTCTCTTATGTTAGCCTTTGTTCGAGTCCTTGGAGGGGTTCATTATCCCAAGGATGTTCTGGTGGCGTGGGGACTTGGTATCCTATGGGGAGGACTCTTTTTAGTGGTTTAAATGAACAAAATGGTTCAAATTGTCCTTTGAATAAAGGGGCTTCATCGTGTATACTGAATGAATGACATAGAATAGGAGAAAATATGCAGTATAGAAAAGCAGAAAAAAAGGATTTAGAGGAGATTGTTCAAGTAGCGAGCACAGCCTTTGAAGAATATCTATTTGTAAAAGTCATCAAGGATGTCATGCGAGATCAACATCAATACCCTGATTTTGTAAAGAGTATGATGCGCATCTTGGTCAAAGTTTTTCTCAAGCACCATATTTGCTTGGTAGCTGAAAAAGATGGAGAAATCTACGCGGTCGCCTTGTTGCAAAAGGGTCCAATTCCTTTTCGGGCCTATCTCTTGAATGGTGGCCTTGGCCTGCTCAAGTATATTTCTTTAAAAAATATGTTGGCCTACTTTGCCTTCATGGAAAATACGGATAAAGAATTGGAGAAAAATGCGGATTTTGATTGGTATTTGATGCTTCTAGGTGTTGCGCCCAAACACCAACGCCAAGGGTATGGCAGTCGCTTTATGGCCGAAGGTATCGAACCCTTCTTAAAAAGTGTCAAGGGAGAAACGTTGGCCTTCTATACCAATACCAAAGGCAATGTCTATTTTTACACGAAAAATGGATACAAGGAAGTCTACGAAAGTACCATTCATTTTAACAATGTGAAGATGGGAAGTTGGTATTTCTTGAAGGAAATGAAAAATCACTAAGGTCGAATCCTTAGTGATTTTTCATTGTCCTTGTTCCTAGTCTGGAATGCCAAAGCGTTCAAAAAAGGCTGTGCGTTCGTGGATAATGTCTTGAGAGGGATTTTTAATGTCTAGCAAGAGTTGCACCAGCTCTGGGGTAGCTTCGCGCACCAATTGCCCCAGAGACCAGATGGCCGTTGCAATATGGATCTGATTTTGTGAGGTTTCAATGATCGACAAGAGCTTAGGAATGGCCGAGCGATCATGGGCGTTGGCGAGTGCGATAATGGCATTACGCTGGAGAATATTTTTTCCTCGCCAACTACCGGCAACACTACCAAATTTTTCTTTGAACTGGCCATTTGAAAGCTCTAAAAAGGGGATCAATTCAGGATGGGCCAATTCGGGATCAATTTCGGAGGCTAGAGGATTGTCAAGTCCTTTATTGTACGGACAGCAGATCTGACAGATGTCGCAACCGTAGATCACCGTCTTAATTTTTTTACGGAATTCCAGATCCATCATGCCCTTGTCCTGGGTTTGAAAGGATAGGCAGCGCCTTGCGTTCATGGAACCATCGCCAATTAAGCAAGAAGTTGGACAGGCATCTAAACAACGCCTACAGTCCCCACAGCCATAGTCGACAGGCTGGTCAGGTTCAATCTCAAGATTGGTAATCAGTTCTCCTAAAAACATATAGGAACCATATTCCTTTGAAATGACCAGGCCGTTTTTCCCGATAAAACCGATCCCTGCACGTTGGGCAACCGCGGTGTCCACCAAGGCTCCGGTATCCACCATCCCCTTGTATTCAAAATTCTGGGTTAAGTCTTCGATTCCAGCTGCTAGGCGATCCAGCTTGTCTTGTAAGACATAATGGTAGTCCAACCCCCAGCTGTTAGGAGTGAATTTTCCTCTTTTATAGGCCGTTTTTGGAGGCTGCTGTTTTAGTTTATGAGGATAGGCCACAGCGATTGAGATAATGGTCTTGGCAGAGGAGAGGCTTAACTTGGGTTTGATGCGTTCTTCGATATTTTTATGCTCAAATCCAGAATTTCGCCCTTCCTCAACGGCAAGGCGTAGTGATTTCTCCAAGTAATCAAAGTCGTCAGCAGTGGTAAATCCAATTTTTGAAATCCCAATTGAATGGGCTAGTTGAATAATTTTTTCTTTTAGTGTCATCGTTTCTATTATACACAAAAATGAGGATCTAGGCGAGTGTGAAAAAGCGGAGAAAGGCTTTTAATCACGCTTATTTTTTTGTATAATAGGGGCAGGAAATTCCAGGAGGAGAAGATGTCAGAACCATTATTTTTACAATCTGTGATGCAGGAAAAAATCTGGGGTGGGACTAGGCTACGTGATGAGTTTGGCTATGACCTTCCGAGTGAAAAGATTGGTGAATATTGGGCTATCTCCGCGCACCCAAATGGGGTGTCTAAGGTAGCCAATGGTCGCTTTGAGGGAACAGAACTCGCTACTTTGTATGCGGAACACCGTGAGGTATTTGGCAACCGTCCAGAGCCTGTATTCCCACTTTTGACAAAAATTTTGGATGCCAATGACTGGCTCAGTGTCCAGGTCCATCCAGATGATGCGTATGGACTAGAGCATGAAGGCGAACTCGGAAAAACAGAGTGCTGGTATGTGATTGCGGCAGATGAAGGTGCTGAGATTATCTATGGTCACAATGCCAAGTCAAAAGAAGAACTCCGTCAGCAAATCGAAGATAAAAACTGGGATACCTTGTTAACCAAAGTACCTGTCAAGGCTGGGGATTTCTTCTATGTACCAAGCGGGACCATGCATGCGATCGGTGCAGGTATCTTGATCCTTGAAACGCAACAGTCTAGCGATACAACCTACCGTGTCTATGACTTTGACCGCAAGGATGATAATGGCAACTTGCGGGAGCTTCACCTTGAAAAGTCCATCGATGTTTTGAACATTGGTGAGCCTGCAAATAGCCGTCCAGATACAGTTGTTGTCGACAATCTTCGAATGACGACCTTGGTTGCCAGTGGTTTCTTCACTGTTTACAAGTGGGAAATCACAGGAAAAGTGGACTTTGAAAAGACAGCTGACTACAGCTTGTTGAGCGTCTTAGCTGGTCAAGGTCAGCTAATTGTAGACGGAGAAAATTATTCAATCAAAAAAGGAAGTCACTTTATCTTACCAAGCGATGTTGAAGCTTGGACTTTGGAAGGGCAAGGTTTAGAATTGATTGTTAGCCATCCATAAAAAGAAAGGCCTTGAGTGAATGCTGTAGAGCGACTCAAGCCTTTTTCATCTGCATAAAAATTTTTTAAAAAAGCTTGACTCTGCCCTAAGGGGAAGGGTTATACTATCCTTGTAAGGAGGAGATCATGTATCATATAAAAGAAGCTGCGCGGCTTTCAGGTGTTTCCGTCAAAACACTACATCACTACGATAAAATAGGGCTCTTAGTTCCGTTAAAGTCGGAAAACGGCTATCGAATCTACAGTCAAGAGGATTTGGAACGACTTCAGGTCATTCTGTATTATAAATATCTAGGCTTTTCTTTAGAAAAAATAGCAGAGCTGTTAAAGGAAAAAAGGACAGATTTATTGCCCCATTTGATCAGGCAGTTGGACTATCTAACTCGAGAAAGGCAACATCTGGATACCTTGATTTCTACCTTGCAAAAAACTATCCAAGAACAAAAAGGAGAAAGAAATATGACGATTGAGGAAAAATTCACTGGATTTAGCTATCAAGACAATCAGAAATACCATCAAGAGGCAGTGGATAAGTATGGCCAAGAAGTTATGGACCAAGCACTTGAACGCCAAAAAGGGCGTGAAGATGAGGTCGCAGCAGCCTTTAATAAAGTCTTTCAAACCTTGGCACAAAACCTTCAAGCTGGTCTACCAGTAGCAGCAAATGAAAACCAAGATCAAGCAGCTAAGCTTTTAGATGCTATTCGAACGTATGGATTTGACTGCTCAATGGAGGTCTTTGGTCATATCGGCAAGGGCTATGTCTATAATCCGGAATTTAAAGAAAACATCGACAAGTTTGGAACTGGAACAGCCCAGTACACATCAGATGTCATCGCCCATTATGTGGCACATCAACCCAAATAAAAAAGTGAGAGTGGGACAGAAATCGGTCATTCGTTAGAATTCGATTTCGTCGTCCCAC
>OFDA01000158.1_pt1 | contig 42662 bp, 35 predicted proteins | sample 1520921 | NCBI WGS metagenome assembly OFDA01 (sample SAMEA2699028, study PRJEB24076) | metagenome
GTTCCCGATTGACGGTTCGGACTACCCGGCCCTGCGTGACGCGCTGGATAAGCTGAAGCTCAACGACGCCGCGCTGATTTACGAGCCGGAGACTTCTGCCGCTCTGGGCTTCGGTTTCCGCTGTGGCTTCCTGGGTCTGCTGCACCTGGAGATTGTGCGTGAGCGCCTGGAACGCGAGTTTAACCTGGACCTGATTTCGACCGCACCGAACGTTATTTACGACGTGGTGGACGAGGCCGGCAACGCTAAGCGTGTGACCAACCCGAGCGAATTCCCCGAGGGTAAGGTCGCGACGATTCGCGAGCCCATGGTGGCGTGTACGATTATTGCCCCGAGCGAGTACATTGGCGCGATTATGGAGCTGTGCCAGGCTCGCCGCGGCCAGATTGGTGGCATGGATTACCTCTCTGCCGACCGTGTGGAGATGCGTTACCGCCTGCCCCTGGCGGAGATTGTGTTCGACTTCTTCGATCAGCTGAAGTCCCGTACCCGCGGTTACGCGTCGCTGGACTGGAAGTTCGACGGTGAGGAAGAGGCTGACCTGGTGAAGGTCGACATCCTACTGCAGGGTGAGAAGGTGGATGCGTTCAGCGCCATTACTCACCGCGATAAGGCGTACTCGTACGGCCTGATGATGACCTCGAAGCTGCGTGAGCTGATTCCTCGCCAGCAGTTTGAGGTGCCGATTCAGGCAGCTATCGGTTCGCGTATTATTGCCCGCGAGAATATTCGCGCGATGCGTAAGGACGTTCTGTCCAAGTGTTACGGTGGCGATATTTCGCGTAAGCGTAAGCTGCTGGAGAAGCAGAAGGAAGGCAAGAAGCGCATGAAGATGGTCGGTCGCGTGGAGGTCCCGCAGGAGGCCTTCATCGCCGCACTGTCTTCGGGCGAGGAGAAGGAAAAGAAGAAGTAGCCTTCGCCACTTCGTAGCTTTTCCGGCTGTGTGCTGACCTGTTGAGTGGAGAACCCGGCTGGTGCCTCGTGTACCGCCGGGTTCTCTGCACGCTATCTGTTGATGCCACCCGCCCATTGGTGCCACCCGTATAGCCGCGTGCGCGGTGCCCATATTTGATTCACTACTCGTACACCCACCTCCAGGAGGCAGAATGCCCGCCCAGCCCACCGGTGACCCCGCACCCCGCGACGGGCGCATCCCCGCCACCAGCGCGGCAGGATGCGAGACCCGCGACTTCAGCCTCTACGTACACATCCCCTTCTGCTCCGTACGCTGCGGCTACTGCGACTTCAACACCTACGCCACCGAAGACTTCGGCGACGGCATCGGCCTGGGCACCTACGCCGACGACGCCATCGCAGAAATCCTCTTCGCCGCCCGCACCCTCGAAGCCTCCGGCGTCGCAAAACGCCCCATGCACACCGTCTTCTTCGGAGGCGGCACCCCCACCAGACTGCCCGCCCGCGACCTCGTACGCATCCTGCAGACAGCCATCGACGTATTCGGTCTGGTCGAAGGCGCAGAAGTCACCACCGAAGCAAACCCCGACTCCGTGACCCGTGAAGACCTGCAAACTCTCAAGGATGGCGGCTTCACCCGCGTCTCCTTCGGCATGCAGTCCGTCGTACCCGAGGTGCTGAAGGTGCTCGACCGCACCCACACGCCCTCCAACGTACCGAAGGTCGTTGCCTGGGCTAAGGAGGTCGGCCTGCAGGTGTCCGTGGACCTCATCTACGGTTCGCCGGGGGAGAGCCTGCAACAGTGGGAACGCAGCGTGCGTGCCGCGATATCCTACGAGCCCGACCATATTTCCGCGTACTCGCTCATCGTCGAAGACGGCACCAAGCTTGCTGCGCAGATCCGCCGCGGCGAATACACCATGCCCGATGAAGACCTCATGGCGGACATGTACCTGCTCGCCGAGGAGCTGCTCACCGAAGCCGGCTACAACTGGTACGAGGTCTCCAACTACTCGCGCAGCGAGGACACCCGCAGCGACCACAACCTCGCCTACTGGCGCAACCAGGACTGGTGGGGCATCGGCCCCGGCGCGCACTCGCACGTGAACGGTACCCGCTGGTGGAACGTGAAGCACCCGGTGCCGTACGCACAGAAGGTGCGTGCGGGGGAATCCCCGGCGGCGGCACGTGAGGTGCTGGACGCCTCGACCCGAGCCTTCGAGACCATCATGCTCATGATTCGTGTGCGCGAGGGCCTGGCGATGCGCGAGCTACTCGCGGTGCACGATGAGGCGCAGCTGGGCGCCTCGTTGCGCTGGCTCATCTCCCAGGGGCTCATCGAACCGGATGCGCTCACCGCCTCCGCCGAGCCCGACCCGGATGCGTACGTGCGCCTGACCCTCAAGGGCCGCCTGCTCGGCGACGCTGTGACCCGAGAACTACTACCGGAGGTCTCGGAGGCCGCTGGAGACTAGCCTTCAGGTTTAGGTCGTACGTTTCCAGCGCCCGGGGGCTGGAGCCCCATTCCGCTGAACTCTACTAAATCGCGCGAATGTTACACGAGAAATTTTAGAAATTTTTCTCAGAGATTTTTGTCAGGTATCGGTGGGTTTTGATGTGGAGTTGTTGGGTTTGAACCACAAATTTTCGCTGGACTAGCTTAAAAATATGTGGGTTTTGGGTGGGTTTCCGCGAGGGACCACCCACCGGATTTTGGAGGTATCCTCGCCTCCAAAAAAACTTTCCCCAAAAAGCGTTTTTCAAGTTGTGGTTGAAGGTTAGGCTGTGCAATAATAGTTCATGGCAGGACGGTATATGTCTAACAGCGTGTTCTCGTCTTTGCTGAAGTTGAGTGAATACGGTTGTGGGCTCCTGGCAACAGGGGCCCACGATCGTTTAACGATGATTTTCTACGAGATCGTTTGACGCCTTTGCGCACCTCTCGACTCCACCATGGTTTTCACCGGCTCACGGATGACACGGACGACACAAAACCGACTCAACGGGCAGGTTCAATAGGTGAGCCACCGTGCGCCAAAGACGCAGACTTAAACGGACAGATCACCCCCAGCAGCTTTAAACAATAGGGGCCCGCACTACTCGGTGCGGACCCCTACCACGTATTCAAAATGTAGCGCTATGCTCGTGAACGAACGGCGACCGGTTCGGCGCTAGTTGCTCTTCACCACACGGTCGAGCAGGCGCGGGTTCATACGGTAGCTGTACGGCTCGCCGCGGTTGACCTCAATGCCGGCACGTACCGAAGCAATCGCCATAAATAGCCACACGAGCATCCCCAGAACCAGGGCAATATTGCCCAGGCCGGGCACGAAGCCCAGGACAAAGCAGGCAACAATCAGCACAGAGGGCACGAGGGTGAAATTCATAGCCTCGAAAGCTTCCTGCTCAGCAAAAGGTGCGTTACGGCGGCTCACGTAGAACACCGCAGCGGAGGGAAGAATGCCGAGAATCCCCCCGAAATGCGCGAGAGTCGCGCGGTTACGGTCCTGAATCACGCTAATCTTGCGGGTTTTCTGAGGCCCGGTGGCCGGGTGTGCGTCGTTAGTCACGAAAATCCTGGTTCAATCGAAGTATCTGTGGTGGTCTCCACCGGGCGACGAATCCGCCCCAATGGGGCAGACCGTACAGGCAGTGACGGCCCTTGAGTGTAGTGAAGCACCGCCGCGACTCAACAGAGCGGCCGCACCGGTGCTTCACCATTGTACCGCTTAGAACCATCCCTGCCGGTGGTTAATGCCCTGGGTTGCAAGGTTCTGAGCAAACTCACATCCTCACCACCGAGCATAGCGGGGCTACGCGCCGGGCTCGGTCAGAAAATCGATGAGCGACTCCACCGGCCCCAGCAGGGTCGGGTCGAGGTCGGCGTACGAATCCACTCGCGAAAGAATGTGCTTCCATGCCTGCGCCACATCTGCCTGCGTCTCGTGCGGCTGGCCCAGACGGCGCAGCATGCCCTTCTTAAAGTCCTCACCGCGCGGCACCTGCGGCCAAGCCTTCAGACCCAGAACCGAAGGTTTGACCGCCTGCCAAATGTCGATGAACGGATGGCCCACAATCTTCACGTGCCCCGCCGCACCCGGAACGGCCAGCGCCTCCGCAACGATGCGCTGCTCCTTCGTGCCCTCAATCAAGTGATCCACCAGGATGCCCAGACGGCGGCCCGGCCCCGGAGCAAACTCACGCACCGCACCGGCCAGGTCATCCACACCGTGTAGCGGCTCCACCACAATGCCCTCGACGCGCAGATCGTGGCCCCAAACCTTCTCCACCAGCTCGGCGTCGTGCAGACCCTCAACCCAGATGCGGGAGGCGCGCGCCACCCGCGCGGGGGCGTTCTTTACAGCGATGGAACCCGACCGAGAAATCGTGCGCTTGGGAGCCTGCGCGGGTGCCGGAGCAACAATCTCAACGGGCTCGCCCTCAATCAGATAGCCGGTGCCGAGCGGGTAATTCTTCACGCGACCCTTGGCGTCCTCCAGACCGAAGAAGATAGCGCCGCCGATGCGTTCTGCGCGCACCACCTCACCCACCCAGCCGTCCACGCTCTCGATGAGCAAGCCTCGCTGTAGCGGTACTTTGCGCGGGGGCGGGGCCTTGCGGCTCAGGCGGTCTGCATTCAGATCCTGCGCACCCCAGCCGTAGGGGGAGTGGTGGGTACTCAAGGTATTCTCCTTCGGATGGTGCGGACATGGCTCGTGAGAGTCGGTAGCGGGCGAGCGAGGGCCTCGGGCGCTTAAAAACGCCGCACCCAATAAACGCCAATAAGCCGGAAGCGCGCCGCGGATTAAGCGGATAGCGGGAGCGGCCCCTTTCAGCCTAGCCATTGTATCGGCTCGCGTACACTATCCCATAGAATTGATACGACTGTGGCGGCGGCGCACTCATCGAGCGCCGTCACCATCTTGAGAGGAACAGGAACACAAACACATGAGCCACTACGAGACTCTCGGCGTATCGAACGACGCCAGCCCCGAAGAAATCAAGAAGGCCTACCGCAAGAAGGCACGTCAGCTACACCCCGACGTCAACCCCTCCGAGGATGCAGCCGAAGAATTCAAGCGCGTCACCCTCGCCTACGAAGTGCTCTCTGACCCCGAAAAGCGCCGCAACTACGACACCACCGGCGACGAGCAGGGCCGCGCGGGCTACCCCGGAGGCGGCGGCTACCCGGGCGGCGGATTCAGCGGCTTCGGCGGATTCGAAGACCTGCTGAACATGTTCACCGGCGGCGCCGCGGGCGCACGCGGCCCCGCATCCCGCGTTCGTCAGGGCCAGGACGACCTGATTACCGTCTCCATCAGCCTGCAGGAGGCAGTGTTCGGTGTTGAGAAGACCATTGAGCGTCGCTCCGCCGTGACCTGTAAGTCCTGTAACGGTGAAGGCACCGCCGAGGGCACCCAGCCCGAAACCTGCACCACCTGCTCCGGCCACGGCTACATGCAACGCCGCGTACAGTCCATCCTTGGTACCGTTATGCAGCAGGTCGAATGCCCCGACTGCCACGGCTACGGCACCGTCATCAAGACCCCCTGCGCCGAATGTCACGGCCAGGGCCGCGTACGCGAAGACGTGCCGCTGACCTTTACGATTCCCGCCGGTGTGCACGACCAGGCACGCATCCGCCTGCGCGGCAAGGGCGAGGCCGGCCTGCACGGTGGCCCCAACGGCGACCTGTACGTTGACCTGAACGTCAAGCGCGACAAGTACTTCAGCCGCGAGGGCGACAACCTGGTCACCACCGTGAACATCCCCATGGCCGCGGCGGCACTGGGCACCGCTATCCCGTTGAAGACCTTCGACGGCGACCAGGAAGTCACCATACCCGCCGGCACCCAGAGCGGCGACGTCATCACCCTCAACGGCCTGGGCGCAACCGTGCTCGGTACCGAACGCCGCGGTAACCTGCTCGTGCGCGTTCAGGTGACGACCCCGACCGATCTGACCGAGGAGCAGAGTGAGCTACTGCGCCAGTTCGCGGCCCTGCGCAACGAGCCGCTGAACGAAGCTTCCCAGGTGAAGCACCGCGGTGGCCTGTTCTCCCGCCTGAAGGACCAGTTCAAGTAAATCTCTGTAGCGGATGCGGTGGCCGCCGGGCCTTTCCGGTGGGCACCGCATCCGCCACATTTATGCGCAGACCCCCCGAGAGGGGAGCTAGCCTCGCCCACCCTGCCGCTGTATTAAATCGCACCGTCCACACGAAACACCGCACGAATACAAGGAGCACCATGAGCGCCCCCATCTTCTACATCAGCGCCGAAGAGTACGAGACCCTCACCCCCGGCGCATCCTTCGAGCTGGACGGTCCCGAGGGTAAGCACGCCCTCGTCAAGCGCATGGAAGTGGGGGAGAGCATCGACCTGGGTGACGGCACCGGACGCCGAGCCGTGGGCACCGTGCATTCCCTGACTGACCGTGGCGTTATCGTGCACGTGGAGCAGCTTCGCGAGGAACACACCAGCCCCAGCATCTACCTGGTGCAGGCGCTCGCGAAGGATGGCCGCGACTTGCTCGCCATCGAAACCGCGACCGAGCTGGGCGTGTACGGTGTGCTTCCGTGGAGCGCGGATCGCTCCATCGTGCGGTGGAAGGGGGAGCGCGCCTCCAAGGCACACACTAAGTGGCAGAATACTGTCACCGCCGCGGCGAAGCAGTCGCGCCGCGCACTCATTCCCGAAGTGTACGACCTATACAGCACCGCCGACCTGGTGGAGCTCATTGAAGAAGTTGCTGGCTCTGAGCAGTCCGCCGCCGTGTTCATCCTGCATGAGCAGGCGACCGAACGCCTCAGCGCCCTGGCACGCAAGCTCGTGGAGGCAGAGAACCTGCCCGAAGAAATCTACCTGCTCGTCGGCCCCGAGGGCGGCATTAGCGACCGCGAGGTGCAGCTCTTCACCGAGGCTGGCGCCCACCTGGCGCTGCTGGGGGACGAGGTGTTGCGTTCCTCCACCGCGGGCTCGGCCGCCATGTGCACCCTGAACGTGGTGCTGGGCCGCTGGTAGAGCGCCCGCTACCGGAACCCAGCCGGGGCGTGACGCATCACACCCATCTATACTTGTAAATACATCACTAGCCAAGGAGCCCATATGACTACCTCCCGACCTCTGTCGACCGCACGCACTGTATCCTTCAAGAGCGCCGCAGAGATGATTGCCGTCCTCGGTCCACACGATGCGCACCTGGCTATCATCGAGGACTACTTCGAGCAAATTAGCATGCGCCCCAAAGACCTGGACGTGCTCATCACTGGCCCCTCCGAGGCCGTCAACACCGCCGCTAAGTTGCTACATGAACTGCGCGTGCTCTCTAGCCACGGCACGCAGATTACCGTGCAGGTCATTCACCGCCTCATGGGTATGCTCGGCGACGAACTGAGCAATCCCGCACACTCACTATCCACGAGCATCCTGTCTACCCGTGGCACCACGATTCGCCCCAAGACCATTAACCAGAAGAAGTACGTGGATGCTATCGACGCGAACACCGTCATCTTCGGTATTGGCCCGGCGGGTACCGGTAAAACCTATCTCGCTATGGCGAAGGCTGTGCAGGCGCTACAGAGCAACGAAGTAAACCGCATTATCCTCACCCGCCCTGCTGTGGAAGCCGGTGAGCGTCTAGGCTTCCTGCCCGGCACCCTCAACGAAAAAATTGACCCGTACCTGCGCCCTCTCTACGACGCGCTACACGACATGATCGAGCCCGAAGCAATCCCCAAGCTCATGGAGGCGGGCACCATTGAGGTCGCCCCACTGGCGTACATGCGTGGCCGCACCCTCAACGACGCGTTCATCATCCTCGACGAGGCGCAGAACACCACCGCCGAACAGATGAAGATGTTCCTGACCCGCCTGGGCTTCGGCTCGAAAATGGTCATTACCGGTGACATCACCCAGATTGACTTGCCCGGTGGTGCCGCATCCGGTCTGAAGCAGGTGCGCAACATTCTGCAGGGCGTGGAGGATATTCACTTCAGCATCCTGGAATCCTCCGACGTGGTGCGTCACACCCTGGTCTCGAATATTGTGTCCGCCTACAACCAGTGGGGTGAGGATCAGAAGGCTATGGAACGTAAGCGCAACCGCAAGGTCAAGCGCGCTACCATCGAGGCTGCGGCCGAGAAGCTTCTGGACCGCGCAGGCATCAACGGCGGCTCCGAAAAGAACGTTGAGAAGAACACCGAGAACGCACAGAGCGCGCAGGAAGGACGCTAAACGGTGGCAGAGATCGAATTCGACTGTGAAGAACCCGCAACCGGTGCCGACCCGGCAACCGACGCCTTCATCCGCGAATCTTTCGAAGCGGTAGATACCGAGGTGCTCACCCGCCTCGTCGAGCACGCCTTCAAGCGTATGCACCTTGCCGATGACACCTACCTGTCCATCGCCATCGTGAACGAAGACGAAATGGAGCGCGTGCACATCGAATGGATGGATCTGCCCGGCCCCACCGACGTGATGAGCTTCCCCATGGACGAGCTGGAGCCGGGAACCCCCGAAAACCCCTCCAGCGGCATGCTCGGCGATATCCTTCTCTGCCCGCCCGTTGCCGCACGTCAGGGCGCGGATGCGGGCCATAGCACCCTGGACGAGCTGTGCCTGCTCACCACCCACGGTATTCTGCACTGCCTGGGCTATGACCACGGTACCGCCGAAGAGGAAGCCGAAATGTTCGGTATTCAGCGCTCCATCCTCGAAGAGTTCCTGGGCCGACCCGCACCGGTTGAGACTCGGCACTAGGGGAGCGGCATGGGTATTTTCATCTCGATTCTGCTGGCCGTCGTAGCGCTTGGCTTCACGGTGGTGGCCGCGATTGCCGAGACAGCGTTCACGTACTTGCCGCACAACGAGGCTGAGGAGGCCGTGGAGGCGCATCCCGGCACGCTCGGCGCACACGTTCTGGAACGCACGCTCAAGGGTGAGTCCGAGGTGTACACGCACCCGTTGCGTCTGACCCGCCTGCTGGCTGCGGCCACTGCGGTGCTGGCAACCATGACTTTCTGGCTGGAGCTCGTGGGGGTTCAGGTTCTCGCGGCATTCCTGACCCTCGTGCTGGTTACGTTCATCGGCTACCCGGTGTTGCACGTGCTGGCGCGTTCGGCGGGTCGTAACCGCCCGGTTTCGTCGATTCGCGTGCTGGCCCGCCTGGTGCACTATCTGTCGAAGCTGCTGGCCCCCGTGACCGGCCTGCTCGATCAGCTCTCAAAGCGCATCGCCCCGGCACGTGAGGCGGAGGCCCCCGCCGGTGTGTTCGAGGAGGAGGAGCTACGCGAATTCCTGGAGCGTGCCTCCGACGCTGAGACCATCGAGGACGACGAGGCGCAGATGGTGCAGTCCGTGTTTGAGATGGATGACCTACGCATCCGCTCGCTCATGGTGCCCCGCACCGATATGCTCACCGTGGGCCGCGACGTACCGTTGCGCGAGGCGCTGAGCCTGTTCCTACGTTCGGGCTACTCTCGCATGCCGGTGATTGGAGATTCGAGCGACGAAATCCTGGGTATTCTCTACCTCAAGGATTCGATGCGCACCTACATTCTGCACTCCGAGGCTCCCGAGGGTAACCCCATGCCGACCCTGGTGGAGATTATGCGCCCGGCCCGATTTGAGCCCGAGACGAAGCGTGCCATGGACCTGTTGCGCGATATGCAGCGCGAATCAACCCACGTGGCCGTGGTCGTGGACGAGTACGGCGGAACCGCCGGCCTGGTTACCCTGGAGGACCTCATCGAGGAGCTCGTGGGTGATATCTCCGACGAGTACGATCACGAACGCCCCGAGTACACGCTGAACGACGATGGTACGTTCCGTCTCTCAGCCCGCTTGGGCATTGACGAGCTCGGCGAGATTTTCGGTATCGACCTGGAAGATGAGGACATTGACACGGTCGGCGGTCTGCTCGCTAAGCACCTGGGTATGGTGCCGATTATGGGTTCTGAAACTACCATTCACGGTATCCACATTCGCGCGATTGGTTCTTCGGGACGCCGCCATCAGGTGGATATGCTGCAGGCCTGGTACGAGCCGCCTCGCGAGGATGAGGAGGGTCAGGGCCGGGAAGAAACCGGTGATGACGCCCCGGGTACCCGTGAGCTCCCCGCACTCGAAACGAAGGTTCAGCCCAGGGGAGAGCTTTCATAGCCGCCCCGGCACCATCTCGGAAAGCCCCGCCGACCACGATACGTCGCCGCATACGGCGCACACGACATCACCCCTCTCGCAGGGGATTATTGAAGGAGAAACACATGGACCAGGAGTACACCCCGCTCGATTTGAGCTCTCTTGACCTGAACGCACCGCTGCCGACCTACCCTCCGAACTTCCGTTCGGGTTTCGCCTCGCTGGTGGGCCGCCCCAACGCCGGTAAGTCGACGCTGACGAACGCGCTGGTCGGCCAGAAGGTTGCTATCACCTCGAACCGTCCGCAGACGACCCGCCACACGATTCGCGGTATCGTGCACAAGGATGATTACCAGCTGATTCTGGTGGACACCCCTGGTATTCACCGCCCCCGCACCCTGCTGGGTGAGCGCCTGAACGACCTGGTGGCCGGCACCCTCTCGCAGGTGGATGTGCTGGGCTTCTGCATTCCGGCGAACGAGAAGATTGGTCCGGGTGACCGCTACATCGCCTCGCAGCTGGTGGCTTCGAGCAACAAGCCGGTCGTCGCAATTGTGACCAAGGCCGATACTGTGAACTCTGACGAGTTGCGCGAGCAGCTGCTGGCGGTCGAGGCCCTCGGTGAGGAGGTCATGAGCGCCGAGCGTGCCCAGCGCGCGAAGCGTGCGGCTCACCGCGCCCAGAAGAAGGGTGGTAAGGGTGGCAAGAACGCGCCGGTTCCTTTTGCGAAAGGCTCGGGTCCTGCTGCTAAGCGCCGCTCCGGCGAAATCTCTGAGCCGATGCCCGTGGACGGTAAGGGCGGCTGGGCGGCCATCATTCCGGTGTCCGCAATTCAGCACTTCCAGGTGGATGCGGTCGCCGACCTGCTCTCGCAGTACGTTCCGCTTTCCCCGCCGCTGTACCCGGAGGGTGAGCTGACCGATGAGCCCGAGGCAACCCTCATCGCCGAGCTGGTGCGTGAGGCCGCCCTGGAGGGTGCCCGTGAGGAGCTGCCCCACTCGATTGCCGTGACCGTCGAGGAGATGGAGTTCCGTGAGGGTCGTCCGGCGGATAACCCGCTGCTGGATGTGCACGTGAACCTGTACGTGGAGCGTGAGTCGCAGAAGTACATCATCATCGGTAAGGGTGGCTCGAATCTGCGCAAGATTGGTACGAAGGCTCGCGAGCAGATTGAGGCAATGCTTGGCACCCGCGTGTACTTGAACATCCATGTGAAGGTCGCTAAGGAATGGCAATCTGACCCCCGCGCTTTGAACCGTCTGGGCTTCTAGGCCCTCCGCCCGAGAAGGGTATAATCACCCGGAAGATGCCGTCTCATCCGCGTCTTCCGGGTGACGTGTACCCCTTTTCTTTTCGGCGCTCATAGCGAAAAATGTTACTCTGAGAAAACATTTGCTCACCGGCAGAAAGAGAATTGGTATGCCCCAGGCACCTCGCCTACGAAGCACCGGGCGTCATATGCGCACCTCGGTGATGACTTCGAAACGTAACCGCTGGATTGCCCTGTTGACGGCCTGTATGCTCGTCATTGTCGTTGGTTTCGGTGGTGTGTTTGCCCTGCGTATGCGCAATAATCTGCACACGCAGGAGCTGAATATCAGTAACTATAAGGATGGCCTGGAGAACGGCGCGCTGGACATCCTTGTGATTGGTTCCGATACCCGTAAGGGTAATAACGGTGCCTACGGCGACGAGAATGACCGCAATTCTGCGGCTCGCGCGGACGTCATGATGCTCCTGCAGATTAGCAAGGACCGCAAGAATGTGAGTGTGCTGTCCTTTCCCCGTGACCTGATGGTTTCGGTGCCGCAGTGCACTGACCCTGATAACGGTACCGTTTACCCGGCTGAGGATAACGTTCAGATCAATGAGTCCCTGTCTCGCGGTGGTGCCGGTTGTACGGTGGCGACCATCAGCAAGCTGACCGGCGTGAATATTGACCACTTTATGTTGGTTGACTTCAATGCCGTGAAGGAGCTGTCGAAGGTTGTGGGCGGCGTGCAGGTGTGTGTGGATGCCCCAGTTGATGATGAGTACAGTGGCCTGAAGCTTCCTGCGGGTACTTCTACTGTTGAGGGTGAGCAGGCTCTTGCGTTCCTGCGTAGCCGTCATGGCTTCTCGGATGGCTCCGATATCGGCCGTATTCAGGCTCAGCAGGGGTTCCTGGCCTCGTTGCTGCGCAAGGTTAAGAGTGAAGGCACTCTGTCGAACCCGGGCCGCCTGGCAAGTATTTCTGAGGCAATTACCCAGAATGTGACCGTGGATAAGGGCCTGGGTAATATCGGCACTCTGATTGGTGTGGGTGCTACCCTCGGCGGTGTGGACCTGTCGAACGTGGTGTTTGCGACCGTGCCGACCGAGCCGTGGACCCAGGACTCGAACCGACTGCAGGTTTCCGAGGCGGCCAATAACGTCTTCCAGCGTCTGCGTGATGACAAGTCGCTGAAGGAAGAGGAAAAGCCCGCAGAATCCACTCCGGCGGTTCAGCTGAACCGTGCGGCACCGGTGAGTGTGTACAACGCGACCGGTTTGGAGGGCCGTTCCGCTACGATTGCCTCGGTGGTCAAGGGCTTGGGCTACACGGACGTCACTCCGGGCACTTCGGCTACTCCGACGAACTTCACTACGGTGTTCTACTCGACCGGTTATGAGGCTGAGGCTCAGGAGATTGCCGGCAAGCTGCACGTCACCCGCGTGGTGGCAACCGAAGAGGTTCAGGGTGTGTCGGTGACGATTGGTACCGACTTCCCCTCGGGTGAGGCTATGGAGAAGCAGGAGGCGGCTATCGCGGGTAACGCGAGCGGCCAGACTGCTGACCAGAACAAGTGCCAGACCGCTTTCGCTTTCTAAGGGTTCATACCCTGCGAGGCTGTTTCCGGTGAGTGAAGGGGGCGCATCCGCCAGTGTGGTGGGTGCGCCCCCTTTCGTATGCCCGGGTGTATGACCTCGCGCGTGAGCGCACGTGTCCGCCGTCCTCGTTTTCTTCCAGATGATGGACGGGCCCGGTCGCCTCGGCGGTATTCTTTCGCGGGCTGTGATAGCGTGGAGGCATGACCACTCACGGTGAGAGCATGCGCGGCGCGTACCGCCCCGCAGTGAACCTGCTGCTTATTCGCCGGAACGGGGCACGCTAGAACCTGCCGCGACCGTTCCGGCTTTTTGACGCGGCATCTCACCAGCATCGATACGATGCACCGCCTTGATGACGGCGGCCCGGGAACCGATACCCGGGCACAGCCCAGCCCCCGAAGCGGGTTGTACGAGACGGACTAACCCACAGGAAATTCATCATGAAAAACCACCAGAAGCCCAGCCCCATGCCGGTACACAAGTACCGTCCCTTCCACGAGCAGATTGTTGTCGACCTTCCCGACCGCACCTGGCCGGACAAGGTCATGGAGAAGGCGCCGCGCTGGTGCGCCGTGGATCTGCGTGACGGTAACCAGGCGCTGATTGACCCCATGGACACTGACCGCAAGCTGGCCATGTTCAAGCTGCTGGTCAAGATGGGCTACAAGGAGATTGAGGTGGGATTCCCCTCCGCCTCGCAGACCGACTTCGACTTTGTGCGCACCCTCATCGAGGACGGCCACATTCCTGATGACGTGACCATTCAGGTTCTGGTGCAGGCCCGCGAGCACCTGATTGCCCGCACCTTCGAGGCTATCGAGGGCGCACCGCAGGCCATCGTGCACTTCTACAACTCGACCTCCGTGCTGCAGCGCCGCGTGGTGTTCCACCAGGATCAGGAGGGTGTGCTCGACATTGCCCTGCAGGGTGCGCGCCTGTGCCGCAAGTACGAAGAGCAGATGATTTCCGATACGAAGATTATCTACGAGTACTCGCCCGAATCCTTCACCGGCACCGAGCTGGAGTACGCCGCCCGCGTGGTCAACGCCGTGGCCGACGAGTTGGAGATTGGCCAGAACGGCCGCGAGCTGATCGTGAACCTGCCCGCAACTGTTGAGATGGCCACCCCGAACGTGTATGCCGACTCGGTGGAGTGGATGAACCGCAACCTGAACCACCGCGACCACATCGTTCTCTCGTTGCACCCGCACAACGACCGCGGCACCGGCGTGGCCGCCGCCGAGCTGGGCTACCTGGCGGGCGCTGACCGCATCGAAGGTTGCCTCTTCGGTAATGGCGAGCGCACCGGTAACGTCGACCTGGTGACTCTGGGCCTGAACCTGTACACTCAGGGCATTGACCCGCAGATTGATTTCTCGGACATCGACGGTATCCGCAAGACCGTCGAGTACTGCAACCAGCTCAAGGTGCACGAGCGTTCCCCGTACGGTGGCGACCTGGTTTTCACCGCGTTCTCGGGTTCGCACCAGGATGCCATCAAGAAGGGCTTCGAGGCCCTGGAGCGCACCGCCGCTGAGGCAGGCAAGAGCGTGGATGAGGTGTACTGGGAGGTCCCGTATCTGCCAATTGACCCGCGCGATTTGGGCCGCACCTACGAGGCTATTATTCGCGTGAACTCGCAGTCCGGTAAGGGCGGCATGGCCTACCTGCTCAAGCAGGATCACGGCCTTGATTTGCCGCGCCGTGCGCAGGTGGAGTTCTCGAAGATCGTTCAGGCTCGCACCGATGCCGAGGGCGGTGAGATGACCAGCGAGAAGCTGTGGGACATCTTCGCGGACGAGTACCTGCCGGCCACCAATCCCGAAAAGCGCTGGGGTAAGTACCGCATCGAGTCGATTAACATTGATTCGGCTGATACGGGTGCGACCACTTTGCGTGTGGCCCTGAACATTAACGGTCACACCTACAACCGCACCGCATCGGGTACCGGCCCGGTGGATGCTCTTCAGAACATTCTCTCGGGCGAGGGCGTGGATATTCGCGTGATGGATTACTCCGAGCACACGATGTCTTCCTCCTCGACCGCGAATGCGGCCTGCTACGTTGAGGCCGCCGTGGATTCGCGCGTGCTGTGGGGTATCGGCGTGGACAACTCGACGACCCGTGCGGCTCTGAAGGCCATGATTTCGGCCGTGAACCGCGCACTGCGCGACGCCTAAGCTACGCGGGCATTCCGCGGGGGCGGGGGAGCGTATCCGGCGCGGGTAGGTGCGTTTGACTCACTCAGCGGCGTTCCGCGGTGTGGACGGGGCGGTTTGCGGAGGTGATATATCACCTTCTGCGAACCGCCCCGTCGCCGTACCCCTGCTGTATCCTTGAAGGCGTGGAATGGATTCAAGCGATTATTTTGGGCTTTGTTCAGGGCCTGACAGAGTTTCTGCCGATTTCGTCATCGGCGCATCTGAACATTGTTGGCCAGATCCTGCCGGAGAAGGCCGACCCGGGTGCCGCGTTCACCGCGATCACCCAGCTGGGCACTGAAACCGCGGTTCTAATCTTCTTCTGGCACGATATTGTGCGCATTGTGAAGGCGTGGTTTGGTGCTCTTTCCGGCCGCGTGCCGCGCAACGATCCGGACGCCCGCATGGGTTGGCTGATTATTATTGGCTCCCTGCCCATCGGCATTTTGGGTCTGCTACTGGAGGACTACATCGACACGCAGTTCCGTAGCCTGTGGATTGTGGCGACCATGCTGATTGTCTTCGCCGTGTTCCTGGGCCTTGCGGACCGTTTTGGCCGCGAGCAGCGTGAGCTGAAGGACCTGACGTTCCGTCACGGCCTGCTGTACGGTTGCGCACAGGCGCTGGCCCTGATCCCGGGTGTTTCCCGTTCGGGCGGTACGATTACCGCGGGTCTGTTCATGGGTTACACTCGTGAGGCTGCGGCACGTTACTCGTTCCTGCTGGCCATGCCCGCCGTGTTCATGTCTGGCCTGTACAAGACCTTCAAGGTGGTCACTGGCGAGGAGGCGACCGGCTTCTACGGTATTCCCTCGACCATCGTGGCTACTCTGGTTGCGTTTGTGGTGGGTTACCTGATGATTGGCTGGTTCCTGAAGTACGTGTCGTCGAAGTCGTACGGCGTTTTCATTTGGTACCGCATTGCCCTGGGTATCCTGATTTTTGTGGGTCTGGGTACCGGCGTACTGAGCGCAACCTCCTCGGCTTTCTAAACCGTTTTGTGAACGTGAGGTGCAGGCTGGGTTCTGTGGGGCCGTAAAGGTTCTTCAGAATTTTAGTCTGTGGCGATATATGACATACCCGTCCGCGAGGCACTCGCGGGCGGGTATTCTTGTTAAGTAGTTTTTTCTGTGCCCGCACCCACCAGCCGGTGGATCGGGCGCGCCCCTCCTTGTGCGTACCGGGGCTGGCCCTTTGCGGGCGGGTTCGTGTGCATCCGCGCGGGGGCGGCGCTACGTGTGAAAGGAAACCCATGCGAGCTTGGGATGCCCCCGCTTCCGTCACCCTGCCCGGCAAGGCCGACTTGCCGCGCATCTTTGATACCGCCGCCGGTGAGGTTGTTCCGGTTCAGGAGGATCGGGCGGCCAGCCTGTACGTCTGCGGTATCACCCCGTACGACGCGACGCACATGGGTCACGCCTCCACTTACGTGGCGTTTGACCTGCTGCACCGCGCCTGGCTGGACGCCGGTGTTCCCGTCACTTACGTGCAGAACGTGACCGACGTGGACGACCCGCTGCTTGAGCGTGCGACCGCCACGAACGTGGATTGGCGCGAGCTGGCTGAGGATCAGACGGAGCTGTTCCGCACCGATATGAAGGCGCTGAATGTGATTCCGCCGGCGCACTATGTGGGTGTGGTGGAGTCCATTGAGTGGCTGTTCCCGCTGATTGAGGATTTGCTACGCCGCGGCCTGGCGTACCGCGTACCCGGTTTCACGGACGAGCGGGGTGTGGTGCATCCTGACGGTGACGTGTACCTGGATTTGAAGGCTGTGCGTGAGCTGCCCGCGAACGCTGAGGGCTACTCGTGGGCGCCGGGCGAGGTCTGCCACTTGACCCGCGATGAGATGCTGGAGATTTTCGCTGAGCGCGGCGGCGACCCGAACCGTGCCGGTAAGCGTGACGCACTGGATCCGTTGCTGTGGCGCGTGAAGCGCGAGGGCGAGCCGAGCTGGGATGCCGGCGAGCTGGGCGCGGGCCGCCCGGGCTGGCACATCGAGTGCACGATGATTGCCCGCCGTTTTGTGGATGGTTCGCTGACCGTTCAAGCTGGCGGTAACGACTTGACCTTCCCGCACCATGATTTGGGTGCGGGCCATTCGTGGGCTGTGTCTGCACGCCCGCACGCTAAGCATTACGCGCACACCGGCATGGTCGGTTTGGACGGCCACAAGATGAGCAAGTCCCGCGGTAACCTGGTGCTGGTTTCGCGTTTGCGTGCGGCCGGTGAGGATGCGAACGCGGTGCGTCTGGCGATTATGGGTCAGCATTACCGTTCGGATTGGTTCTGGACTGATGAGCTGCTGGAGCACGCGAAGGCTCGCCTGGACACCTACCGTCACGCGGTGTCGGTGGCTGAGGGCCGTGAGGGTTCCGAAGGTGTCACCGATGAGGCGGCTGTTGAGCTGCTAGCTGCTGTGCGTGAAGCACTCGGCGAGGACCTGAACGCTCCGGCGGCGTTGGCGGCTGTGGATGCGTGGGCTGTGAAGGCTCTGGCGGACACCACCGTCGGCGGTGGCGCGCTGGTGCGTGACATCCTGGCGGCACGCCTGGGAGTGGTCCTCTAAACGGACACCTGTAGCAACGCCCGGTTCGGGCGATACAGTGCGGGGGAGCGGCGCTACAGCATACGGCCGTGGCACCGACCCTCGCGCTTTTCTGCGTTCACTCGGCGCACGTCGTAACCTCCGGTAGAATGGGTAGAGATTTTTTGCTGGAAACGCTCTCCCCGCCGAGAGGACCCAGCCCGTCAGCACAGACCCAAACCCGAGGAGAACCACCCCGTGAGCAGCGGCACCCACACCCCCACCGGCGCAATCAACCGCCGCGGCCCCTTCCGCCCCGGCGAACGCGTCCAAATCACTGACGAACGCGGCCGCATCACCACCATCACCCTCGCCGAAGGCGGCGAATACCACTCCCACAAGGGCTTCCTCAAGCACGACGACCTCATCGGCGCACCCGAAGGTACCGTCATCCCCAACACTCACGGCATCCTCTACCAGGCACTGCGCCCCCTCTACAAGGACTTCGTGCTCTCCATGCCGCGCGGCGCAGCCGTCGTCTACCCCAAGGACGCCGCCCAGATCATCGTCAAGGCAGACATCTTCCCCGGCGCACGCGTCGTCGAGGCCGGCGTCGGCTCCGGCGCACTGTCCATCGCGCTGCTACGTGCAGTCGGCGACTACGGTTGCGTACACTCCTTCGAACGTCGTGAAGAGTTCGCAGACGTCGCCCGCGGCAACATCGAAACCATGTTCGGCGGCCCCCACCCGGCGTGGAAGCTGAGCATCGGCGACCTGCAGGACACCCTTCCGCAGGTCGAGGAGCCCGGCAGCGTCGACCGCGTTGTGCTCGACATGCTCGCGCCCTGGGAGTGCTTGGACGCCGTGGCGGAGGCGCTCGCACCCGGCGGCGTGCTCATCTGCTACGTTGCGACCGTGACCCAGATGTCCCGCCTGGTCGAGGGCATGCGCCTGGACGGCCGCTTCACCGAACCCGAGTGCGACGAGACCATTGTGCGCGGCTGGCACGTGGAGGGCCTGGCGGTCCGCCCCGACCACCGCATGGTTGCGCACACCGCGTTCCTGATTGTGGCTCGTCGCCTCGCTGACGGTGCGGTACGCCTGGCGCCGAAGCGTCGCGCCTCCAAGACTGACTTCTCTGAAGAGGATATGAACGCGTGGATTCCCATGAACGTGGGCGAGCGCGAGGTGACCGATAAGAAGATTCGCCGCGCCGCACGCGACGCGAAGAACCTTGCCGCGCACGCCGCCCGCGCGAACGAGATTGCGCTCGAACAAAACGGCCTGGAGCCTGAGAAGACCGCCGAGGCTACGCAGAGCACTGAGGCCGCGCAGGACGCCGAGGCCGCTGAATAATTCATATGGGCACGCGGGGGCACGGGTATCAGCCGGTGCCCCCGCGGAGCGCCCACAGGTTTTGTTCTCGAGCCGCCGCGCACGCCGCCCCCGGCCAACCCTCTGAACCCCGAGATGCCGGGGCAAGAGCTTAGAACCGCCGGAAAAATCTAAAACCGCCGGGATGAGCGGGGAATAGCTGAGAACTGCCGAGAACTGCTGGGTCAGCATGTGAGCCCGCAGAGAATTTGGCGCCCCGAACCCCGGCCGAGCCGCGCGTTCTCGATAGACTGAAAGTACCAACCCCGTCCTCGGTGCGGCCCTGACGGAGCCCACGCATCGAGGCAATTCGAAGGGCCCGCCCGCAATAGCCCGACCCGCCCGGACACGCATAGGAGAGACCGTGACCCCCCACGAATCCGCAGACCGCAACGGAACCCCGCAGCACGGCACCGCGCACAGTGCCGCATCCGCCGCGCCGCACTACTCCGCCGCGTTCGGTTCGACCTCCCTGCCCGGTTCCCAGCCGGTCAGCGCGCAGGAGTACGACGCCCTGTTGCGCCGCCTCACTGCCGCGGAGGCAACCCGCGATAACATGAGCCGACAGATTCGCGGCGCGGGGGAGAAGAACCGCAAGCTCGTCGAGGCTATTACCAGCATGCGCTACCAGGTGGAGCGCCTGCGCGCCTCCCTCTCGCAGAACGTCATGCCGCCGCTGAACTCGGCGATTGTGCTGGCCGTGCACGAGGGCCAGACCATGACCTACGAGCAGGTTGCCGACGATAAGACCCCCGCCGAGATTGACACCTACCTGGACGTGCAGGTAGGTGGCCGCCTCATGCGTATTCCGGTGTCTCCACTGATTGACCTGTCCACCCTCACCCCCGGCATGACGGTGCTCCTCAACGACAAGTCCGAGGCCGTGGTCGCCCTGAACACCGAGCCCTTCGGTGACGTGGTGACCGTGCGCGAGGTGCTCGACGGCGAGCGCGTACTGGTCGATACCTCCTCGGGCGCCCAGCAGGTGGCGCGCGTGGCCGGTTCCCTGGACATTGAGCATCTGCGCACCGGTGACGCGGTGACCCTCGATACGCGCACCCGCATGATTACCTCGCAGGTGCCCGCCTCCCGCTCGCAGGAACTCGTGCTCGAGGAGATTCCGGACGTCACCTACGAGCAGATCGGTGGCCTGGGCGCACAAATTGAGCAGATTCGCGACGCCGTGGAGCTGCCCTACCTGCACCCCGAGATTTTCGAGCGCTACCACCTGGCACCGCCCAAGGGTATTCTGCTCTACGGCCCTCCCGGTAACGGTAAGACCATGATTGCTAAGGCCGTGGCGAACTCCCTGGCCGCCCGCGCCGCCGCACTGAACCCAGGGTCGAATACCCGCGGCTACTTCCTGAACATTAAGGGCCCCGAACTGCTGGACAAGTTCGTGGGCGAGACCGAGCGTCAGATTCGCGATATTTTCGTGGCCGCCCGCGAGAAGGCTGAGGCGGGCCACCCGGTCGTCGTGTTCTTCGACGAGATGGAGTCGCTGTTCCGCATGCGTGGTTCGGGCCGTTCCTCAGATATTGAGACGACCATCGTGCCGCAGCTGCTGGCCGAAATTGACGGCGTGGAGTCGTTGCAGAACGTCATCGTGATTGGCGCGACCAACCGTGAGGACCTCATCGATGCCGCCGTAATGCGCCCGGGCCGACTCGACCTGAAGATTCGCATCAACCGCCCGGATGCCCCCGGTGCCGCCGAAATCTTCGGTCTGTACCTGACCGAGGACCTGCCGTTGGACGCTGCGGAGGTGGCCGCCGCCGGATCCGCCCGCGCCGCCCTGACCTCGATGATTGCCGCCGCGACCGGCCAGCTGTACGCGCGCACCCCCTCCACCGCGTACGCCGTGGCGACCGTGGATTCTTCCATGATTGTGGGCGCTTCGAACGCCGCGACCGGCCACCTCTCCACGCACACGCTCTACCGCGGCGACTTCGCCTCGGGTGCGGTGATTCGCAATATTGTGGACCGCGCGAAGAAGGCTGCGATTAAGGAGCAGTTGCAGACACTGGCTGCCGGTGCTTCCGGTGCAGCCGAGGGAAACGGCGTCGAGGGCGCGGCCGGTGTGGGTATCGGTACCCGCCACCTGCTGGAGGCGGTACGCGCCGAGTTTGAGGATCAGGTGGATTTGCCGCCTCTGCCCGATATTGAGGATGCGCTCACCGTCGCCGGTGTGCGTGGCCGCCTGGTGTCGGTGGAGCCGGCCCGCTAAACCGCGCGCTTACAAGCATGAGCCGGGAGGCAATCATCCGGCGCTCACCGAGCACTTATCCCGCGACGCAAGCGGTATTACCGCAGGTCCAGACCCTTATACAGAACCTTTCAGGAGAACCCCATGAACTCCACCCCCAGCTACGGCGTGCACCGCATCATGGGCGCCGAAACCGAATACGGCGTCATCGCACCCTCCGCGCCGGGCACCAACCCGACCGTGCTGTCGGCGCTGGTGGTCAACACCTACGCCAAGCTCGCCTTCCGCCGCGGTGAGGCCTTCCGCGAGCAGCTGCAGCGCCGCGCCCTGGCCGCTGAGCTCGTCGCCGAGGAGGCCCGCCAGGCCGAGAACTACTCGACCGAACCCGTCCCCACTGCACCCGAGGGCCAGTGGCTGGGGGAATCCGAGTCACCGCTGCGTGATGCCTTCGGCCGGGTGCAGGACGCCTCCACCGCGCACTCGAGCCAGATGACCCACACCCGCACCGAGCTGACCAGCCAGGACATCGCCTTGGAGATTATGCGCGAGGCGGGAGTTCAGGCACCGGGTGAGCCCACCGAGCCGCGTAGCGCCCTGGATGCGCTCGCCGGCGTGCACGGCCGCGGCGGCTTCCCGGAGCGTCTGGACTGGGACCGCGTGACCATGAACGCGATTCTACCCAACGGTGCGCGCCTGTACGTGGACCACGCGCATCCGGAGTATTCCTCGCCCGAGGTGCTGACCCCCGCCGACGCGGTGCTCTATGACGCTGCCGGTGACGCACTGGCGTACGAGTCGCTGGTGGAGCTGGGCAACCACGGGCAGGATTTGCCGCAGGTGAAGCTGTACAAGAACAACACCGATTCGAAGGGTCAGTCCTACGGCGCGCACGAAAACTACCTGATTAGCCGCGAAGTTCCGTTCGAGCAGGTGGCGGATGCGCTCCTGCCGTTCTTCGCCACGCGCGCGATTTTCACGGGTGCGGGCCGCGTGGGTATCGGCACGCACGGTGAGGTTCCTGGCTTCCAGATCAGTTCGCGCGCCGATTTCTTTGAGCGCACGATTGGTCTGGAGACCACGATTCGCCGCCCGATTGTGAATACGCGCGATGAGCCGCACGCGGACGAGTCGAAGTACCGCCGCCTGCACGTGATTCCGGCGGATGCGAACCTCTCGCACTACTCGAACCTGTTGAAGTTCGGCACGGCGGCGCTGGTCATGAACCTGATTGAGTCGCACAGCGAGCAGCACCCGGTGCTGCCGGGTGTGCGCCTGTCCGATCCGGTGGCGGCGATGCACGCGGTCAGCCACGACCTGTCGCTGTCGGCGCAGCTGCCGCTGGCTCCTTCTTCGGCGACCTTGCCGAACCCGGTGTCGACGAGCGGTTCGGCGAGCGGTTCGGCGAGCGCCCTGCAGATTCAGCGCGCCTACTACGAGGCGTCCCGCGCGCACGAGGAGTCGAACCCGGCGGGTGTGGATGCTGCGACCGCGCAGATTCTCGACCTGTGGGGCGAGGTGCTGGACGCCCTGGAGACCAACCCGCTCTCGCTGGCGGACCGCCTGGATTGGGTGGCGAAGTACGCGCTGGTGCGCGGCTACGTAGAGAAGGGCGTGGATTACGCGAACCCGAAGCTGAAGGCGCTGGATTTGCAGTACGCTGATATTGATCCGTCGAAGAGCCTGTACCATCGTCTGGTGGCGCGCGGGCGCATGCGCACGCTGTTCTCTGCGGAGCAGGTGGAGCGTGCGGTGTCTGAACCGCCGCGTGAGACTCGCGCGTTTTTGCGCGGCACGCTGATGTCCCGCTGGCCCGAGGAGATTCTGGGTATTAACTGGGACACGGTGTCCTGCCGCGGCAGGTACTCGAAGGAGCTGACTCGCTTTACGATGATGGAGCCGACCCGCTACGGTGCCGCCGAGGTGGAGCCGCTGCTGGAGCAGGCAAACCACTCGGATGCGCTACTGAACGGCCTGCGCTAGGGTGCGGGGTACTGTTAGGGTTTGGGGTAGCCGCGGGGCGTTTCAGCCCCCAAACCCACATGAACTCACATTCCGCCCCGGGGTCGATACCCCCATTCGGAAGGGTGAAAACCACAAAACCCACGGAGGCGGTGCATCCGGTGCCCCCCCCCCAAAAAAAACCGGCGGCGCAACCCGCGCCGACCGGCCCCGTCGCCTCCATCACAGACCAACCGGAACTAACCAAACCAACTAACCAAACCAACCTCAAGGAGAGAACCATGAGCCGCGAACGCATTAACGCGCAGCAGACCGAAACCACCGCCGCCGAGCAGGAGCAGGAACTGACCCTGGCCGCCTCCCACGTCGTCTCCGACGTGAGCGAGGTCGACGATCTGCTCGACGAAATCGATGGCCTGCTGGCCGAGAACGCTGAGGACTTCGTCACCGGCTTCGTCCAGAAGGGCGGCGAGTAACCGACGCACCTGCGCGCCGGGTCATCATCATGGAACACCGCATCTTCGGCATTGAAAGCGAATTCGGGCTCAGCTACGTCCCGCACGGCATGGGCCGGCTGAGCATCGAAGAATCCGCCGCCGCCCTCTTCAAGCCCGTACTGGACCAGTGGCGTTCGACGAACGTCTTCCTGCCCAACGGCGGCCGCCTCTACCTGGACGTCGGCTCGCACCCCGAATACGCCTCCGCCGAATGTAGTAGCATCGACGAGCTGCTCGCGCAGGAACGCGCCGGTGAGCTGCTCTTCGCCGACCTGGCGCGCACCGCCCGTAAACGCCTGCTCGCCGGTTCCGAGGGCCGCCCCCTTGACGGCGAACTGTACCTGTTCAAAAACAACGTAGATTCGGCGGGCAACTCGTACGGTAGCCACGAGAACTACCTGATCAGCCGCAAGCTACAGTTCAACAACCTGATTAAGCAACTCGTGCCGTTCCTGGTGACCCGCCAGATCCTGGTGGGCGCCGGCAAGACCCACCCGCAGGGCGGCCCGGTGCCAGGTTCGACCGACCCGGCATCCAGCACGGGTGTGCCCTCGTATTCGTTCTCGCAACGTGCCGACCACATCTGGGAGGCAGCTTCGACCTCGACCTCGCGCGCTCGCCCGCTCATTAACACCCGCGATGAGCCGCACGCGGATGCTTCGAAGTTCCGTCGCATGCACGTCATCAACGGCGACTCGAACATGGCCGAGCCGACCGTGCTGCTGAAGATTGCCAGCACCGACCTGGTGCTGCGCATGCTCGAGGACCGCTTCCCGGTCACGAGCCTGGATATTGTGTCCGTCCCGGCGGCCCTGCGCGCCATCAGCCACGACCTGACCGGCACCGCGACCTTCCAGACCACCGACGGTAAGTACTACACGGCCCTGAGCGTGCAGCGCCACTACCTGGATGCGGCCCGCCAGTACGTGCAGCAGTACGGCGCGCACCACCGCCACGTGGGCTACGCCCTCAACCTGTGGCAACGCACCCTGGACGCTATCGAGTCCGGCGACTACAGCGGCATCGACACCGAAATCGACTGGGCCATCAAGAAGAAGCTTCTGGATGCGTACATCGCCCGCGCCCGCGCGGCTGGTCAGCCCGCCGATTATGCGAGTGCCCGCATCCGCCAGCTGGATTTGGCGTACCACGACATCGACCCGGACCGCAGCGTCTTCCACGCTCTGGTTCGTCGCGGGGCCGTCAAGCGCATCCTGCCTGAGGGGGCTGCGGAGGCGGCGAAGACTCAGCCGCCCGCCACTCGCGCCCTGCAGCGCTCGCGCTTCATTAACGCGGCGGTTGCGGCGGGGGAGCAGTTCACCGTGGATTGGGTGCACCTGAAGCTCAACGCATACCCGCAGCACACGCTGGTGTGCAAGGACCCGTTCGCTACCGACAGCGAGGGCCTGGAAGAGGTGCTGAGCCTGCTGGAGGGTAAGGCCCGCCAGAACCGCGAAGCATCCTTCCCGCCGCCCTGCTAGGGAAACTCTGCCAGGGAAATACGTGAGGGGTCGGGGGCGTACGTCCCCGACCCCACGGACGCGCCCGCCCCTGCAGATACTCCGCCCGCGCACAGCCGACCCACAGCCACAGGCGGTAGCATGAGACCGCCCAAACCCCGTACCTGTAAACTATTCTGAAGGCGCGCGCATTATCCGGCGCGCACACAACCAGAGGATATATCATGACCAAACGCTCACCCCTGACCTATATTGGTGTCGGTGCCGCCGCGCTCGCGCTTACTCTCAGCGCCTGCGCCCCCAAGGCCGGCCCCAACGACGATCTCTCCGGTGTGAAGTACACCCTCAAGAGCGCTACCGCGGAACCCGAGGTGTCCTTCGCAACCCCCTTCGCCGCATCCACCCCCACCGCACACGTGATTGAGACCGGCAACGGTGACTCCCTCACCGACGGCGACTTCGTGCTCGTCGAGGCGGCCGTGTTCAACGGTGCTGACGGAAAGGTGGCCGGATCCACCTACTCCAGTGAACCGATTCTGCTGCCCATCAACGACCAGCTCAAGCAGGCAGCCCCCGAGGTGTACGAGAAGCTGAAGGAAATCAAGGTTGGCGGTTCCTTCTCCTACAGCACCAACATCCTGCAGCAGCGCACCGCCTCCGGTACGCCTTCCGCCTCGACCGCATCCCCGGGTACCGCAACCAACGTTGAGGTGTACACCGTCAAGGCCAAGCTGCCCAAGTACGCCACCGGCACCGCCCAGACCGCCGACCCGGCCCTGCCCTCCTTTACCTTGGACGAGTCCACCGGCAAGGCTGAACTGAAGATGCCTGACACCAAGCAGGACGTCACCGAGCTCGTCTCGAAGAACCTCATCGAAGGTACCGGCCCCGAGGTGAAGGCAACCGACACCATCTACGTGCGTTACATTGGTGCCCAGTACTCTGACGGCAAGGTTTTCGACGGCAACTACGACAAGATCCCCGCGGGCCTGTCCCTGCAGGGCGTCATCAAGGGCTGGACCGCCGGCCTGACCGGCAAGAAGGTCGGCTCCCGCGTTGAGCTGGTCATCCCGGCGGACCAGGCGTACGGTAACGAGTCTGCCAACGGCTCCACTCCGACCGGCACCCTCGTGTTCGTCGTGGATATCCTGGGCGCCGAGGAGAACCCGCAGACCCTGCAGCAGGCCCAGGCCGCTTCCGCTGCGGCGGCCTCCGCATCGGCTTCGGGTGCCTCTTCGGACGCGGCTACCGCAACCCCGGCACCCTCGGCTACCGCGCAGTAAACCCGAGGACGTCGTCCACGTTTTTAACCGCGCTCACCGCTTATACGGTTTAGGCGGCGAGCACACCCACTATTTCGAATCATCTCGAATCAATCAAAGGAGACCACCATGTCTTTCGGCCAGCGTAAGCTCGACCGCGAAAAGCCCGAAATCGATTTCCCCGAGGGCGACGCCCCCACCGAGCTGGTCATCACCGACCTGATTGAGGGTACCGGCGCTGAGGTTGTTCCCGGCTCCCGCGTTCTCACCCACTACGTCGGCGTGGCCTTCTCCACCGGCGAGGAGTTCGACGCGTCCTGGAACCGCGGCGAGCCGCTACCGTTCCAGGTGGGCGTTGGCCAGGTTATCCGCGGCTGGGATGAGGGTCTGCTCGGCATGAAGGTTGGCGGCCGTCGTCGCCTGGAGATTCCCGCCGACATGGCCTACGGTGACCGCGGTGCGGGCTCGGTTATTAAGCCCGGCGAGTCCCTGATTTTCGTGGTGGACCTGCTCGACGTTCGCTAAGCACCGGATGCGGGCATCGGGTTCGCCCGAACCCGTCCGGCCCGGCCCGGCGCCTTTCCTCCGATGGGGGAGAGGAGCCGGGCTTTTGCGTGCCGGGGATGCGTGTTGATGGCGCGTACCGGGTGGGCTTTCGATGTAGGCGCAACCTTCCCGTATCCCTCCCGCACGCTCAGTAAGTGCCGCGGAACACACACGGTATGATGGAACCATGTCCACCGCAGCTCAGCTTTTCATGACCCTGAACCGCCTCGCCACCGTCGCCGCGGCACCCGACGCCGCAACCCGCGAACAGGGCATCAGCCGAACCGAACTACTCACCCTGCTCGGCATCACCCCCCACGCTAACGGCTCTCTCAACGACTCCCAGGAACGCGCCTTCGAGCGCGCCAAGCAGACCCTGCGCGATGCTGGTGCGCGCATCACCCACTTCACTACCGACACCTCCGGACGCTACCGCCTCGAACCCCTGAGCGCGCCCGCGACCTGGAATCCCACCGCCGAAGAGTTCCGTCTCCTCAACACCGAGTTGCGTGGCTGGGAGGGCACCGAACTGCAGGACGAGGCCTGCCGCATCCTGCGCAAGATTGCGCTCACCAGCGAGCACCTCACCGACGAGGCACTCACCGCGGCTAAGGTCACCCGAATCGAAGAGACCAAACGGGACAACCAGCCGCCCCTCATCAAAACCGTCAAGCAGCGCGCCCGCGACCTGCACGCCTACCGCGAGCACATCCAGCGCCTGCACTTCAGCGACGACCCGCACCTCTACGAACTCTTCACCGCCTACGCCCAGCGCAAGACCCTCAACTTCACCTATCAGGGCGGCGGTGGAGACATCAGAACCTACGAGAAGGTCAGCGTCGCCGGCCTCATCTACAGCTACGGCTCCTGGTACCTCGTCGCGCACTTCCCCCTCGGCGACAAAACCCCGGAGGAACGCAAGACCTACACCTACCGCACTGACCGTATTCGAAGCCTCGACGTGCTCTCAAGCACCGACCCCGCGCCCATCAACCCGACCTACAACGCCCGCACCCGTCTCGCGGACATCCAAGGCTACGAGGAAACCCTCTACGTCACCGACCCCAACCCCGCCACCGGCGAATCCGCCGAACCCTTCGCCGTGCTCTCCTACGGCACCGTCGACAGCGCCATCGACGCCACCTGCGCCGGCTGGCTTATTCAGCCGCATCGCCCCACCACTGCTCACCCTGAAACCGGCAAGTCCGTCACCGGCCGTCAGCAAGATAGCCACGCCGCCCAGCAGGAGCTCCTGCGCACCCTCATCACCCTCCACTCCGGAGAGCCCCACAACCCCACCCGCTGGGTCACCACCGCCGGACGCTCCCGCAACGACGCCCTCGACGCGCTCGACGACCTCATCCTCGCGATACACCGCGCCGACCGCTGGGCCGCCGCACACGGCGAAGAGCCCATGCCCCTCAACAAGCTCAGCCCCCTCTACCGCGTCGACAACGGCAACCCCACCAAAATCGACAAAATTATTAACGCCATCTACGAAAAATTCGACGACGTTCCCTTCCACTCCGACGCCAAAAACCCCGACGCGTCCACCCCAGTCCGTACCAACCTGCTCCCCACCATTGGTGAGGGCGGCACGCCCCTCACTCTGCTCGACTACGCCCGCCTCACCGATACTGAGCTGGCCATCCTCGTTTTCACTCTCTCCGCCGCCGACCTCATGTACCCCGCAGACCCGCGGCCGGCCGCGATTCTCGCCGCGCTCGCCGCAGCCTATCCCCGCACCGCCGAGTACACGCAGCACCTGCTCTTCGCCCCCGAAGACCCGCAGCTGGCCGAGGCGCGCGCCGCCCTCGCCAGCGGATGCGCCCTTACCATCAACTACGGCAATAGCACCCACCCGGCGGAGCGGCTCATCGACCCCATGGCCCTCATCCTGCACCGCGACCGCCTCTACCTGCACGCGTGGTGTCGCACCAGCGAGGCACGCCACCTCGCCGCAGAGGCTGTAGCCGAAGGGACGAGCAACACCGCAGACATCACTGCGCCTGAATCAACCCGTGCGGCGGGGGAGAGCACCCTCGCGGAATGCCCCCTGCCCGCCAACCCCGTCTTCTGGCGCAACTTCCGTCTCACCCGCATCAGCAACTATGCACCCGCAGATTCGGCGCAGCCCCACTACATCGGTCCCGACCACAACGCCACCGTCAACGACTGGCACGCCAAGCAGCACAAAACCACCACCAACCCCTCCGTTGAGTTGCGCATCCACCCCACCGACCACACCCCCAATGGGGAACCCCTCGAAACCCTCACCGCAACCTACAAGCGCCGTAGCGTAGACCACGCCCGAGAAGGTAGTAAAACCACCCACGTCCGCCTGCACTACCGCAATATCGCTGGAGCTGGCGATAAGAACATCATCGACACCGTCATCGCGCACCGCGGCTCCCTCGAAATCACCGGACCCGCGCACCTTCGCGCCGCCCTCCTCAACCACCTCACCACCCTCGCCAACGCCAACCCCACTACGCCCAGAGAAAACTAGGACCCTACACCCATCCGCAAAAACACCGTCAAAACCCCCAGAACACACCAGCACCCCACCAAAACAGCATCTCAAAACTTGTATAATGGTGCCCATGTCTTGGTGGTTCTGGATTTTGCTATGGGGCGCGCTCATCATCTGCTCGCTCCTCTACTTGGCATGGTTCACCTACAAAGCACTCACTCGCGGTTTCACGCTACTCGACGAAACCGTCACCTGGGTCGAGTCAATCGAGGGACAATTCGACACCGCGCAAGCAAACGCCACTCGAAAACTCCCGCGAGACACCACCCTCGGGGTATTCACACCCATCACCGAGGCATACAATAACTACGAACAAGGCAAACAGGAACGCAGGTCTGAGCGGATCAAGCGACGGGTCTCCCGACGAGATCGACTCGGCCAACCTCAAAACATCGGAGACCTGCTCTAACCAGAAAGGCACATCATGGGCCAGATTTTCAGCCACCCGGCAACCATCATCGTCGTCATCCTCCTCGTCGTCCTGCTCTTCGGCGCCCCCAAGCTCCCCGGCATGGCACGTAGCCTCGGCCAGTCCATGCGCATCTTCAAGACCGAGGTCGAAGGCCTCAAGAACGACGCTAAGAGCGACCCCAAGAAGGACGCCGCCAAGGCAGAGAACGGTGAAGAGGTCGTTACCGGCGAGGTCGTAGACAACGGCAAGACCGAAACCAAGTAACCAACGGTCTCAACACACCACGCCCCGAACCCGTGCCCGCCCACCGGCCGGCACGGGTTTTGCGGCACCACCCCCAAACCCCCTCAGCCCACCGTAGGCACAGACACCCAGAGGACACCCCGTGGCAACACCCGACCAGGACGTGCGCAACCGCAAACTCAACCCTGAAGCGCGCATGGAGCTCAAGGAACACCTACGCGAATTTCGCGACCGCTTCATCAAAGCAGCCATCGCGACCATCATCGCAGCCATTATCGGCACGGTCTTCCTCTACCAGCCCTTCATCGACCTGATCTCCGCGCCCTTGCAGCAGATCAACGCAGAAACCGGCCGCAGAGCAAACCTGAACTACGGTTCCGTTGCGTCTCCTTTTGACCAGCTACTCAAGGTTGGCATGTACATCGGCCTGGTCATCGCATCGCCCGTCTGGCTCTACCAGGCCCTGCGATTCCTGCTGCCGGCACTGCACACCAAGGAAAAGAAGTACCTCTTCGGCTTCCTCACCGCCTCTATTTTCGCGTTTGCCTGCGGTGTGGCAATCTCGTACTTCACCCTCCCCGGCGTGGTCTTCGCACTGCTGAAGTTCACCCCCGTCCACGAAAGTAACTACATTGACGCCGGCGTGTACATCTCCTTCATCCTGAAGTTCGTTGTCACCTTCTCCTGCGCCTTCATCATCCCGGTGATTCTGGTCGGCATCAACATGCTGGGCCTGATTCGAGGCAAGACCATCCTGAAGTCCTGGCGCTGGGTCTTCGTCCTCGTCGCAGTCATCGCGGCACTGACCGCACCCGGTAGCGACATCATGATGATGTTCGTGCTCATGGCGCCGCTACTCATCTTCTTCTTCGCGGCAATTCTCATCTGCATGTTCAACGACAAGCGCCGCGACCGCAAGCTCGCCAAGCTGGCGCAGGGCGCAGACGAAGCAACCCTGAACACAGCAACCAGCGCCGAAGACCTTGCCAAGATGGGCTACTTCGACGAAGAAAAAACCTCCTAAACGTTCCTGACGGAACACCACCTCACGGGTACTCACCGAAAGGGCGGGGCACAGATTCATTTCTGCGCCCCGCCCTTTCGCATACCCGCCAGCACGCACCGGCCGGAAGATCCCAAAGCCCGAGATCCCAAAGCCCAGAAGACGCACCGGATGCGCTTGCGGCCGGGCTCGAGCCGCCGCGTGCAACCCGTGTTTTCACCTATGTGTTCGCCCGTACCTGATATCGGTCGGTAGCCGCCGCTTCGGGCCGAGTGCCGGCAGGCCAGCCGCTACACTGGATGTACCATGACTAAGCACCACGCACAGCACGCATCTGACGCAAACCCCTCCGATGAGCAGACCGGCACCGACTACGCCGCCGCGTATGCCGCGTCCCGAGAGCGCACCGCCTACGCAAAGACCGCGCTCGGAACTTTTGAAGCATCCCTAGACTTTCCGCTGGACGATTTCCAGCGTCAGGCGTGTGCCGCGGTGGAGGCGGACCGCTCCGTCTTGGTTGCCGCACCTACGGGTGCCGGTAAGACCATTGTGGGTGAGTTCGGTATCTACCTGGCGTTACGCCGCGGCATGAAGGCGTTCTACACGACCCCCATTAAGGCGCTGAGCAACCAGAAATACCACGACTTTGTGCGCGCGTACGGCGAGGATTACGTGGGTCTGCTGACCGGCGATACGAGCATTAACACGGAAGCACCCGTGGTCGTGATGACCACCGAGGTGCTGCGCAACATGCTCTACGCCAACTCGACCACGCTGACCGGTCTGGGCTATGTGGTCATGGATGAGGTGCACTACCTGGCGGACCGTTTCCGTGGCGCGGTGTGGGAGGAGGCGATTATTCACCTTCCCGAGCATGTGAACGTTATTTCCCTGTCGGCGACGGTGTCGAACGTTGAGGAGTTCGGCGCGTGGCTGGATACGGTGCGCGGCGGCACGGACATTATCGTTTCCGAGCACAGCCCGGTACCCCTGTGGCAGCACATGATGGTCGGTCACCGCGTGGTAGACCTGTTCGTACCCGAAGACAACTCTGCGAACGGCAAGAACCAGGAGCCGGAGGAGAAGCTCTCCCGCAAGCAAGCAAAGAAAGCACAGAAGGCCAAGCAGCGCGGCGCAACCGTAGAGGCAGATACTAACCCTCTGCTTGCCGGTCTGCGCCTGAACCCGCAGCTGAAGGCACTACGCCCCGGCTTCCGTTCCGGCCCGGGCCGTGGACGCTACGGCGGCAAGCGTGAGCGTTTCCGTCACCGCCGTGAAGGCTGGCTCAATGAGACGTTCAGCAGCGGCGAACGCGGCCATTCGAATCATTCCCGCCGCTATTCAGACGGCGAGCGCGGCGAGCAGGCCCCGCTACGCCCCCAGCGCATCACCCGCCCCGAAATGGTGCGCGCCCTCGACAAGCAGGGCCTACTGCCCGCTATTTGCTTTATCTTCTCCCGCGCCGGTTGCGACGGCGCGGTCAGCCACTGCGTATCCGCCGACATCACACTGACCACCCCCGAGCAGCAGCAAACCATCCGCGCCTACATCGCGGAAGCAACCGCTCACCTGGACACTCGCGACCTAAACACCCTCGGCTACTACGAATGGCGCGACGGCCTGATTCGCGGTATCGCCGCGCACCACGCCGGCCTACTGCCCCTGTTCAAGGAGGTTGTGGAAACCCTCTTCGCGCAGGGCCTAATCAAGCTCGTCTTCGCCACCGAAACCCTCGCGCTGGGCATCAACATGCCCGCACGCACCGTCATCCTGGAAAAACTCACCAAATACAACGGCGAATCCCACGTAGACATCACCCCCGGCGAATACACCCAGCTGACCGGACGCGCCGGCCGCCGAGGCATCGACATCGAAGGCCACGCGGTCGTCATGTGGCGCCCCGGGCTCTCCCCGGAACACGTGGCAACCCTCGCCTCCACCCGCACCTACCCGCTGAACTCCTCATTCCGCCCCACCTACAACATGGCGGCAAACCTCATTGCCTCCTACGGCGCCGAACGCACCCGCAAAATCCTGGAATCCTCCTTCGCACAGTTCCAGGCAGATAAGTCGGTCGTGGGCGTCGCCTCCCGCGTACGCAAAAACGAGAACGCCCTAGAAGGCTACCGCGAAGCCATGGCCTGCCACCTGGGCGACTTCACCGAATACGTACAGCTCAGCCGCCAAATCGCCGAACTAGAAAAGAAGGCGTCCAAGAGCAACGAACGCCACGCCCGCGCGCAGGCACACCACAGCATCCAACAGCTGTTACCCGGCGACATCATCTACATTCCGCACGGCCGCTCCCGCGGCTACGCAGTCGTCATCACCCGCTCCGATTCGCACGCCGACCCGCGCATCGGCATCGTCACCGAGGACGCGCACCAGCGCACCGCCTCAACCCGAGACTTCGAGGGCGCCATCGAACCGGTCTCCCGCATCAAAATCCCCAAGCGACTGAGCCTGAAAACCCCCAAGGAACGCCGCGACACCGCAAGCCGCATGCGCCAGGCACTCTACGACGGCCGCGCCCCCCGCGCGCTCGCACAGCAGAACATCCCGGCACGCCAGAACAGCATTGACGCGCAGCTGGAGGCTCTGCAAGCTCAGCTACGTAACCACCCGTGCCACGGCTGCTCGGACCGCGCGAACCACATGCGTTGGGCCGAGCGCTGGCAGAAGCTCAACTCTGAGACGGAAGGGTTGCGCCGTCAGATTGCCCGCCGCACCAACACGATTGCGCAGGTCTTCAACCGCATCGCACGCCTGCTGGAAAGCTACGGCTACGTCGAACGCACCGAGGACAACGAACTATCACTAACCACCGGCGGACAGGCGTTACGCCGCATCTACGGCGAGCGCGACCTACTGACCGCCCTGTGCCTAGACGCGCACTTCCTCGACGGACTGGAGCCCGCCGCCATTGCGGCAACCGTCGCCGCACTAACCTACCAGGGCAAACGCGACGCGGTAGAATACCTGGCACACTACCCCCACCCGTCCCTGCGTGCACCCATCGCCACCATCACGCAGCGCCTCGCCGACCTCAACGCTTCAGAAGAGCAATTCAAGGTCGACCTGACCCCCGCCTGCGACTTCGGCCTGGTCGAACCCATGTACGCCTGGGCAAACGGCGCCCACCTCGCAAAAGCAATCGAAGACACTGGCCTCGCCGCCGGCGACTTCGTACGCTGGGCCAAGCAGGTACTGGACGCCCTAGACCAAATCGCGCACATCCGCTCCCTGGACCCGGTCATACGCGCTCGCTGTGAGGAGGCTATCGAGGCGGTGCGCCGCGGCGTCGTGGCCCTGGACGTCTAGCCTACCTTACCTGTCGGCGCTCTATCTTGCGGCCTTCCAGCGTGGAGTTTACCCCCGTTACTGCGTCTCGTTCTGCATCATCTAAGGGCGCACGAACTACCGCAGTTGCGGGGGTACTTCTATACTCAAAGAAGATGCTCAGGTGAGCTGTGCGGGCACAATTGAGGTGTCCGCTGTAGTGTGCACTTTCGGTGCACCTCAATGGCGAAAGGATTAACAATGGCCACCCGTATTTTTGTGAACGGTAGCGTGTACAGCCCTGTCGACCCCTATGCCACAGCCCTTTTGACGGAGGACGGTGTCGTTCGCTGGGTTGGTTCTGATGCGGGTGCTCATTCGATTGCCGATGAGTCCACCGAGGTGGTGGAGCTCGAGGGTGCCCTGCTGACGCCCGCTTTTGCTCGCGCCCTGGCGCCGGTGGGCGGTAAGGAGCCTGTCGAGATTCTCGAGTACTTGGATATCTACCGTGCCGTGGGTTATCACACTCACACTCTGCTGGCTTCTATGGATGATGCTGCGGATCTTGTGTCGGCCCTGCGTCACAACATTGAGGAGCACGGTCCGGCGGATATCCGCCTGATTCTTGATGCTTCGGGCCCGCGGGTTGAGGGCCGTGAGCGGACGGGCGTCGACCTTGAGGAGCTGGTGAGCGCGATTAAGGCGTTGCGTCCGCTGACCGAGGGCCCGCGCGCGTTGCCGGGTCTGTCGCTGACGGGCATCCATGTTCCCGCGGGGCTGGCCGAGCGTTACGCCCAGGTGGCTGAGGACGCCGCGTTGGTCCTGTCGATTGATGCTTCCGAAGGTTTTGCCGCCGCCGCTGAGGTAGCCCTGTCGATTCGCGGGGAGCGCCCGTGGCTTCCGATTCGTCTGGATGCGGCATACAGCACGGCCCAGGATCCCATCAGCGATGAGTGGTTGCAGAAGCTTGCCGAGGGCCGCGTGCACCTGGGTTTGAGCGTGTGCGAGCCGGAGTCTGACGAGGCCGATGAGGCCGTGCAGGCGCTGGCTACGCTGGCCGCCGGGGGAGAGGGCCGCGAGTCAGTGGCTTCGGTTGCGCGCCGTGCGAATGCTGCGGGCACCTCGATTGCGTTGGGTTCCGATACTCAGCTGTTTGCGCCGGGTGCGTGGGCCCTGGTGCGTGCGCTGGTGAATGATGAGCACGGTGTGTCTGCGCGTAGCGCGTTCGCGGCGTTGACTCGCGGTGTGTACCGTCTGGCGCATGAGGAGAACCCGTTTATGGGCCAGTTGGCGCCGGATACCCCGGCTTTCGTGACGCGTTGGCGTGTGGAGGCGCTAATGGTGCAGGCTCCGGATTCGCGCGTTGCTTCGTGGAGTACTGACCCTCGCGCCCGGATTCCGTTGCTTCCGGTCCTGGATGACGACTCGCCTCTACCTACCCTCGAGTCTATTTACACTGAAAGTAAATAATTTTTAGCTTGTCAGAGGCTTTTTTCAGGATAAAAGGCTATAGATAGTTCATCCGCCCGGATATTTACCCGGTATACTGGACATCTACCCTACCCGTTTTATATGCACATATGTGAGAGAGTATTATGCGCGTTCTGACTGTCATCCCGACGTATAACGAAAAGGAGAACCTACCGGTTGTGGTGGAGCGTCTCCGCAAGGCAGCTCCTGAGGTAGATATTCTCGTGGTGGATGATAACAGCCCCGACGGCACCGGCCAGATTGCTGATGACCTCTCCGCAAAGGACCCTCAGATTCACGTTCTACACCGCACCGTTAAGGACGGTCTGGGCGGTGCATACCTTGCGGGCTTTGATTGGGGCCTCGAGGCAGGCTACGAGGTCCTGATTGAGATGGACGCTGATTGTTCCCACCAGCCCGAGCAGTTGCCCTCCCTGGTGCGCGCCGTTGAGGCGGGCGCTGACCTGGCCATCGGCTCGCGTTACGTGCCGGGCGGCAAGACGAAGAATTGGCCGGTCCACCGTCAGATTCTCTCGCGCGGCGCTAACCTGTACACCCGCATGGTACTGGGCACCTCCATCAAGGACATTACCGCCGGTTTCCGCGCGTACCGCCGCGAGGCTCTGCAGCGCCTGAACTTGGACGGTATTGATTCGAAGGGCTACGTGTTCCAGGTGGATTTGGCGTGGCGTTCTGAGCAGGCTGGCTTGAAGATTGTCGAGGTGCCCATCACCTTCGTTGAGCGCGAGGTGGGTGCGTCGAAGATGGACGGCAACATCATCTTTGACTCGATGTCGAAGGTGACCCGCTGGGGCCTGAAGAGCCACGCGGAGAAGCTGAAGAAGGCCCTGGGCAAGAAGTAGTCCCGGGTCATGACCCAACCTCACGTGAGGGGCCGGGGCGGATGCGTATTGCAAGCATCTGCCCCGGCCCCTTTCTACCGGAATCCACTGAGTATCCCAACGCCTCTCACACATCCGGCAGACCGGAGCTACCCCGGGTTACGCAAAGGGGGTCTTTCAACGGCTCAATGCCGCTGAAAGACCCCCTTGACGTGTCTAGACGTTCCTTAGACCGCGAAGTGGTTGCGGTAGTACTCCAGGCGCTCCTCCAGAGTCTTCTCCAGCTCCTCAATGCTGCGACGCTCCATGAGCATGTCCCAGTGGGTACGTGCGGGCTTCTCATCCTCGGCGTTGGCGGTGGAATCACCGTTGACCAGGAAGGCCTCCTTGCCGGACTTTGCGGTCCAGACCGGGGGAATTTCTGCCTCGGCTGCGAAGGTCACGAAAACACGGTCACCGTCTGCGGTGCGGTACTCGACGCGCTGGCGGGGTGCCGGCTGCACGTTCGATTCGGTTTCCATCGACTGGGAACCCAGGCGCATACCGCGCAGGCTACGATCGCTCATTTTTCCTCCAGTGTCCGTCGTGTGCGCCGGGCGGCGCTTCAGGTATAACGTTGGGCGGGGGAGAGCTATTCCCTCGAACGTTTACAAAACATCCATTATATCGGTAGTAGCCTCCACCCGCCCAGCGTGGTGGTGTTATTTTGCGTGATTTTTGGTGATTCACGCCTTTTACGCGTTAGTTTTCACGTTTAGCCGTTGATGCCGTAGCTTCCGGGCGCCTGCGCTGCGCTCTTGGGGGCCGATGCGGAGGACTTTGCAGGTGCATCCGCCAGGTCGGATGCGGGCAGGGTGCCGAATGCGTTGCCCAGGCCGCGCAGTGCATCGCCGAGTTCAGTCGGGATGAACCAGAGCTTGTTGGCGTCGCCTTCGGCGAGCTTGGGCAGGGTCTGCAGGTACTGGTAGGTGAGCAACTGCTGGCTGGGGTTGGATTCATGGATGGCAGCGAAGACCTTCTGCACGGCTTCGGCTTCACCGTTTGCGCGCAGGATTGCGGACTGTGCGTCACCTTCTGCGCGAAGGATCTGCGCCTGCTTTTCACCCTCTGCACGCAGGATGGCTGCACGGGATTCACCTTCTGCGGTCAGAATGTCGGACTGCTTCTGGCCTTCTGCGGTGAGGATTGCGGCGCGGCGGTCACGCTCTGCGCGCATCTGCTTCTCCATGGAGTCCTGAATGGATGCCGGGGGCTGGATTTCCTTGATGTCCACGCGGGAGACGCGCAGGCTCCAGCGGCCGGTGGTGGAGTCGAGCACGCCTCGCAGCTCCGCGTTGATCTGGTCGCGGGAGGTGAGAGTCTGCTCCAGGTTCAGGCCACCGACGACGTTACGCAGGGTTGCGCTGGTCAGTTCGTCCACGGCGCGAATGTAGTTGGTGATTTCGTAGGTTGCTGAGCGGGGGTCGGTGACCTGGAAGTATACGACGGTGTCGATGCCGACCACGAGGTTATCTTCGGTAATCACGGACTGTGAGGGGAAAGAAACCACCTGTTCGCGCAGGTCGATGAGGGGTAGCACGCGGTCAACTACGGGGATGACGATGTGCAGGCCGGGGTTGAGAACGGCGTGGAACTTACCCAGTCGTTCGACGATGCCGGCTCGTCCCTGCGGGATGACGCGCACGGTCTTTGCGAGCATCGTCAGCACGAAGAGGATGAGTAGGACCGTCAGAATGAGGCTGATAGGCATTGTTTCTCCTTATCGGTGAGTTATATGGTGTGTTTTTTGGGTATCTGAACCTGCTTTTGGGGCCGGTATTCAGATGGGCCTTAGGCGTGGGGGAGAGGCTCTACGATTGCGGTAGCGCCATCGATAGCTCGCACCCTCGCATGTGATCCTGCAACGAGCGTTCCGGAGGCGGTGCGCGCCGTCCAGGTGTCGCCAGCTAGTACAACCAAACCGGTTTCACTAGTCACATCTTGAGTGACGCGCACCTCAGAGCCAATGAGTGCTTCGGCGTTAGTGACAGCTCCGGTGGCGGATTTATTGAGCTTCTTGAGCAGTGGCGGGCGCAGACCAAGAACCAGAATCAGACAGATTACCACGAAAATAACGGTTCGAATCAGCATGTTATCCACGAAGGGCGATATTGCTGCGGTGATGCCTGCGCTGATCGCCAGCATGAGAAAGAACAGGTCAAGGCTGAGCATTTCTATGACGGCAAAAACGAGGGCGAGAGCAACCCAGAGTGTCCAGGGTGTCTCAAAGAGCCAGTCCACGAGTTTTCTCCTTTGGTGTACATCAACCAGCATGGTTGATGTTTAGTTTACATACGAGGCGGCGACACCATCGTGATGCGGGGTATATCCATTATTTCAGGTGGATTGCGTGTTGGTGACAGTTCTGGTGGCTGACTGAGGTTAATACATGAACTGTTAAGAATTTATTTAGATATGGGGAATCTTGGGTTCATTCTAGACCCCTCTGAAAAGCCGATAATATACATTATGTAAAGTAGACCTATTTTTCACTACCCCGCCGGCGGCTCACCGGTGCTTTCTGCGCCTTGAGTCAGCGCTCCGCGCGCCCCAACTTTCTCGACGTTCAGCTACGCACTCGAACTCTACGCCGCTCACGCTCTTCGGTGCGTTCCATTAAACGACAGGCACCCGAGACCCCACACCTTTCGGTGTGCGCTGTTCGTCTCGAGTGCCTACCCTCGTTTTCTAGAGCTTTTGTCTGGAGCCCTTGTCTAGTGCTTTCAGACTTTAGAGCTCCTAGCCCTTCTCGGCTCGACTTCTGAAATCAGCGTCTGAGGCTCTCACCTCTAGTCGCTGATTCCCTAGCCCTCCGCGTGCTTTTCGCTGAACTCTACCCATGCGTTGAGCACACGCTCCGCTGCGCCGGATGCAATGGACTCGCGCGCATCGGCCAGGGCCTTAGTGAAGCGCGCCTCAAAGCTCTCGCCGTTGGTCGGGCGGTAGGCCACCAGACCGGCGGCCGCATTGATGAGCACGGCATCGTGAACGGCGCGCAACGGGCTCTTCGGGGACTCCCCCTCCCCCGCCAAAATGGCGCGGAACACACCCGCGTTATACTCGGCATCGCCACCACGCAACTGCTCCAGCGGCGCGTTCTGCAGGCCGTACTCGGTCGGGTCAAAACGATACTCGGTCAACTTGCCGTCCACGGCTTCCCAGAGTCGGCTCGTGGTAGCGATGGTCAGCTCGTCCAGGCCGTCATCGCCGCGGAAAATCAGGGCGTGATCGCCGCGCTCGGCGAAGACGTGAGCCATCTTCTCAGCCATGACCGGGTTGGCCACGCCGATAGCCGAGGACTTCACGCGGGCCGGGTTCGTCATGGGGCCCAGGTAGTTGAAGGCGGTCGGAATACCCAGCATGCGACGGGTCGGGCCCACGTGACGCATGGCCGGATGGAAAGTCATGGCAAATAGGAAGGTGATGCCGGTCTTGCGAGCGCATTCGGCGACGGCGGGAATGGGCATGTCCAGGCGGATTCCGAGGGCTTCGAGGACGTCTGCGGAGCCTGATTTGGAGGTGGAGGCGCGGTTGCCGTGCTTGACGACGGTTGCGCCGGTGCCTGCGATGACGAGGGCGGCCATGGTGGAGATGTTGACGGTGTTTTGTTGGTCTCCGCCGGTGCCGACGATGTCTACGGCGTTGGGGTCGATGTCAACGGTTTCGGCTTTGGCGATCATGCCGGCTGCGAGGGCGCCGAGTTCTTCGGGGGTTTCGCCTTTGGAGTGCAGCGCGGTGAGGAAGGATGCGAGGATCGGCTGTTCGGTTTGGCCGGTCATGATGTGGTCCATAGCCCAGGCGACTTCGGTGTCGGTGAGGTTCTGGTGCTTGACGAGCTGGTTGAGGATGTATTTCCAGGTGATTTCGTGCGTAGTCATGTTTTAAGTGTAAAACCCCCGCCTCGTATCTGCACGGTTGGGTGCAGTATGCGAGACGGGGGTTTACTAGGCGTGATGCACTGTGGTGGTGCTTAGCGCTGGGGTGTCTTCGGTTTAGTGGAAGGAGTCACCGCATGCGCAGGAGCCTGCTGCGTTGGGGTTGTCGATGGAGAAGCCCTGCTTTTCGATGGTGTCTTCGAAGTCGATGGTGGAGCCGTCGAGGTAGGGTGCGCTCATCTTGTCGACGATGACCTCTACGCCGTCGAAGTCGCGGACTGCGTCGCCGTCGAGGACGCGCTCGTCGAAGTAGAGCTGGTAGATGAGGCCGGAGCAGCCGCCGGGCTGGACGGCGATGCGCAGGCGCAGGTCGTTGCGGCCTTCCTGTTCGAGGAGTGCGCGGACCTTGGCCTGTGCGACCTCGGTGAGGGTGACGCCGTGGGTGGGCAGTTCGGTGGTGGTTTCACTCATTGGTGTTGTCCTTTGTTGTGTTGATTGCCCGTGTTGGCCGTGTGCGGTGTTTCGGGCGTTTTAGCCTTCACGATACGCGCCGGGGTGAGTTCTTGACAACCTGGGTTGTGTGTAGTTCGCCGGGGGCGTGAGCGTTTGCGTATGGGCTTTCACGGTAATTCTGCTTCTAGGATACCGAATTTATGGCGGGGGTGGTGGGGAGGGTGTCCGGAGACTCATTGGTTGGTCCGCGGACAGGTCCCCGGCCCTTGTTTCCCAGCCGTTGGGGGGACTACTCCCCTGCCTCGTATTCTGTGCTACCGCGTTGCGGTGCGCCGGTGGGCTAAGTTGCGTGTCCGGCGCACCGCGGTGCGTTGGGGTGATTCTCCGGCGCCTAGCGGGTGCCGAGGCCGCTGAGCAGCAGTGCCTCCGCCAGGATTGCGTTCTTGAAGTCCGGGATGTAGAGGGACTCGTTGGCACTGTGGGCGCGGGTATCGGGGTCTTCCACACCGGTGACGAGGATCTGGGCCTGCGGGAAGACCTCCTTCAGGTCGGAGATGAACGGGATGGAGCCGCCCATGCCGGTCTGTACGGGTTCCAGATCCCAAGCGGCGCGCATGGCGTCGAGGGCGGTCTGTGCGCCGTCTGCATCGACTTCGGTCGAGAAGGGCATACCGGAGTCGACGGCGGTGTAGCTGACCTCTGCGCCGTGGGGTGCGTGGGCCTTGACGTGCTCGGCGAGCGCGCGGTGTGCGTTTTTGGGGGTGTCGCCGGGGGCGAGGCGGGTGCTGATGCGTGCTCGAGATACGACGGCGAGGGTGTTGGAGGAGGTTGCGATGGAGGGGATGTCCATGCCGATGACGGAGATGGCCGGCTGGGTCCACAGGCGGGATGCAATGCTACCGGTACCTGCCAGGGGTACGGAGTCGAGGATACCGGAGTCACTGCGGAAGTCTGCTTCTGTGTATTCGAGTTCGGGTTGGGGGGCGCGGTGCAGGCCTTCGACGGCTACGGCGCCGGTGGCGTCGTGCAGGGTGGCCAGTAGCTGTGCCATGAGGGTGTGGGCGTCGAGCATGGGGCCGCCGAACATGCCGGAGTGGATGGCGTGGCTGCCGACGCGTACTTCGATGTCGCCGGATGCGACGCCGCGCAGGCTGGTGGTGAGTGCGGGTACGCCGGCGCGCCAGTTGCCGGAGTCTGCGACGACGATGTAGTCGGCGGATAGTTCGTCGCGGTAGGTGTTAAGGAAGGAGGTGAAGGAGGGCGAGCCTGCTTCTTCTTCGCCTTCGATGAAGAGTTTCACGCCGAGTTTGAAGTCGTCGCCGAGGGTTTCGTTGAGGGCTGCGAGCGCGGCGAGGTGTACGAGGATGCCTGCTTTGTCGTCTGCTGCGCCGCGGCCGTATAGGCGGTCACCCTTGCGGGTGGCGACGAAGGGTTCGGTGTCCCAGAGGTCGAGGTTGCCGGCGGGCTGTACGTCGTGGTGGGCGTAGAGCAGGATGGTGGGGTAGCCTTCAGCGGCGGGGCGTTGGGCAATGACTGCGTGTTTACGAAGAAATCCCCCTTAATACACGGCGTCAAACCT
>OFDA01000160.1_pt1 | contig 41605 bp, 30 predicted proteins | sample 1520921 | NCBI WGS metagenome assembly OFDA01 (sample SAMEA2699028, study PRJEB24076) | metagenome
CTTCTCGTAGTTGTCGAACTTCAGGGGACCCTTATAGGACATACCCGAAGAGGCCGAAGCAGAAGTGGAGGCCTTCGAAGAAACGGACGAGCTAGACGAAGAAGATGAGCCCGAGGCGGAAGCAGAGGAATCAGCGAGGGGACGCACCTTCGGAGCGCAGGCGCTCAGCGCGACGGTAGCCGCGGCTCCGGTGATAAACAGCGCGGTGCGTCGGGTGACGGAAGCGGAAGAAGGGCCGGTCATCGTAGCCTTTCAAATTCGTGGATTATCGGAAGTTGAGTGAGTCACCGCTCCAATCATACCCGCCCTCCCCAACGGCCCCTTCACCGCACGTCATGAATCGAATACACTCTCGGGCGGGTACTTAAAGACGTTAGCCTGAAAACATAAAACCCCTCCCGCACGCTATCAATAGTGCGCGCGGGAGGGGAAAAAGAATACTAGGCCGATACCGAAGAAGCCGACGGGGAAGCGTCGTTTTCGTCGCCGGTGAGCATCACCCAGACGCCATTCTTATACTCCACACCAATATACGTCCGGCCACCCTTGCTCTTAGCGACCTGGTGAGGGGCACTACCGTCTACGTGAGCCTTCAAATCCTGGCTGAAGGTGAGGTTCGCCTTCCACGTATACTGGTTGGGATTCTTAGAGTCCTGACGGGGCAAATCCTCCAGGATGCTCATCTCCATCAGAGTATCGGCACCGTAAGTCCAACCATCGTAGTCCTGGTATAGCTGAACGTACTCATCAAACTGCTTAACGTACACATCGGCGGAATCAGCCTTCTTCAGCGGCTCAGGATCACCGGTGAGCATCAGGTAGTTGATAGAAGCCAACCAGAAGCCCGTAAACTCGTAGATTCCCTCCGGACTCCGATCATTCATATGCGCCGGGGGAAGCGGCTTCGGAACGTTCTTAGCCTTCTCTGTCTCGGTAGCGGGAACGTAGGTGCCGTTCTTCTCGTAGTTGTCGAACTTCAGGGGACCCTTGTAGGACTTATCTGAAGAGGCCGAAGCAGAAGCGCTGGAAGAAGCCGAGGCACTGGAAGAAGCGGAAGCACTTGCCGAAGCGGATTCGGAAGCCGAATCGGAAGACTTCGACAACGGATGCACGGACTGAGCACAGGCGCTCAGGGTCACAGCGGCACCAGCGCCGGCAGCCAGAAGAGCGGCACGGCGGGTTACAACAGAAGAAATAGGGGAAGGGCTGTTCATCATAGCCTTTCGGTAGAGTTCATCAGAGCTGAGTGAGCTACTACAAACATCATACCCGGGCTACGCGCTCATCCTATCCATCACCCGTCACAAAATTAATCTAACGGAGCAGATGCGAGAACGCGCGGCGAGCCTTAGCCACCTTGGGGCTCACCACAAACGCACAATAACCCTGCGCCGGATTCAATGCGTAGTAGTTCTGGTGATACTCCTCAGCCTCATAGAACACACCCAGGGGCTTAACCTGCGTAACAATGGGGGAGGAGTACAGCTGCTGAGCACGCGCCACCGCATGCTCAAACGCCTCACGCTGCTGCTCATCCGCGTAGAAAAGCACCGAACGGTACTGCGAACCGGTATCCGCACCCTGACGATCCCAGCTGGTCGGGTCATGGCTCGTGAAGAAAATATCCAGCACCGTATCCAGGTCAATAACCTGCGGGTCAAAGCTGAGCTTCAGCGCCTCCTGATGCCCGGTCGCACCCGAACATACCGAACGATAATCAGGGTCGGGAGTATCGCCGCCCGTGTAGCCGCAGACGCTCGCCTCAACCCCGCGGAACTGGCGGTAGACGGCGTCCAAACACCAGAAACAGCCGCCGGCAAGAACAACATCAGTCATGATTCCTCCTCGAATATTGGGCCTCGAACTAACACTTCGAAAACCACACTACCTAAGGAACACCGCAGGGCCGCACAATATTCCTGCGCTACCGCAGGCTTTGGCGTAAACCGCCACCTGCCCTGCCGCGCCACCTGTCACAATGGAAGCATGACTGAAAAACTCGCAACCCCTACCCTCGCAGACGTCGTCGACGCCTTCCACACGCTCTTCCCGCCCCAGCTTGCCGCAGGGTGGGACGCCTCCGGCCTCGTCGCCGGACGTGGCGCCGCTAAAGTAAGCACCGTCCTCTTCGCAGTAGACGCCCTCACCGCCACCGCTGAAGAAGCCGTCGCCGAAGGGGCCCAGCTACTCATCACCCACCACCCGCTGCTGTTGCGTGGTGCACAGTTCATTCCCGACAGCGACTACAAGGGCAACGTTCTGCACACCCTCATCGAGGGCGGATGCGGCCTGCTCGGCGCCCACACTAACGCCGATGCCGCCGTTGAAGGCGTGAACGAGGCGCTCTGCGACGCCATCGGCCTCATTGACCGCGAACCGCTCACCGAGGTGCAGACCCAGGTGCTCGACGGGCAGGAACACACGGTGGGCACCGGCCGCATCGGCACTCTGCCCGAAGAACTGACCCTGAAGGAGCTTGCCGAGCGCCTCGCTACGGCTCTGCCTCCCACCGCCGGTGGGCTGCGCATCGCGGGCCGTGCCGACCAGCCGATTCGCCGGGTTGCCCTCTGCGGCGGTGCCGGTGACTCCCTCTTCGACGCGGTGCGCGCCACCGACGCGCAGGTGTACATTACCGCCGACCTGCGCCATCATCCGGCTAGCGAGTTCCGTGAGACCGCTCGCGTTGACGGCAGCAACATCGCGCTGATCGATTGCTCCCACCCGGCCAGCGAATCGCTGTGGTTGCGTTCGGCCGCAGATCGCCTGCGCAAGCTACTGGCCGAACGCGGCTACAGTATTGAAACGAAGCTGTCCGCGCTCAACACCGACCCGTGGGACTTTACGGTTCCCACCGGCGTGCAACCCGGGCAGGATGCGCGCTCGGCAAGCACCGCCGAGGCCCCTGCGTGGGAGCTTTAGGACGAGAACTTTTTAGGACGGGAACTTTATAAGAATCCGCGCGGATTCTCACAGTGTGCCAAAGCCCGGCCCGCACCCCCATCACTTTGGATGGGGCGCGGGCCGGGCTCTTGACCGCCGGGCTCTTGACCGCCGGGCTCTTGACCGCCGGGCTCTTAGAGTAGGGCTCCCTGGGATGGGGCTCACGATGGCCGGGGCTGACCGGAGCAAACGGGGGAGAGAGACTAACCTATCCGATTTGCTTCGATAATCCCGGTCAACGAATCCAGATTAGCGAGCCTGGTAAGCCGCAATCAGGGTGGCTAGTTCAGCGCGGGTCACCATGTGCTGAGCATCGAAAACGCCGCTGGCGTTCAACACCACCTTGTTCTGCTGAGCCCACAGAATCTCACGGTAGAACGCCGAACCGGGGGTTACATCCTTGTAGGAGGAGGTGCCCGTTACCGCAGGCGAACCCGCCGCGCGGTAGGTGAAGGCCGCAACGGTTGCGTTCGAAACGCCAGCCTCGGCGTGGAACTTGCCGTCCGACCAGCCGAAAGTGATGCCCTTCTGGCGAGCCCATACGTAGGCCGGGAAGTTCGGGTCGGTGGTCTTCACATCCGGCCACGGGGAGGTCTTGGGGAGCTTCACCTCGGGGGTGCCCGCCTGCACGTACAGGGCGGCCGTAAGCTCACCTCGGGTGGCCTGCTGAAGCTGGCTCTGATCGGGCTTGGGGGTCGGCTGCGGTGCCGGGTCAGGCTTCTTGTCGTTGTCCTGAGCCTTGGGCAGGTTTGCATCCTTGTAGCCGTTAGTGCCGTTCAGATCCAGGTCCTGCCATGCGAGCAGGGTTCCGCGACCCTCGGTGGACTTGCCCACGACCGGCGCGAGCAGCTCGCCGTTCTCGCTGTAGCCGTCGTTAGCCCAGACCTCAATCACGTACTTCTTCGAAGCATTCAGGGTGTTTGCCGGAAGATTCACGGTACCGTTCAGGTTGCCGTCACGGTAGGCCCAAGCCTGGGTGGGGTGATTAAACTCGATAATGTCGCTGGTGGCCAGAACCGGGGTGTTCGAGCCCTTCTCACGAACCACGAACTGAACGCCCTTGACAGAATCGATATTGCCGTTGAACCCCTGAGCGCCAACGTCCAACACCTGTGCCTGTGCGGAGTTACCCACAGCGTTGTAACTCAGGCGCGGTGCGAACGGCTCCGGCTTCTCGCCCAGAGTGTTCAGCACCTGAGTGTGAACCACGTTCTTGCTGGTCCACAGCTCCTCAGCGGTGAGCGGCTTCTGACCCTTCTGCTCAGCAACCACATGAATCTCGTAGCGGACGTCGTACTTGGTGCCGCCGGTCGGGTCGTGGAAAATGTCGTCGTCAATGAAGTAGTAGGCGGCAAGCTTGTACGCCTTAACCTTCAGATCAGCCTCAAAAGTGCCGTCATCGGCAATGGTGAAGTCCTTACCCTCTACAAAACGCAGCATATCCGAGGTCGGAATCCTGTAGCCGGAGGGCGCGTATTTTGCGGGGGCAATGTACAGCGCCACGGTGCCGTGCTGGGCACGCCACTCATTGGTGTAGCCCGAACCCTTCACGTGAACGGTACCGCCCTCGGTCGTGACGAGGAAAGTATTCACGCCATCGTACTTGTAACCGTTAGGAACGGATGCCTCAAAAGTGGTGGTCTGCTCCACCGGCTTGGGATCCGGCTTCGGCTCGGGCTTCTTCTCATTGTTCTGAGCCGTGGGCAGGTTGGCGGCCTGAGCGCCGTCCGAGCCCTTGAAATTCAAATCCTGCCAGGCCAGCAGAGTGCCGCGACCCTCAGGAGCACGACCCACGACGGGAGTCACGAGCTTATCGCCGCCCTCGTAGCCATTGTTACCCCACACTTCAATGGTGTACTGCTTGGCCGGATCCAGGGTATGAGCGGGAATCTTAATATTATCGATGAGGTACCCGTGCTGGTACTGGAACGCATACTCGGGATCGTTGTACTCGACAATGTCACTAATAGCCAGGACAGGGGTGTTCGAGCCCTTCTCACGAATTAGAATCTGCACGCCCTTGGGGGACTGAATATCACCGTTAAAGTCCCAACCGGTGAAGAGAAGCTTCTGGTCCTTGGACGTGTCGGTGAGGGCGCTGTAACGCCAATGCGGGGCAAAGGCCTCGGCCTTCTGATGACCCTTGACATTCGGAGTGGGGCCATCCGGCAGGGAGCCGGAAGCAACGGCGGCGGGGGCATCCGCAACCACGTTATGAGCTAGTGCCGGACTCATAGGAAGCACCATGGCACCGGCAAGAACCAGCGCACCGCATCCTTGTGCTGCGCGGGCAAAAGAAGAGGGGGTCTTAGAGTTCGGAAGAGAAGACATCATTATCCCTATCGGTTCTGTTGTGTCTCGCACCGCGGTATGCGGTACCGCTGGAGGCGGCGCGCAACATTGCGGAATACCGCACCGAAAACAGTGAGGCACCCCCGCGTCCAGGGGGCACGGGTGCGATGGGTTGGTTGGTTATCCCCGTCGGTTTCGGGAATAACTTCACCCTATCAAACCCTCAACTAGAAATCTCAGACCCGCTCAATGTTAGGTTGAATGTTTCCCATTATTTTAATCTCTAAGACCCCGGGAGCCGCCGGTTACAGCGTGCGGAAGTACAGATACAGCACCATCGCCACGCGTGCCTTTGATGTGTGCTCCGTCGGAGCGAAAGCCTCACCCTCAGATACCGTCGACACACCGCGGCGAGATGCCCACACAATCTGGCGATAGAAAGGGGTCAAGGAAGTCACATCGCTAAACGGTGAAGTGCCCGTCAGCTGAATCTTCGAAGAGCCATCAGCACGGTGTAGCAGGGCAACGGTCGAGGCATTTGACAGGGGCGCCTCCGGGTGGAACTTACCGTCCTTCCAACCGCTCGTAATCTGCTGATCGCGCGCCCACAGGTAGGCGTCGTAGTTCGGGTCGGATTCGTTCACATCCTCGTAGGGGGAGTGCTCCGGACGAGTCACAGACGGCGATCCTGCAAGACGGTAGAAGATACGAATCAACTCACCTCGCGTTACCACGGCGTCCGCTCCAAAGAGAGGTTCGGAGTCGGGATCCATCACCTTGGCGCGTACGGCCCAGCGCACGCCATCGTAGTAGGCTGAGCCCTCCGGAACATCCTCGAAGACAGGCTGGTAATCGGGAGAAGCTACTACCGGGCGGTGCAACTTCGTTGCGGGGGAAGAGACACTCTGCGAGGGACTGCTGTCCGCAGACGCAAGAAGGCTAGCCGATACCGAAGCGGCAGCATCAGCAGCCGGCGTATTCGCCTGCGAGGGATCGGCCATCGAGAGAAGGGGAGAGAAAGGTAGATACAGCACACCCGCCAGGATTACCGCACCCACACCCAACTCGACGCGTCGGCGTCGGGAAGTGGACTCTTTCCGCGGTTCAACCGAGGTCTCAGCAGAAGCAACGGGGGTAAGAATCTGCGCGGAGTGATGGTGATTCGTTGAAGAATGAGACGTGACGGAACGCTTCGCGTTGCGGGACATAAATCCTCGATGTGGTTGGTGTGTCGGTGTGTTTCTTGTAGCACGCTATCGTATATTCCCCGCCGGAAAAAGGAGAATATACGTACGGATATGCTTAAACCTAAGCATAAACCACAGAACCCAAAATGCGAATTCACCCCACTAAAAGGCTGTGGACAAGGGGGAATATCGTTGCTCTATCCCCGAGCGGTTTGCACATAAAACAGCGAGGAAACACAGGGCAACCAGAACGCCTCCGTAAACGCTCGCCGGGCGGATGCGCGACGCACCTTACGGTAGCGTCCGCATCCGCCCGGCGGAAGAAAGCTCCTGCGCTAACCCTTAGCGGCCCGCGTAGTTCATCAAGAACCCAGCCAGCTCACCGCGACTCATCAGAGCCGAGGGGTAGTACTGGCTACCCGGGAACACCTGAAGCTTGTGCTGCTTGGCCCAGGTAATCTCACGGTAGAACGCCGAACCCACCGCGACATCCGTGTACGGAGTCTCAGCGACGGTCACGTGCTTCCTGCCGTCGTAACGGTACAGGAAAGCGGCCACGGTAGCGTTCGAAACACCAGCCTCGGCGTGGAACTTACCATCGGACCAACCGTAGGTAATGCCCTTCTGACGAGCCCAAATATAGGCGGAGTAGTTAGGGTCGGTGGTCTTCACATCCGGGTAGGGGCTGGTTGCAGGCAGATTAACCTTCGGCGAACCCGCCAGACGGTACAGTGCAACGGCCAGGTCACTGCGGGTTGCGTTATCGTTCGCGCCGAACCAGGTCTTCTCACGCGGATCCAGGAGCTTCTTCTCATTGGCCCACTGCACAGCCTTGTGTAGGGAATAGGTGGAAGGAGCATCGGCAAAACTGTTCTTCTGCTGCGGCGAGGTGCCGGTCAGGTTCAGGTAGGTAGCCGAGATGCGCTCGCTCTCGCCCTTAGCCGATACCACATTCACGAAAATTGCGTAGTGGCCGTCGGATTCAAGCTGGGTTCCGTCAATCGACAGGGCAGCCTCAAAAGCACCCTGAGACACGCGGTCGGCGGGGAGCACAACCTTCTGGATGGCTTCACCGGTAGGCTTGCCATCAGCCTCTGCTGCGCAGAAGAGAACCTGAACCGAAGAACCTGCCGGAACGTTGAGATGAGAACCCTTCACGCGAACCGTAGTGGAAGATCCCAGATCCACCGAATCGGTACTCAAGGTAACCGAGGGATTAGTGTGGACGGCGTTTACGCCAGTTATCGGCACGAATGCCTGGGTGCTCAGAGCCTGCTCATTCGCCTGATCGTTATCCTCCGGAACGGTGTATTCGAAGGTCTGCACAACGTAAGAGGTGCCAGCCTTCAGCGTGCCTGCGGGAATGTTCAGGTTCGTGCTGAAGCGGCCGTTGACGTAGCCCATGTACTGGCTGAAGAACGCCGAGTAGGAGGTGAACTTTGCCTCGGACTGAGCCAGAGCGGGGCCGGTCGGCTTGCCGGTGGCCGGATCAACGGCGCGCACGGCTAGAATCAGCGACTCGTTACCGTTATAGGGAATGTCCTGGAATCCCGCTCCGTTCACGGTGATTGAAGTGTTTGCTGAGGCATCCACAGTCGAAGCACTGTAGCTCAGAGTCGGGGAGGAGACCGTGGGAACGGAAGCAACCTTTAGCTCGGTGCGAGTCTCACCCGCCGGAATCCAACCGTCCTGGTTGGAGTCACGGTAACCAAGCACCACATCGAAGGAAGAGCCGGTTGCCTCAAAGAAGTTGGCGCCCACCGACGCAGTGAGCTTCACGGTGCCGTCCGCAGCAAAGGCAGAAGACGGCACGTCCTGAGTATAGTAGGGGTAGTCACGCGGGTGATGCGGCGGGAAAGCGATGCTCTCGCCCTTGGGCACGATGTAAAGGCGGAAAGACTTATCGTGTACGAACTTGCGGGAGAATCCGGATCCATTAATGGTGATAGTGCCGCCCTTGAGGATATCGAAGGTGCCGGATGTAACCTGCAGACGTTGCGTGTTCTGTGCTTCTCCCTGATGCACAGCACCGGTTGCTACCGGGGTATTCGCGGCGGGAGCTGCCATGGCGGGGGAGAGAGGCAAGAGTACCGCGCCGGCAAGGGTGAGGGCGCAACCGCCCTTCACCATGTTTTTGGGGAACACGAAACGCGGGTGGCTTGGAAGTGAGGACATAGGTATCCAATCAGTTTTATCGGTGTGACGCATTGTATGGAAGTGCGTATCAACACCGTAGCAAATAGATAAGACCTGCCGTAATTGGAATGGGTGGGGACTCGGAAAAAGTCTCACGCCAAGAGGTTGGCCTTAAGCTAAAGTATAACTTTAAAAACTATGTGCACACGGTGGAAAATATACCTAAATCCTGCACTGATAAGCATAAAAACTAAGCTGTGGGCGGGGTTTTATTTTCTACAGAGGAGAAAAACCCACCGCATGATCGACGAAAACCAAAACATCAACTATATAAAGTTGATGAATATCGTCATGCGGTGGGTCATGCGGTGGGCAAAGCAACATCAAAGTCACTCTAGAGAAAAATGGCAAATAAACCAAGTCATAAAGTCGCCTATTTGACGCAAGCTACCCAAAATAGCTAACACCACGGCGAGACACTATGTGAGACGGCTGCCGCCATGCTCCAAGCGGTACAGCATCAACTTCAAATCACCAGAGGAAACGAAAGATCTATCAAAGTCCTCATAGACGTATTCCCCATCAACGCGGTAACCCCACATGCGGTGATCAACAGCCCACTGAGCCTCACGCCAGAAAGCGCTATCCTGACGAACCTTATGCTGCCAGCCGCCAGCACTCCGAGGCGCATCCTGGTTACCCGGCACAGACGAACTACGCGGCAACGAGGCAGAGGTCGGTGCCTTCGGCGTGACCTGACCCATCGCCTTCTGATACCTGTACATGAACGCCACCGTCGACGGGGTCGAAAGCTTCGCCTCCGGGTGGAACTTGCCATCCGCCCAGCCGAAGGTAATGCCCTTCTGACGAGCCCAAATGTATGCGGCGTAGTCCGGGTCGTTCGTTGCCACATCCGCGTACGGGCTAAAATCAGGCAGCTCAACCTTCGGGGAACCCGCCAGACGGTACAGCGCCACCGTCACATCGTGGCGCGTCATACCGCTATGCCAGGACATCGGCGAAGGATTAGGCAAAATATCACGATCAGCAAACCACTGCTCAGCCGCCTGCAACTCATCCTCACGCGTCAGCTTCAGAGGAATATCCTCGACAGCAAGCTGCTCTACCGACTCGCCGGTACCATCCTTACCGGGGGTGACCTTCTCCAAGACCAGACGATAAGCACCCGAATAGCTCAGCTGCTGAGTGATCGTCAGGTTCAGCTCCACCCTGCCGTCCTTGATGAGCTCAGCCGGGATTGCCTGCTGGAACACCGTCTGACCGGTCAAACGCCCCTGCTCATCAACATGCTGCACCGAGAGGCGGTACGACCCTTCACCCGGTGCAGAGAGCCCGGTAGCGCGCGCCGTAAACGAATTCGTCTTCGCGTAGGGGCTCAGGCTCACCGAGCCAAGGTGCAGTGCGGGCCCCGTGGACTCGTGCTCGGGGGAACGTACCGGAAGGAATTCCACAACATCATTTAGCATAGAGCCCGGAGAATCTTCCATGCCGGGGTAAGGCAACCCGTTCCCGTACATGCCAATAAAGTAGAGCTTGCCCGGCTTCAACGTACCCGCCGGAATCTTCAGCTCCGTGCTGAAATAGTTATTGCGGAACCACCTGTAGTTAACCCCGTAGTACGTGTAGTCCACCTGCTGAGTGAACACAGGCTCACCCACCATCTTTCCCGTTGCAGGGTCAGCCTCATAGATAGCGATGACCGCTGAATCTCCAGAAAACTGCTCCCTAGCCCCCGAGAAGATATGGCGTCCCTCAACCCGCAGCGTCGTATCCTTCCAGGGGTCATCGATAGCGGATCGACTGAAGGTGTAGGTCCCACGGGTCGGTTGCGCATCCTGAACCACATCAATATGGGTGCGGGCATACAAACGGTTCGAGTAACTCGAAGGTTCCGGCTCAGCTTCATCAGACGGGTAGTACGTCATCTCCACATCGAAGAGCTCACCCTCGGCAGCCTCAATGTACTGCGGGGGAATCTCAAACGTGTAGGTGAGGCTACCGTCCGGGTTCTCTCGCACCTGATGTTCCAGATCCTTGAGAACCCCGCCGTACTCGTCGAGAGGCGCATAACTATTGTGCTCCCCATACACGTACAACGACCCGCGCTCCACCAGAGCCAGCTCGTGGAAAGTGTACTTCCGACGGAATTCAGCGCTCAACGGGGAAGTCGTCACCGACACCGTGCCGCCCTGAGAAATATTGAGGGTCCCCGAATCAACCTTCAACTGAACATTTGCTGGGTTCTCCCAATCAACAGCATCAGCGGCAAGAGGCGTCATCGGAAGCTGAGTGCTCACCGTGAACTTATGACTACCGTACGAATACTCAGAATCCGAGAACACCACACGCACTTCAGCCATTGAACCGCGAGAAGAAGGCCTATAGGTACGATCACCGTCAACCTTGTACTCAACATCCACGGTCAGAGTACCGTCAGCATTGCGGGTTACCAGCTCATCACGCTTATAGTATTGGTCCGCTACATTATTCATCGCAAAAGGCGCCATCTCACCAGAGGTGGCGTTATAAATCCCCACAGACTCAAGGTAGTACCCAAGGTCAACCTCAGGTGAAATATTAGAAATAGTCACCTTATAGACGCGGTCCTGACCGGGATCAAAGTTCGGGGAAGAAACAGAAACCTTCGGCAGGGTGTTCCTGAACGAATTATTCTGATACGCCATGCGTGCAGGGTGATTGCCCACAGGAACGAAGGGGAACTTACGCGACAGCTTATTCCACCCGTGGGTTTCCACACCGGAAACACCCAGGGAGTACCCCTTGCCAGACTTCAGGACTCCCGCAGGGATAGTGATCTTCTTCTGGAAATAGCCGTTAGGAATCAGGCCCTTGAAAATGCGCTGATTCTCTTCCGTATCCGGTGCCTTCAGTTCACCAAGCGAAGCCACATTAGAGTTCGTGACCTTTCCCCGCTCATCATGCTCGGACAGGGTGAAACTCACGGAGCTGACATCCTGAAAACCGGTACCCGTCAGCGTCACTTCAATCGGCTGACCGGAGGCAATCTGCTCCTCAGAAATAGCCGAAACATCATAGGTGATGGAGGGGAGCACAGCCTCCGGGAGGTTATGCTCCACCGGCAGTGCTGTACGGACGCGATCCTCAGTGTTCCACGCATAGGGGTGCGCCTCATCTACGGGGCGGTAGGTCAGAATGACCTCGTACTCCAGGTTAGCGGGCAGGCTATTCGCCGGAACCGTCAGGTCAGCACTGAAACTGCCGTCAGCAGCCGGTTTCGGGGCCTCAAAGATAAGGCCGCGGTGATCGACCTTCTGGTAGGGGTTAGCGTAGGTCGAAGAGCCCTTCGGGGCAATCGTGAGGCTACGCAACTCATGATGCGCCAAGAACTCGGGGCTCAGCCCGGTACCCTCCACATGCACGGTACCGCCATGAAGAATATCGAGGGAGCCGCTGGATACGTGCAGGGTCGGCAGGGAAGCATCCTGCTGATCACCCTGCGCAGGTTCGTTCTGCACGGGAGCGTTCTGGGCGGGAGTGTTTTGGGCGGGGGAGGCGGGCGCCGGCTGAGCCGCCACCGGCGTCAAAGCCAGCAACGGAGACAAACCCAACGCCATGGAAACACCCGCAACTTTTCGGCGCGTGCCACGAGCAGGCTTAAAGAAGGAGGACATCATCATCCAATCTGAATTTTCTGCATGAAAGAGGGCGAATGAGAAAAGAAGTTGAGAGGATCAATGAGTGACAGTCCACCGCACCGAACCCGCACCGAATCCGCAGTGCAGAGGACCCGTAGCGGCGGCATGCTGAAGTGCAATTTCAGCCTACCAACCCGCGTCATAGACATTCAACGAAAACACGAAAAAACATGCCGATGATAGTTATAAGACAAAAAATTCAAAAATTACGCCCCGGTTTTATATAAAGCCCAAACCCCAAAAAGACTGCACAACAGAGAAACAAAACTGGAAACATAACCAGCACTAAAAACGGTACCCAGTAGCTCCTGCACTAGAAAACGGGCACACAAAAGGGGCGGTGAAAGAAAAACTCTCACCGCCCCTTCTGCAGGTCACTATCTTCAGCTGTTGTTCTCAGCGGTTAACCCGCGCAATATGCGGTACCTAGCGAAGAAAAATGGTGGACCGAATCAATCCATCCCTAATCGCGCATATTGATGCACATGATATCCAGACGCAGCATAATCAGTGCGCGCGCCCATTCTGCACGAGTAACCTCGTGATCAGGGAAGAAATTCGCGCTCTTATACGCAAAATTCGGATCGATGTTCGCGCGAGTATGCAACCATACAGACTCCCTAAAGAACGGAGACCCCGGATGCATATCCGCCGGCACCACAGGAGTGGGGGGAGTCCCTCCAACATGAACCGGGTACACCTCGTTGAAACGATACAAGAAAGCGGCCATCGTCGTGCGGTGAGCCACCGCCTCCGGATGCATCTTACCGTCGGACCAGCCGCTCGTCAGACCCTTCTGCACAGCCCAGATGTAGGCAGAGTAGCGGGGATCGTGCGGCGAAACATCCGGGTACGGAGAAACTGCCGGGAGAGACACCTTGGGCGAACCCACCGTGCGGTATAGCGTATCCATGAGGTCGCCGCGCGTGGCCAGGCGATGGGGGTAGATGCGGCGGTCCTTATCGATGAGCATCATCTTCTGCTGACACACGGTATACACGTCGTATGCATATGGATCTTCATCATTCAAATCAATGATAAAAGGCGTCTGTGCATAATCGGTATTGACGGTAACGTCAGAAACCATCGTGCGCAGAATAGTGTATTGCTTATTGTAAGGACGCAGAGTAAGACGAATGCCAAACTTTCCCTCCGGGCCGGTTGTCATATCCGTCGGAAGAATGACCGTCTGGCGGTACACATTATCGGTATCCATACGATTCTTCTCAAGGGAAATAAAATAAAATACTTTAAATCCCTTATCCCTGATGTAGTTACCGATTTCGAAATAGGGAGTGTACAGCCCGTTTTCAAAAATCGGTAACAAACCGGAAACCTCATAAGAGAGGGTAAAACCACTAATATCAATCGTGGCCTGATTGACCCGCAAATCCAGGGGGATGTTCTGAATATCCAAGGTTGCAGCCTGTGCACCCTGCATCGCAAGCTGACCGGTACCTAGCGCCCCAGCGATACCAATGGCAGCAGCGCCCTTCAAAAAGAGGCGGCGAGATGACGAGGTAGACATGTCGTGTCCAATCGATGTGTTTCTGAACAATTGAGAACCGCTGATAAACCCATAATCAGGTCATATAGCCTGAAAGAGACTTACCGGCGGGCAGGACGCGCTGGGCCTCGAGAGTGCTGAGTCGAGAGAAAACGAAGTGAATATGACCCCTCAGCAGGAGGGGTAGTTAATACTATAAACACATTGAATGTATAAAGAAAGTAGCGCATCCGGTGATGAGCGCACCGTAAATGTGCGTTAGTAAAGTACCGATGAGAGGAAATACTGGAATATTAGGAAAGAACGTAATAGCGAGCGGCTCTTTTGCGGTCAAAAATTTCTTAATATTAAAATTTTCAGCCGAGCGGCAAGAAGTCACCACCCGGCTGAAAATCACGATGTGAAGCCCACAGAGATTTACTGCTCCTCGTGCACGAGGAGAGTCAGGACGCCCGCCTTACGGGCCGTAGGTAGAGTGCACTCCACCGACCAGTCCTCGCTGACCGCCTCCAGAAATTCGGCAATACCGGCCGTCGAACCATCCAACGGACGCGCCGCCAAACCCGACTGAATCAAGTAACGCGCAAAGAGGCCGCGGTAATGCTTCGCCATATGCGAGACCACCTTGCGGGAGCCGTCAGCCGCCACACGCTCCACGCGCACCGCCAGAGTCTGCAACGGGGGAGTCGCCCACGACTTCGCGTACACCGAGGAGCGGCAATCTAGAATCAGCTGGTCCTTCGCGGTAGCCTCCAGTGCGGTGCCCAACGCGCCCTTCCAAAAGTTCGCCAATGCACCAATCGAACCCAGCTTCACACCCATCGACAGGCGGTAGGCGGGGATTGCATCCTCGGGGCGCAGAATACCCCACAGCGCCGAAGAAATCAGCAGTGACCAGTGCGCTGTATCGCGTTCGGCAGGGGAGAAGCTTGCGTAATCCAGCGCCTCAAACAGCACACCCGTGTAGGTGCGAATCGCGGGCTGAGCCGGCTCGGTCAGCAGTCGCGTGTTGCGCTCCACCTCGGCTTCAAGGGACGCACCCACCTTGAGCTCCGCCAGGGCTTCAGAGCCGGAACTGACCGCGGTCAGCTCCTCCAGAACGCTCTCACGCTCGGCAGTCAGCTCAGGGAACGAGAGGTCGGCAAAAGAAACCGGCGCATTGCCAGCGGGGGCGGGGGTTTTACCTTCAGATGGGGGGAGAAGAATCAGCATCTACCCAGTGTACCCGGCAGGCTGCTAACGTACCCGCAAGCTTCTAATACACCCGCGAGACGAACCCGGAAAATAGCCACCACCAGGGGTGTGCGTATAATGGGTTGGGTGAAACGGGCCGTCTAGGCAATCGCGAGGCACTCGGATGCTTCGAGGAAAGTCCGGGCTCCACAGCACAGGATGGTGGATAACATCCACTCGGGGTAACCCGCAGGCCAGTGCCACAGAAAGTAAACCGCCACGGTTCGCCGCGGTAAGGGTGAAAGGGTGGTGTAAGAGACCACCAGCGGGCGCGGTGACGTGCCCGGCTAGGTAAACCCCATTCGGAGCAAGGTCAAACAGAATACGCCATGGTAGGGTAGTGCGCCCGAACCCTGATTCTCAGGGTGCGTATTCGGGTAGGCTGCTTGAGACGTGCGGCAACGTACGTTCTAGATAGATGATTGCCTCGAAACGCCCCTTCGGGCAGCGTTTTAGACAGAACCCGGCTCATAGGATGACCCGTTTTCACGTCACCATCCGCAGATGGTAAGCGAAGACCGCGAACGCATTTTCTAACGCGTTCGCGGTCTTCGCTTTAAAGCTTTGCGGGAGGCCCGCCTGGCCTTTGGGAGAGCCCGTGATTAGTGGCCGAAGGGATCCGGATCCACGCCCGGCATCCACGAGTTACCGTCGACGGTCCAGCCTTCCTTCTTGACGACCTTCTTCATCTTGCTGGTCCACTTCTTGTTCAGACGGTTCACGTACAGCTTGCCGTCCAGGTGGTCGGTTTCGTGCTGCATGCAACGGGCGAACCAGCCGGTCGCCTCGAAGTGGACGGGGTTGCCGTGCTCGTCAAGGCCGTTCACGGTGACCCACTCGGCGCGCTTGAGGGGGAAGCCGTAACCGGGGAAGGACAGGCAACCCTCTTCTTCCTCGTACGGGTCCGGGTCGGCGGTGGAAATCTTACCCAGGGTCAGCACCGGGTTAATGATGCAGCCGCGCGGGGGAACGCCGTCCTCGTTCTCCATCTTGTAGGTGAAGATGCGCAGGCCCACACCAATCTGCGGTGCCGCCAGGCCCACACCGTTGGATGCGTCCATGGTCTCGTACATGTCAGCCACGAGCTCCTTGAGCTCATCATTAAACTCGGTGACGGGTGCCGCGGGGCGGTGCAGAACGGGGTTGCCGTGAATAACGATGGGGCGAATAGCCACGGAATCATCCTTTGCTTGTGTTGAGCGATAACTTGCCAGGTATACCTACGGCATGAGGATGCGGGGTACACCCTGTTGTTCTCGCTCGATAGTTTTAGAGGTTTGGTGTGAGGGTTCGTCGGCGTAATAAGTAGCTTCTATGCGGAATAGCTGAGGCAACATATGTCCTGACGAGCCGAGGGCAAAGCGAAAGGGTCGTTACGGATAACCATAACGACCCTTTCCATCGGGGTGATCGACGGGGGTTGAACCCGCGACCTCCTGGACCACAACCAGGCGCTCTGCCAACTGAGCTACGACCACCATGTGCTTCGCTTGGTTTCCCTTGCGATGTGCAACGGGTACTACTTTACATGAGTTCGCGAACCCTGCCAAGCTGAGATAGGGTGATACTCGTTACAATTCAAATTCGGGCTTGGAACACACCGGATGCGCACCCCCGAGACCATCCTCACGGGCCCGCAGGATGCGCATCCTCAGTGCACGGCTACACCGAACCAGGTGCCGTTCCTACTCGGATTCGGCAGCTTCGGCGGCCTTCGCCTCCAGCTCGGCGCGCTCAGCCTCAACCTCGCGGGCAATCTTAGCGGCGGCCACGGAATCCGGGCCCTGCTCCACAAAAATTGCGCGACGGTAGTACTTCAGCTCGTCAATCGAATCCTTAATATCGCCCAGCGCGCGGTGGTGGCCGGTCTTCACCGGGGCGCTGTGGCGAGCGGCGGGATACCAGCGCGAAGCCAACTCCTTAATCGTGGACACATCAATCACACGGTAGTGCAGGTGGTCCATCACCTTTGGCATATAACGCTCCAGGAAGCGCTTATCCATACCCACCGAGTTGCCGCCCAGCTGCGCCTTGCCCGCCACGGGGACATACTTCTTCACGTAGCGGAGCACCTGCTCCTGGGCGTAATCCATCGACACGCCGTTCTCGAGGTCATCCATCAGACCCGAGGACTCGTGCATCGAACGCACAAAGTCATTCATGTTCTCCACCGCACCCGCGGGGGACTCGTCGCCGGGCTTAATGACGAACTCCACGCCCGAACCCAAAACATTGAGGTCGGCATCGGTGACCAGAACACCCACCTCAATCAGGGCGTCATTAGCCACGTCAAGGCCGGTCATCTCGCAGTCAATCCAAACAATACGTTCACTAGAAATACTCACACTCCAACTCTACCCCCATTCGCGCCCGCCTGCTCCTTCGCATGTCGGAACGTTTTGGAGCGCAGCGGAACGTGTCGAAGGGCCGTTCACGTCGTGCTCTGATACCCGAATCCGCAGGGCTTCGACAGGGCGCTCGGGTATGATAAGAGCCAAAGAGACGACGCATACAGAAAGGGAGTAATGCGCTCACGTAAAGAGCCCACACACCGGCTCGCCTCAGCCGGAGCACACGACGCACCCCTCTCACCCCGGCTGCTGGACTACGTCAATAACCACCGTCTGCGAACGCTCGTCATTGGCACCATCGGCTCGATCATGGTCACTCTGGGGTCCTACACTGTCGGTTGGCTCTCGGACAGCTCCAACTTTTGGCGCTACGACCTGATTCGCGCCATCAGATTCGACGCCACATGGGTCATCACCGGCATCATTCTGCTGGCCCTCGGCGCCATGATTATGTGCCGTGAATGGCTACGCATCTACCAGAAAATGGGCGACTGGAATGAACCCAACGCCCTGCGGTGGATGATTGCCGTCACCATCAGCTGGTCTCTTCCGCAGATTTTTGCCCTCACCATCTACAGCCGTGACATGTTCTCTTACTACGGCCAGGGCATGGTCATGGCGCACGGCCTGAACCCGTACAAGCACGGAGTCTCCGAAATCTCGAACTTCATGCAGAACGGTGCGGATCCCATGTGGGCCGAGTCGCCGCCGCCGTACGGTCCGGTCTCTCTCACCCTCGAAGAGTGGGTTGTGCGCCTGGCGGGGGAGAACATCGACCTCTCCCTCTTCTACTTCCGCCTGCTCTCCGTGCTCGCGGTCATCGGCATCCTCTTCTACGTAGCAAAGCTCGCCAAGGCACACGGTTTTAACCAGGTTCGTGCCCTCTGGCAGATCGGCCCGAACCCGCTGTTTATCGCATCGTTCATCGCCAGCGGCCACAACGACTCGCTCATGACCATGTTCATGATTGGCGGCCTCTACTACGCTAAACGCTACCGCAACACCCGATGGGGCGGCCCGCTCGGCGTGACCTTTGTAGCCCTTGGCGTGGCGGTCAAGCCCCTTGCTCTCGTGGTACTACCCTTCGTAGGTCTGCTCTGGGCTGGCAAGAACGCCTCCTGGCCGCGTAAGTTCGTATCCTGGGCCTTCTCTGGCGTGCTCCTACTTGCCGAGATGGCGGTCATGGGCTGGGCTACCGGCCTCGAATTCGGCTGGATCAAGGCGCTGTCCACGACCGGCGGCCAGTACATCTGGTACACCCCCTTCGGCCTGATAATCGGCGCCGCATCCCTCTTCATTCAAGGCGACGCATTCGAGGTTATCCGCAAGCTTATCGAAACCCTCAGTAAAGGTATCGGTATGCTTGGCGCACTCTCGATGGCATTCGTTGGACGCGACCGCAACATTGTGCGCCACGCCAGCTTGGCCATCCTGTTCATGCTCCTGTGCAGCCCCATGATTCAGCCCTGGTACCTGCTCTGGGCCATCCCGATGCTTGCCGCAACCGGCCTGCGCTCGCACTTCCAGCTCATGTGGTACTTCATCACCACGCTGTTCTTCATGGCGTACGGCGTGAGCGACCAGCTGAACGTTTCGCCCTATCTGCGTGATTTCAACCAGGACATGGGTCGGCTCATCGCGACGGTGGTCTGCCTGGGCTACATCGTGTACCTTATGGTCCTTGACCCGGCAACCCGCCGTATGGTGTACGTGAGCTTCCGCCCCACGCAGGTGCGCCGCACCGCGATTCGCCTGTGGTGGCAGCTGTTCCCAGGCGCCTCGAGCCGCCGCGCTCGCCGCCGCGAGGCAAAGAAGCAAGAGCGCGAGGCGCTGACCGGCTCCGCGCGGAGCTAACCTCCCCCGCGCGTTCCGGCCTCCGACGGTTCCCGTATGCATCTAAACGTGCAGGGAACCGCCCAGACTCGTGTACCCTAGAGGAAGGCCCCAGTAGCTCAGAGGATAGAGCAGGAGCCTTCTAATCTCTTGGTCGGGGGTTCGATTCCCTCCTGGGGCGCCATACAAGAAAACCGCCCCGCACCCTTCAACGGGGGTGCGGGGCGGTTTTCTATATGCTCTTGATACCGCAAAGTTGCGGGGTTCTCCGTGCTACTTCTTGGTGGGGTTCGTGTCCTTGCACGAGTTGAGTGTGCGCTCCATGACCTTCTTCTCGTCAGCGGTTACCCACAGCTTGTACTTAGCCTTCACATGCACCTGGCGAGCCACGTAGGTGCAGCGGTAGGAGGCGTTGCTCGGCAACCATTCGGAGGCGTCCGCATCGGACTTCTGCTGGTTGGCCGGGCCATCCGCGGCAAGCAGGTTCTCCGGGTCATTTGCCAGCTGACGGCGCTGCTCCGCGGTCAGATCCTGTGCACCGGTCTGCCACGCGTTCGAAAGAGCCACCACATGGTCAATCTGCACAGCCGAAGATGTCTTCTTGCCACGCTTGAACTCGATGGTCTTACCGGTGTACGGGTCTGCCAGGGTGCCGGTAATGACGGTGCATGCGTGAGTCTTGACCTTGAAACGAACATTGGTCAGGTCGCGGCGCAGGATGTCGTCACGGGTGTTGCACTTGTTGCCGTCCACGTCATCCCAGGCGGGGCCGAACTGTTCACGAGAGTATCCGGTCTTGGAAGCGCGGTCCTTCACCTGTAGCGAGGCCAGCTCGCTCTTCGCGGTGGCTAGATCCGGTGCGAGCGCGGTGGCGGGGTCAACAGCCTTGTACGGGTTTTTGACTTCGGAGAGCGTCTCGGTTGCTACGTTGGCGTCATCATCGTCGGTGGTGGAGGTCGAAGACTCCGATCCAAAGAGACCACCCGTGCCGTGCTTGCTTACGTAGATCATGCCGACAACCAGCAGAATGACGGCCAGCAGAGCCAGCAGGCCGTAGATGAGGCGCTTCTTCCGCGGGTCCATGGACTCCGGGAGCTTGGGCAGGTTGCGTTGAATCCGCTGAAGATCTTGCAGCGAGGGCAGGTCGTTGCTGTTCATGGGCTTTTTGCTCACGGAAACTCCAGGGGTAGCACGGTGTGTCGGTCAAATGTCGGTCAATGCGGCGGGGCGCCGCTCCATCAAGGATAGAGGGCTTGCGGCACAAAAGGTAACTCGTTTGTCGTGAATTAGTTCGCCTCTGAGGGGAGGGGAGCGAGGGGCAGTGGCGGCGTCATAATTCGTTCCCATCACGATTCCTCGCGCCGGTTTTTGAAAAAATTACCCTAAACGTTCAAATATCCCATCCACAGGTAGGACGGTAACGCAATACGACGGCGAATTATCCACAGATGCGCGAGGGGCGGAATCCGGAGGCAATGCACGCGGCACAGTAGAAGAAAACCTACCCGAAGAGCCGACCGGATTAACCTGCCGGCCCGGCTCGGTAGGGCAGAACACTAGGCGGAAGCTTGAGTAGTAGCGGCGCCTCAATCGGTTCAGCTGAGCTGACACAAGGGCTTTAACTCCGAGCTTTAGCCCCGAGAAATTTAGTCCCGAGAAATCATAGGAGATATCGTGAGCGACACTATCGTAATCCGCGGATTTACCGCGTCCAACCCGACTTTGGCGGCCCTGCCGAACGGCGTGCCTGTCGTGAACTTCCGCCTGGCCAGCACCCCTCGCTGGCAGGATTCCACCGGAACCTGGAAGGAAGGAACAACCAACTGGTACACCATCAAAGCCTATCGCCGCCTGGCACAGAATATTGCTGCCTCGGTGCAGAAGGGACAGCCTCTCGTCGTCAGCGGGCGCCAGCGCATCAACCGTTGGAATCGTGAGGATGGCACCCAGGGAACTACGGTGGAGATTGATGCGCAGGGTATCGGTCACGACTTGAGTTACGGTACTAGCTCATTTGCTCGCACCGTGGAGAAGCGCACGTTCCACGAGGGAACCCCGCTGGACACGCCGCAGAATATGCCGCTGGGTGCGGTATCGAATGTGCCGCAGAATGTCGAGATTCCGAATACGGCGGCTCAGAGCGCTGGCCTGCAGATTGCGGGAGTGCAGGCTGGGGGAGTGCAGAGCGCTCCTCCGCCTCAAGGTGGCCTATCCCAAAGTGACGAGGTTCCCTTCTAACAGTTGTCGCCCATGCTTGCATAAAGGCGAGGGCCTTGGGATAATGAAAAACTGTGTTGCCGTCGGGCACGCCCCTGCCGTAGGGGGGAGAGCGACCAACGAGGCACACCTTCGGGCACCAATCCTGTTCGAAGCATAAGGTTTTCTGTCCCGCACGGGGCAGAGCAATCTGAGTCTATTTGACCTGCGGCAGATGGCTCTGGAGATCTACACTATGCAGACTCTTGACTTCCTCGACAAGAAGTCCCTCCGTGACGACGTCCCCGCCTTCGGCCCCGGTGACACCCTGAACGTTCACGTTAAGATCGTTGAAGGTAAGACCCACCGTATCCAGGTCTTCAAGGGCTTCGTCGTTGGCCGCCAGGGTGCAGGCGTTCGCGAGACCTTCACCGTCCGTAAGGTTTCCTTCGGCGTTGGTGTTGAGCGTACCTTCCCCGTTCACTCTCCCTCCATTGAGAAGATTGAGGTTGTGACCCGCGGTGACGTCCGTCGTGCAAAGCTGTACTACATGCGCGACCGCCACGGTAAGGCTGCTCGTATCCGCGAGAAGCGCGAGTTCTAATCTTTATCGGTTCAGAATTCTGTTGCAAGCCGCTCCCATCCGTACTCGTGCGGAATGTGGGGCGGTTTTTGCGTATCCGGGTGAGCACCCGGGATGCAGTGATGCGGTGCCTAAGCCCCGGGCAAGATGCGAGCTGTGGAGCACATTCTCTGCCCTTCTGCTGACGTGCTGTAGAACCCAACGAAACATCACTTTACGAGTCAAAGAGGCGGCAGCGCTGGTGCTCTCGTTACAATAGCTAGGTACCGCCTCACTCAGGTTGGCCTATATATCTCTCAAACGAAAGGCTCTTCAGCATGGCAGATGATAAGACGACTGCGAACAACAGCCCCTATCCTGAGGGATATAAGCCTCAATCCCGCCGCGAGCGCCGCGAGATGGAGGAGTACGCCGCACGTCTGGCCGAAGAGAAGAAGCGTGAACAGGTCGAGCTGGCCTCCTCCGAACAGGTAGAGAACCCCCGCGTAGACGAAGCTCGACCCGCCGATGTTGATGCGGCGAGCGCATCCGCTCAGCCTGAAGCAACGGATAGCGAGGATTCGAAGGAAGAAGCGGAGGGTGTAGCATCCACCGCGGATAAGACTGCTGACGAGACCGCCGAGAAGGCCGAGGAAAAGAGCGAGGAGAAGCTTAAAGACCCCTCGACCATGACCGCCAAGGAGCGTCGCAAGGCCAAGCGTGCCGAACAGGCTGAATTGACCTTCGCTAAGGCTCGTGAAGAGGATCGCCTGGGTGAATGGGCCTGGGTTCAGGTGCGCGAGGGCGGTACCGTGGTTCTCTACGCCCTGATTATTGCGTTCCTGATTAAGACCTTTCTGCTGCGTGGTTTTTACATTCCCTCCGGCTCGATGGAGCAGACCCTGCAGGTTAACGACCGCGTATTCATTAACGTAGCGGGTTCCTACTTCAACGAGCCCAAGCGCGGTGACGTCATCGTGTTCAAGGATTCTCAGGGCTGGATTCCCTCCATCCAGAAGAGCGCCAACCCCATTAAGGAAGGCCTCTCCTTTGTAGGTATTCTGCCCGATACCTCTTCGAACTTCCTGGTCAAGCGCGTTATTGGTACCCCCGGTGACGTGGTGGAGAGCGACGGCAACGGCAAGATCAAGGTCAACGGCGTGGAGATTAACGAGCCGTACCTGTACCCGGGTAACCAGCCCTCCGAGCTGGCCTTTAAGGTAACCGTGCCTAAGGGCAAGTACTTCGTGATGGGTGACCACCGTAGCAATTCCGCGGATTCTCGCTACCACATCTCTGATGGCACTGCCTTCATCTCGAAGGACGACGTTCAGGGTAACGTCTTCGTGGTGGCCTGGCCACTGAACCACTTTGGTCTGCTCACCGACGAGAGCTCCGTGTTCTCCTCGGTTCCTTCCCCGACCTCGACCCCCGAAAAGTAGGAGAGGCACCGTGACGGTGAGCGCAGAGGCAGAGGAACCCGCAAAAGCGGAGAAACCCAAACCCGCGAAGCCTCGGGCACCAAAGCCCGCCGCCGACCTGGAACATGAGAAGCAGCTCTTCGGAGCAGGGGCACGCGCGGTGGCGGGCATCGACGAGGTGGGCCGCGGCTCCATGGCCGGCCCGGTCACTGTAGGCGTCGCAATCCTCACCCCGGATGCCACTCTCGAAGTGGGCGGGTTGATTGACTCCAAGGCCCTCTCGCCCGCGCGCCGCGAATCCATGGTCCCCGAGATCCGCCGTTGGTGCGCCGTCGAGGTAGGTCACGTGAACCCGCAGGACGTGGATGCGCTGGGCATGACTCTATCGCTGCGGCTCGCCGCCCAGCGAGCCCTGGCTTCCCTGGCTCGTCGAGGCTACCGCGCCGACGCCGCCCTGCTGGATGGTAAGCACGACTGGTTCACCCCTCCGCAGGAGGACCTGTTCAGTGCGCTGGCACCGGACCCGGCACAGGCGCGTTACGATACCCTGCTGGCCGAAACCTGGGAAGGGGTAGGGGAACCCGCGGCTATGCCCGTGACCATGGTCATCAAGGGTGACTACAAGTGCGCCTCAATCGCGGCGGCCTCGGTGGTCGCGAAGGTTGAGCGAGACGAGCTGATGGTGGCCCTCGATAGGGTTCACCCGGGGTATGGCTGGGCAAAGAACAAGGGCTACGGCTCGGCCGCCCACCGCGAGGCAATCAGCGCGCAAGGCCCCAGCCCGATGCACCGCCTGTCCTGGTCGCTGCCGGCCACCGCCGAGCAGATAGCGGCCGCGCAGCGGGCCCGTGCATCCGGGGAGAAGAGCCCCGAACGCTAGGGGGAGGGAGCACCGCTGAGGGGCCCGAGTATTGATTGGGGTGCCCCGCAATGCTGGTGAGATACCCGCTGGGGAGACCTGAACTGTACACACAGCCTTGAACGACTGTAGGAGGAAAATGAGCGCAGAAGACCTCGAAAACTACGAGACAGACGCTCAGATGGCGCTGTACCGCGAGTACAAGGACGTCATGTCGCTCTTTAGCTACGCGGTGGAAACCGACCGACGCTTCTACCTGGCAAATCAGGTGGACGTGACCCCGCACGTGCAGGAGGGCACCCTCTACTTTGAGGTGCTCATGAGCGATGTCTGGGTGTGGGATGTGTTCCGTTCCAACCGCTTTGTGAAGAAAGTGCACGCCTACTCGGTGCGTGATGTGAACGTGGAGGAGCGTCTGCCCAATCAGGAGTTTACGGTCCCCGAGATGCCGGATTTTAACGCCTAGCATTCCGGTATTCGGCGTGTATATGACGTTCCCGTCGACCGGTTTTTGAAAAATACCCCTAAAATTTCAAATAAGAAGCTGTGGATAACCTCTCTTACCGCGATGCGGCCGAGGTTATCCACAGTTTTTTCTCTCTGATCCTTCGGCCCGTTTCGCCCAGGCACAGTAGAAGCACAACCAAGCCATCTACCGTGGGAGGGAATCGTGACCCCCGAACCTCAGAGCATCACGCCACAGATGCCCCGAACAAACGAATCTGCGGATGCGCCCCGCAGACGTGCGCGAGGCGCACGCGCCCGGACGAACCCCGCCGCAGCCCCGCGGGCCCTGCCCCGGGCCCACAGTGTCGGCCGTTGGGGCGAAGAAGTGGTCAGTCGCATCCTGGAGGTGCACGGCTACCGCATTGTCGACCGTAATTGGCGACCGCCCGCCGGGCTGGAGCACGAACAGATCCGCGGCGAAATCGATATTGTCGCGATTGACCCCGACGACGAGCTCGTCTTTATCGAAGTCAAAACCCGAAGCACCGAGGACTTTGGGCATCCCTTTGCCGCCATCAGCCGCGACAAGGCACGCCGTACCCGCGCCCTGGCGATTCTCTGGTGTCGCCTGCGCGAGAGCCTGGACTTCGTGCGCTTTCGCATCGACGCGATTGCGGTAACCGGAACCTGCGAAACCTTGACCTTCGAACACCTGAAGGGGGTGGCGTAATGGGCTTCTCACGCACCTACTCTGTAGCTCTCGTGGGTCTGAGTGGACACGTTGTGGACGTTGAGGCCGATATCTCGCAGGGCCTTCCCGGTTTCGTGTTGCTGGGACTTCCTGATACCGCTCTCAACGAGTCCAAAGAACGTGTTCGTTCTGCCGCCAAGAACACCGGAATTACCCTGACCCAGCATCGACTCACCGTCAACCTGACTCCGGCGACCCTGCCTAAGCGCGGATCGGCCTTCGACTTGGCCATTGTGGTGGCCGCACGGCAGGCCGAGAAGAAGCTGCATCCGAGCGGAGACAGCGTGTTTCTGGGAGAGCTGGGCCTCGACGGGACGATTCGCCCGGTTCCGGGTATCTTGCCCGCTGTGAAAGCCGCGGTTGCTGCCGGGCACCACCGGGTCATCGTCCCCGCTGAAAACGCAGAGGAGGCGGCCCTCATCCCCGGTGCGCAGGTGAGCGGATTCCGCTGCCTGGCCGAAGTGTTCGCGGCCTTGGGTGCACAGACGCAGAAGCTGACCTACCCGCCCACCCCGAACCCCGAGGAGAAGGCCTGCCCCAAGAAAAACGCGGGAATTCCCTCGGACATGAGCGACGTAGCCGGCCAAGCGCAGGGCCGCTTCGCCCTGGAAATCGCTGCGGCCGGCGGGCACCACATGCTCCTCACCGGCCCTCCCGGCTCGGGCAAAACCATGCTGGCCGAGCGATTGCCGAGCATCCTACCGCCCCTGGATGATGATGCGGCAATGGAAGTGACCGCTATCCGTTCCCTCTGTTCGGCGGGTGAGGCCCTCAACGAACTGGTGCGTGAGCCTCCCTTTGAGGCCCCGCATCACAGCGCCTCAGCGCCGGCAATTCTGGGAGGAGGTAGCGGCATTCCTCGACCCGGATGCGTGTCTAAAGCACACCGCGGCGTGCTCTTCCTCGATGAGGCTCCCGAATTCAAACGTACGGTCCTCGATTCCCTGCGCCAACCCCTCGAATCCGGGGTCGTAACCCTGGACCGTTCTACCGCATCAGCCACATACCCGGCGCGCTTTCAGCTCATCCTCGCCGCTAATCCCTGCCCCTGCGGCATGAACGTGAGGCTTGGCACCGAGTGCACCTGTGCACCCCGGGAACGGCGCGCCTACTTCGGGCGTCTTTCCGGGCCGCTCGTGGATCGTATCGATGTCAATGTAACGGTCCCGAAGGTTTCGTCCACGGAGCTTGCAGGAGGTCAGGTGAATGAGAGCTCGGCACAGATTCGTGAGCGCGTGATGGCTGCCCGCGGGGCTCAGCGCGAGCGTTTGGAACCCTACGGTCTGAAGACAAACGCAGAGATGAACGGCAAGATTCTGCGCGGGCCGCTCCGTCTGGATGCAAAACTCACCGGTGAGCTCAACGCCGCAGTTGACCGGGGGAGCCTGACGGCGCGCGGCTACGACCGGGTGCTACGCATCGCCTGGACGTTGGCCGACCTGGATGGGGCCGCCTACCCGAGCCGGGAGCACCTGGACGTGGCCCTGTTCCTGCGCCAACAGGGGCAGCTGCACTGACCCGTGATGTACACAAACCAAGATGCAGAAATCAATGATGATAGGAGAGAAAGATAATGACCTCGACCACAAATCGATACTCCGCCGCCGCGCATCGCGGCACGAAACGAAATAACGTCCGGGAGGAAGCAATACACGCCGCGGCCGGAACGAAGCCGGAGGGACGGGAATACGTTCAGGGGGAACTTGCCTTGGAGGCAGACTTTGACCTGCGAGCCCTAACTAGCTGGCGAGCCCGGCACATTCTTTCCCTCGGGAATGAGCCCTCGCCGAGTCCCTACAGTGCCGCGCGCGAGCCGGGGTATCTTGCGGCGTGTCTCAACCCGGCATACCTCCCTAATCCGCAGGACGGGCAAGAAGAACCAGCAGACCCCGGCGCGCCGATGGCTACAGGACTTTTGATGAACGCTGAGCCTTCGACAGCCGCAGAGTCTTCGGCGGTCGTGGGGGAGCACAGCGCCGAGGAAGCTACAGGTGACCTTCAGAAGATTGAGGCCGGGGAAGAGGAATCTAAGCCTGAGAATCCCGCTGGAGTTTCCGCGAACGAAGAATCCGATGGGCCGCCTCCGCTGTTCAATCCTGACCTCAGCCCCGAAGAGCTTGATGCCGCATGCCGCGAATACGTGCGTTGCTGCACCGCCCAGCTGATGCGCTACGCAGAGCCTGCCGATGAGCTGGTGGTTGAGGCGCTCGCTTCCTTAGGAACTCCCCTCGCGGTGTACTACCTGCTCACCGACGAAAGGGTGCCGTCGGAGATTTGGGAGTGTGGCGAACCAGACCCGCAGATTGGTGATTTTCTGCGAGGGGTCACCGGTATCGTTGACCGGAAGAGCAACCGGTCCATGACGAACGCGTGTGACTACTATCGTCCCGGGGAACACCAGATGGACCGCGATACCTTCCGCGCTGAACTCGCAACTCGCCGCCTGCGTTGGAACCGTCGTATGGAACGAACCTTGGCTTCTGAAGCCCATATGGCTGCTACCTTCGGTGCCTGGCTCGTGACCCCGGCAGACTCGCTTTGGCCCGGGCAGCTCCGGGACCTGGGCCCTGCGCAACCCTACGGTCTGTGGTGTCTGGGGGATTCGAGGCACCTGCTTAACCTTGCGAATCTGCCGAGTGTGGCCCTGGTGGGTTCGCGAGATCCCAGCATTTACGGTAGTGAGGCGACGACTCACTTGACCGCCGAGCTCGCCCGCCGAGGTTACCTCGTGATTTCTGGAGGCGCGATGGGTATCGATATTGCGGCACACCGTGCGGCCCTCACCCACAGTATTGCTGAGCTACCCACCGTTGCGTTCATGGCTGGCGGCCTGGATCGTCTTTACCCGGCTCAGAACGGCGATACGCTCAGAAGCATTGTTGAGCGTGGGCTCATTATGAGTGAGGTGAGTATCGGTAACACACCGACCCGTTGGCGGTTCTTGGAACGCAATCGGCTCATTGCGGGTCTGGCCAGGCACACGGTTGTGGTTGAAGCTCGTTGGCGCTCCGGGGCGCTGAACACCGCACGCCATGCTCTCGAAATCGGTCGTCCCCTCTGGGCTGTGCCAGGGCAGATTAACTCACCCAATTCGGTGGGTACGAACCGTCTGCTACGTGACGGCCTCGCTCAGATTTTGACGGAAGCCGCCGACCTGCTGGAGTACGATGCCGCCGCGGGATACGAGCTTGGTTCGGAACATTCAGGAGACTGGGACGCCGAGGTGTCGGCAGCCTCCACTGTTCTTGACAAGCTCACGGAACGGCAGGGAAGGGTGTGGGATAACCTGGGTTTGCGTTCATACCGCGGGGTGGACGATATCGCCAGTGCTCTGGGGATGGGTGCTCGAGAGGTCATGATGGACCTCGCTCAGCTGGAACGACTGGGCTTGGCCGAGAGCCGCGGCACTAGCTGGCGTAAGGTTCGCCCGAAGATGGGAGCCTGAGAAGGTGGTCGGAGGGAGAGGGAGGCCCTCCCGTCCCGGACTTCGTCTCGATGCTGTGGTTTGCGTCTTACGTTGCCCACCTGCGGTGTAGGTTCGGGTAGGCCTGTAGAGTACGTCAACGCTTAGAATGGGGAGAACCGGTTTGTTCCGCCGTTGTGCCCCGGCACACAGGGCCATCCGCTACACCGCGCAATCCGCTGGTAGGCATGCGGTGGTACCCGTCCACCGGTGATTACTGTAGTTGCCCGAAAGGTCGAGAGGAGAAGCTATGGACCAGTTACCGCATCCTGTGCAGCCTGGCACGGGCGGGGATGCTTCCTCGACCACGCTTCCCGTTGTCTACACCCGACCTCTGGAGGAGCCGGAGGGTCAGGCCTCAGGTGAATTGGCAAACAGTGAGTCGGCCCTGGGCGTCTCCGGTGAGGTTTTCCGCCCGGTTATCGAACGCTTCGAACGCTACTTGCGTTACGAGAAGCATCGTTCTGAAGAAACTATCCGATCCTATGTTTCCGACTTGGAGGGGTTCTTCGGTTATGCAGCTCGTCGCGGCGTGCGGCATGTGGATAGTATCGATGCCTCCCTCATTCGCGAATGGTTCGGCTCGCTTCACCTGCGCCGTGCGGCCCGCTCAACCGTGGCCCGTCGGGGTTCGACCCTGCGAACCTTTTTTTCCTGGGCACAGGAGGAAGAGCTCGTGCAGGCCAACCCTATGCGCGGTATGCGCACCCCCAAGCGTGAGAGCCATCTGCCGCCCGTGCTCAGCCGGGACCAGATGAGTCAGCTCATCGAAAACGTTCAGCGGCAGCGGGCTGAGGATTCCCTGAACCCTCGTCTGCTGCGCCTGGAGGCTGTTGTTGAGGTTCTCTACGCCTCCGGAATGCGTATCTCCGAACTCACCGGCCTGGACCTGCAGAGCATCGACCGCGTGAATAAGACGGTGCGTGTGCTGGGTAAGGGTAACAAGGAGCGGGTGGTTCCGCTGGGAACGCCGGCTCTCAAAGCCCTCAACCGTTGGGTTTCGAAGGGGCGCCCGCAGTGGATTCCTGAGGGTGCGAACGGGGTGACGGCTCTGTTCATTGGGCCTCGCGGTGGGCGGGCCAATAGCCGTCAGATTCGTGAGGACCTGACGCGTCTGATGCGCACCGTGGAGAACGTACAGGCCTCTGGCGCGCACGTTCTGCGTCATTCTGCAGCGACCCACCTGGTTGATGGTGGGGCCGATATCCGCTCGGTGCAGGAGCTACTGGGGCACTCATCGCTTGCGACAACGCAGATTTATACGCACGTGTCGATGCGACGCCTGGCCGAAACCTACGCCCGCGCGCACCCGCGGGCTTAGGTTTCGGCGGGGGGGGGATGCTCCAAATAGCGCGTTGTCGAGTAGCACGTGGCTGTCTCTCTATATGGGCGGGCTGCGTTCGCTCTAAGCTATACACCGTTCAACTTACGCTGAAACTTTATGCACAGCGATGGAACGCGGTAGCATAGGTAACAGATTATCTGAGGGTGCCGTCCCCGTTGCGGCGCCGCGTACGAGTACTAAACCAGAAAGGTCGCACCGCATGCGCGCACTCGTTTGCCCCGGTCAGGGATCCCAGAAGAAGGGCTTCCTGAGCCCCTGGCTTGAGATTGAAGGGGTGCGCGAGCACCTGGAACGACTCTCTGAGGCAGCAGGTATCGACCTGATTCACTACGGCACCGAGGCCGAGGAAGAAACCATTAAGGACACCGCCATCGCTCAGCCCCTCATTGTGGCAGCGGGTATCGTGACCGGTCGCCTTGCCCTCAAGGATCTCGAGGGTGAAGAGCTCGTCTTCGCTGGACACTCCGTCGGTGAAATCACAGCTGCCGCCCTCGCTGGTGTGCTTAGTGAAGAAGACGCCATGCGCTTCGTGCGCGTGCGTGCCAACGGCATGGCGGAGGCTGCCGCCGCCTCTCCGACCGGTATGGCCGCAGTCCTCGGCGGTGTCGAGGACACGGTTCGAGAAGCCATCGCTGCCGCAGGCCTGGTTGCCGCGAACTCCAATGGCGGCGGGCAGATTGTTGCCGCAGGCCCCATCCCTGCCATTGAGGAATTTGCAGCCAACCCGCCGGCCCGCACCCGAGTAATTCCTCTGAAGGTTGCCGGTGCATTCCACACCGAAGCTATGGCCCCCGCCGTTCCCGCTCTTGAGGAATTTGCGGACTCTCTTAAGGTCTCCGACCCGAGCTCGCTGCTTCTGACCAACCGTGACGGCTCCGTAGTTATCTCGGGTGAAGAGTTTGTTCGGACTCTGGTCTCACAGGTCACCAGCCCGGTGCGCTGGGACTTGTGCATGGCAACCCTGCTTGAACGTGAAGTCTCTGGCATTATTGAGGTGGCCCCCGCCGGTACCCTCGTCGGCCTGGCTAAGCGTGCTATGCGCGGCGTCCCCGGCACCGCCATCAACACTCCCGAGGACCTCGACGCCCTCAAAGCCTAAGTACGGGCATCGACCCAGCTTCACCCCCATAGACAGCAGCCCGCAGCCTGCGAGCCGCAACAGTATAAAGGATTGAATACGTGACTACCCTCAAGCAGTACGAAATCAACCGTTACTCCCGCATCCTCGGCTATGGTGCCGCCCGCGGTGAGGTCATCGTCCGCAATGATGACATTGTCGAGGCCATTGACTCTTCCGATGAGTGGATTCGCCAGCGCACCGGCATCATTACTCGCCACCGCGCTAGCGAGAACCAGTCCGTTACCGACCTTGCCATTGGTGCTGCAAAGGATGCGTTGCAGTCCTCCGGTGTAGCTGGCGAAGACATTGAAGCGGTCATCATCTCGACCATTTCGCACCCTTACGCAACTCCCTCCCTGGCTACCATCGTCGCCGATGCTATTGGCTCCAAGTGCCCCGCTTACGATATTTCCGCAGCCTGCGCGGGCTTCTGCTATGGCATCGCCCAGGCGGATGCTCTCGTGCGTGCCGGTACCGCCAAGAACGTCCTCGTGATTGGCGTAGAAAAGCTGTCGAACTTCATCGATAACACCGAGCGCTCCATCTCCTTCCTGCTCGGCGACGGCGCGGGTGCCGCAGTGGTTGGCGTCTCTGACGAGCCCGGCATCGCCCCCACCGTCTGGGGTTCGGATGGATCCCGCTGGGGCACCGTCGGCATGACCCATTCCCTTCTCGACATTCGCAACCGCGACTTCGTTGCCAACCCCGTCCAGGAAGGCGAGAAGATTTGGCCCACCCTGCGTCAGGATGGCCCCTCCGTTTTCCGCTGGGCCGTCTGGGAGATGGCTAAGGTCGCCAAGAAGGCCCTGGAAGAAGCTGGCATCACTCCCGACGAGCTCGGTGCCCTCATTCCGCACCAGGCTAACGCCCGCATCATCGACCAGATGGTCAAGACCCTCAAGCTTCCCGATACCGTCGCCGTTGCGCGCGACATCGTCGATGCCGGTAATACTTCCGCCGCATCCGTGCCGCTGGCAGCCCACCGACTGCTCAAGGAGAACCCGGAACTTTCCGGCAAATTCGCCCTGCAGATCGGTTTCGGCGCGGGTCTTGCCTTCGCAGCTCAGGTCGTCGTTCTTCCGTAACGGCCCCGAGCCGGATCCCCACGGATCCCCCCACACTCCGAGTTGTCACATGCGTTCACCGCGTATACACGATAAACTCGGTAATGCACGCGTACCCCCACCTGGTGGGTGCGACGACCATCGAAATAACAAAAGGAGCCCCTGAATGGCTAACAAGGAAGAGATCCTCGCAGGTCTGGCAGAGATTGTTAACGAAGAGACCGGCGTTGAGGTTGAGGACGTTCAGCTGGACAAGTCCTTCACCGAGGACCTGGACATCGACTCCATCTCGATGATGACCATCGTCGTGAACGCCGAGGAGAAGTTCGAAGTTACCATCCCCGACGAAGAGGTTAAGAACCTCAAGACCGTTGGCGACGCAGTCGACTTCATCGCAAACGCAGCCTAAGCTGTAACGCGACCGACGCGGCGCGGGCTCTCACCGGTCCGCGCCGCATCATCGTACCCCCCCCCCGTTGCATACCCCGGCTCTTACGAATGCGCCTGCGCACCGTAGCGTCCCGGGGACCACAGGTTTTTATCCACACACCACCGGATAAACCACCCACAAAACCACCCAAGAGAAAGTGCCACAATGTCTCGAAAAGTGCTGGTGACCGGCCTCGGCGCAACCACCCCCATCGGTGGCGACGTCCCCACCACCTGGGCAAACGCCACCAAGGGCGTTTCCGGTGTCTCCACGATTGATCAGCCCTGGGTTCAGGAATACGACCTGCCGGTCTACATCGCCGGCCAGCTTGCCGTTGAGCCCCTCGAATCCGGCCGCCTCACCAAGGTCGAAGCTAAGCGCCTCGACCCCTCGGGACAGCTTGCCCTCATTGCAGCCCGCGAGGCATGGGAAGATGCAGGCTTCTCCGGCCCCGATGCCGAATCTGCTGAAGAAGTCGATCCCCTCCGTACCGGTGTCGCCTTCGGTACCGGCATTGGCGGTGTGTGGACCCTCCTCGACGCCTGGGATACCCTCCGTGAAAAGGGTCCCCGCCGCGTCCTGCCCATGACCGTGCCGATGCTCATGCCCAACGGTAATGCAGCCGCGGTTTCCATGAACCTTAAGGCACGCGCGGCAGCTCAGACTGTTGTTTCTGCATGCGCATCCTCCACCGAAGCCATGCAGCTTGGTGCCGAAATGATTCGTAGCGGTAAGGCTGACGTGGTTATCGTCGGTGGTTCCGAAGCGGCTATTCACCCGCTACCCATGGCGGCATTCGCTAAGATGCAGGCGCTCTCCTCCCGCAACGACGAGCCCGAGAAGGCTTCCCGTCCCTACGACGTCGACCGCGACGGCTTCGTCATGGGTGAAGGTGCGGCTGCCCTCATCCTGGAGTCTGAAGAGCACGCTAAGGCTCGCGGCGCACGCGTCTACGCAGAGCTCGCCGGTACCGGCGTCTCGGCAGACTCCTACCACATCACTGCACCCGATCCCGCTGCACTCGGCGCAACCCGCGCGCTGCGCGAAGCCCTTGAAGACGGTAACATTGACCCCAAGACCGTGGTGCACATTAACGCCCACGCGACCAGCACTCCCGCCGGTGACCTCCCCGAAGCAACCGCAATCCACGAAACCTTCGGTGAGCACACCAAGGACATCGCTGTCTCCGCAACCAAGTCGATGACCGGTCACCTGCTCGGTGGTGCTGGTGCCCTGGAGGCTGTGCTGACCGTTCTGGCGCTGCACCACCGCATCGCACCCTGCACTATCAACCTTGATAACAAGGACCCGCAGATTGACCTGAATATTGTCACCGAGGCTCGCGAACTGCCCGCCGGTGAGATTGTTGCCATCTCGAACTCCTTCGGTTTCGGCGGCCACAACGCGGTCGTAGCATTCCGCTCCGTAGAGGACTAATCCCGTTCACTAGACCTGTAAAAGGGCACGTCGGATAATGCTAGCGGGGGAGTGCCCCCTCTGCGGCGCCCTAATCATCAAATAACCCAGCCGCCTTGAGGATGGAGCCCCTCGTATTACCGACGCACCCTTACCGGTTTTGATACGTACAGGGTCGCCTGTGATAGTTAGCTATCGCGGGCGGCCCTTGCGTTTGTAGGCTAGTTGTTTGGAGAGGGTACACCGGACGCCGCTCGCGGGGGAGTGCCGCCTCTGCGGCGCTGGGGCGCCTTGAGGACGGAGCCCCCGCTTCGCGTGTCCGGTACGCCCTCTAGGTCGCCTATCCCTCGGGTGAGGATATAGGGGGTTGGTAGGTGGTTACCTTCTCTGGGCAGTTTGCCTCAGTCTGGGGTGTAGAGGATGGTCTGGAGCTGGGTTTCAGAGGTAGCACGCCAATCCCCTGAGGTAGGGGAATAGGTGGCTTGGTATGGGGCTGGGATTCGTGTGTAGCTTGCCTGAGTTTGGGGTGAGCGGGGGTTTGCAGGTTAAAAACGGGTGGCGTATCCGCTCCGGCACTGCAGATACGCCACCCAAACACACCACACTCCACAAGACAATGCAGAGCGCGCGGGAATTAACCATCCCGCAAGGTTCCCGCGTTCCCTGTCTCGCACCACGGTAGGCGTTGGCAGAGAAGCGGGAGTATATGCCCTTCGGGGCGAGATGAGATGCCCGTCCGGAAGATTTAAGGAAGCTCCCATACCGGTTCCATCGGATAGGAATCGGAGTGGTCGCCCCTCCGATGGTGAAGCATTCCCCTGCGGAGCGCGGGCCGCAATGGCAGGAGCCAGCGATTTGCAGGAAATGCTCGGAGGAGTCCGAAAATAATCTATGCCCTCATGGAACCGGATGATCGGTGATGGGAGCTCCTGTAGATAGAATAACCTTAAAGCAGGCATAAAGTAAACCTTCAACTAATAATTTAACCTTATTGTTATAAATCCTTGTCATTGCGTTATTGATAGTCGTTCAACACCCTGTGGAGGTTGCATAAATAGCCTCCCAAAACTTTGGTCTGTTTGACACTCTCCGCCGTTATTAAATCGTGATAAATTCCGCGCCGCCGATTCCCCCATGAGCCCAGAATCACGCGTGGTCAACCGTCACAGAGCGTCAAAAAACGTCATTTTGTCACGGAATTTATTCCGGCGGCGAGAAAATATGTGCCCCGTCCGCGCTGTGGCATAATCAAAAGCGTCATCGTGCTCCGGGGTCGGTGAAATTCCGAACCGGCGGTCACAGCCCGCGAACCGTTTCGCCCGCATTGAGCGACTCGCGTTCACTGTCCAGCTATTTATACGGCTTATACGGCAGCGAACCACCGAGCACCCGAGCAGGCAGACGGCCGAACCGGTGAAAATCCGGTGCCGACAGTACAGTCTGGATGGAAGGTAGCACGAGCAGAAAACGGCAAGTCCCACCCCTCGCTGAATCGCCAACGGTGTCCCACGGCGGTACAACGGGTGGAGGCTATATTCGGCGTTCCATCGTGGCATCCCGAAGGATTCGCAGACCTTGCCCGCACACCGGAACCGGCGCATCCACCCCGTGATGCGCCCGGAACCGATGAGTTCTGTTCCTCTCCCCGGAGCCGCCGCAGATGCGCACCCGCGCATCCGGAATACGTCCACACACGAGAGGAAAGAATCATGGACATTCTGCGGTGGCTCTTCGACGCACAAATTCACGTGGGGGACCAGTCCCTTCTCGTGCGCGAAGTCCTCGGCAACGCGTTCGGCCTGGCATCGGCGCTGGGCGGCATGCGACGCAAAGTATGGGCATGGCCCGTCGGAATCCTCGGCAATCTGCTGCTCCTCACCGTCTTTTTGGGCACCCTCGTCGGTAGCCCGCACCCCGTGACCATGCTCGGCCAGGCCGGCCGCCAGGTCATGTTCATCGCCGTGTCCATCTGGGGCTGGTACCGCTGGCGCGCAACCCGCGCCTCCGGGGGTAACGCGAGCGCGGGCGCCGCCGTTATTCCGCAGTGGGCAACGAACACCGAACGCGCAGGCCTGGTTGTCGCCATGGTTGCAGGCACCCTGCTGCTCACCCCCATCTTCCGTGCCCTCGGCTCTTACGAGCCGGTTTGGTCCGACGCCTGGATCTTCACCGGCTCCCTGCTGGCCACCTACGGCATGGCGCGCGGCTGGGTTGAATTTTGGCTCATCTGGGTGGCCGTCGACCTGGTTGGCGTGCCGCTACTGTGGAGCGCCGGCTATTACGCGACCTCCCTCATGTACGTGTTCTACGGATGCTTCACCCTGATCGGCTTCTTCGTCTGGTGGCGCACCCGCAACCTGGAGGTGCAGAAGGCTCGCGTGCAGACCCAGTTCCCAGACGTGACCGTGGATGTGGCGGACCTAGCCTCCGCGGACTCCGTGGCGGAATGCGAGGTCGCAACCAAGAGCAGTACCGCGCAGAATGTAGTTTTGCAGAATGTAGCATCGCAGAAGGAAGGCTAAACGCTATGATCCCCATCAACCGCCAGCACGAAGCCCAGGGGCCGGCGGGTACCCTGCCCGAGCGCATCGGCGCCGTGCACGAGCGTTACATTCCCGAAGACACGGGCTACCTGCCTGCAACCCTTGCCCCCAGCATGCACCTGCCGCACAACGATGCGGACTACTCCGCCGCCGAGTACGGGCACCTCGCCGGCGTGCCCGTCGCCCGTACCCTGAGCCTGCCGGGTCCGGGTCAGGTACTCAGCCACGACGAGGCGATGAGCCTGGCCCTCGATGCTGCCCGCCAGGGTATCCGCGGGGCGAACCCGCTCGTCGGAGCCGTCATCACCGATGCGCACGGGCACCTGCTGCACGTGGGCTACCACCGAGGCGCAGGCACCCCGCACGCCGAAGCAGACGCGCTCGCCGCCGCCCGTGCCGCCGGAACCGACCTCACCGGCGCCCGCATGTACGTGAGCCTAGAACCCTGCAACCACACCGGACGCACCGGCCCCTGCTCCCACGCTGTCGCCGAGGCGGGCATCAGCGAGCTCTACTACGCCTACAGCGACGACACCGAAAACGCCGCCGGAGGCGCCGCCTACCTGCGCTCGCGGGGCGTTACCGTGCACGCGATGGAGGAGTTCGCGAACGCATCCTACCTGCTGAACGAGCGCTGGTTCATCGCCGCCGCCGAACGTCGACCCTTCATTACCGCCAAGAGCGCCTCCACGCTCGACGGGTTTATTGCGGCGGCTGACGGCACGAGCAAGTGGATTACCGGTCCTGCCGCCCGCATTGATGGGCACCTGATTCGCCACCGCGCCGATGCCGTCATGATTGGCACCCGAACCACTCTCATGGACGACCCGACCCTGGACGCGCGCGACGCCAATGGGGAACGCTTCGAGAAGCAACCGCTGCGTGTGGTCATGGGCAAGACCGAGATTACGGAGAACTACCGGATTCGCGGCCTCAACCCGCCCGAAGGTGTGGAGGCAGACCCGCAGAACTTCCTGCAGGTCTTCACCCACGACCCGCGTGAACTGCTCGACGAGCTGTACGCCCGCGGGGTGCGCCACCTCATGATTGAGGGCGGCCCCGGTATGGTCGGCCTCTTCGCCGGTGAAGACCTCATCGACGAGATGGTTTGGTACCGCGCCCCCATGATTATGGGGCAGGGCAAGAGCGCCGTGTACCGTCTGCTTGTGGACACTCTCACTCAGGCGCCGCGCTTGCAACTGGACGACCTGGGCATGTTCCCGGCGGTGCGCGTGCTCGGCAATGACACCGCAACCCACCTGGTGCCGGCACCTCGTGGAACGGCACAGGAACCGGGGGAGCGGCGTACCCTGCCGAAGCTGGACGCCTGCCATGCGCCGGAACCGCGGCTGGGTTAGCCAAGGTTGCACTAGCTGAGACTGGATTTAGACCCGTCATCTGTTGCACCGCGATGCGGGCTCGGTAGTTTCACCGAACGCTACCGGGTTCGCATGCTGGCACGTCCCGCATCCGACTACTGAGAATATTCGAAAAATACGTATAGTTATACGTAGAGCAAACCATCGCCGTCCGTCGCCCTCAATGACGACAACCGGCGGACTGCGAGAAAAGGAAACCACATGTTTACCGGAATTATTGGCGCCCTCGGCACCGTAGAATCTATCACCCCCATCGAGGGTAGCGACGCAGCCTACCTGACCCTCACCGCCGGCGATATCGTCACCGACCTCGAGCACGGCGGCTCGCTCGCCGTCAACGGTGTCTGCCTGACCGCCATCGACCTCGATCAGCTGCAGCCCGGTCAGTTCCGCGCCTACGCCATGGGCGAGACCCTGCGCCGCACCAACCTCGGCGACCTGACCCCCGGAGACACCGTCAACCTGGAGCGTTGCCTGCCTGCCGGCGGCCGCTTCGACGGACACGTCGTGCAGGGTCACGTGGATGCGGTCGGCACCCTCGCCTCCGTCACGCCCCACGAGGCGTGGAGCACCCTGCGTTTCTACCTGCCCGCCGAGCTGGCACCCCTGCTCGCAGAGAAGGGCTCCATCGCTGTTTCTGGCGTGTCCCTGACCGTCACGGCGGTTTCCGCTCCCGGCGAGAGCCCTGCATGGTTTGAGGTCGGCCTGATCCCCGAAACTCTGAAGGCAACCAACCTCGGCGCGCTCAAGGTCGGCGACAGTGTGAACCTTGAGACCGATGCGCTCGCCAAGTACGTGCAGCGCCTGACCGCCTTCGCTGGCGCGCCCCAGGCTTCTTCCTCCGAGAAGGTTGCGCCGCGTCGCGCCGATGCCGCAAGCGTTCTGGACAGCGTGCAGACTGCGGTGGACGCTATCGCTGCCGGCCGCGCCGTAGTCGTCGTTGACGATGAAGACCGCGAGAACGAGGGTGACATCATCTTCGCTGCCGAGTATGCCACCGCCGAACTGATGGGCTTCATGATTCGCTACACCTCCGGCGTGGTGTGCGCACCCATGAGCAACAAGCGTGCCGACGAGATGAAGCTGCCGCCCATGGTCACCAACAACGAGGACCCCAAGGGCACCGCCTATACCGTCTCGTGCGATGCGGCCTCCGGCGTGAGCACCGGCATCTCCGCGGCAGACCGCGCACGCACCGTGCAGATTCTTGCCGATGCTTCCTGCCGCCCGGCGGACATTACCCGCCCGGGCCACATCTTCCCGTTGCGTGCTGTGGATGGCGGCGTGGCTCAGCGTCCCGGCCACACCGAAGCAGCTGTGGAGCTTTCCCGTGCAGCTGGGCTGTCCGGCGTGGGCGTCATTGCTGAGGTCGTTCATGACGATGGCTCCATGATGCGTTTCGACGCTCTGCGTGCCTTCGCCACCGAGCACGGTCTGCCCATGATTTCTATCGAAGACCTCATCAAGTACGTGGCACAGAACGCTCCGACCGGGGAGAACGCATGAGCGGCGCGATGAACGCGGCCGAGCAGGTGACCGCGAAGGCGACGGGCCCCGAGAGCCTGAGCGCCGAGTCCCGCGCTACGGCCGCGCGTCTCGCGGAGAGCTACCGCGTCAGCCCCCTCGACATGGTGCCCAACCCCAGCCCGCTGCTGGTCGAAAGCACCGAGGAGGTTGCTGTTCCCACCCCGAACGGCCTCTTCGGTCTGCGCGCCTGGCGTTTCGCGGACGGCGCCGAGCACCTCAGCGCCCGGGCCCTCGACCGCGACGGCAACCCCGTACCCTACGAGGGCGGGGGAGTGCCCGCCGTGCGCATCCACTCCGAGTGTGCGACCGGCGATATCTTCGGCTCCTTCCGTTGCGATTGCGGACCCCAGCTGGAGAACGGCCTGCGCATCATTGGCCGCACCGGCGGGTACCTTGTCTACGTGCGTAACCATGAGGGGCGCGGCATCGGCCTGGTGAACAAGCTCCGCGCCTACGCGCTGCAGGACGCCGGGCTCGACACCCTCGACGCGAACCTCGCGCTCGGCCTGGACGGCGACATGCGTGACTACTCGCAGGCGGCGCTGATTCTGCAGGAGCTCGGCGTGCACGAAATGCGTCTGGTCACCAATAATCCCGCCAAGCAGGAGGCCCTCGAAGGCCTCGGCCTGCGCGTTACCGAGCTGATTCCGGATGAGATTCCCGCCCGAGTCGAGAACGCCCACTACCTGCACACCAAGCGGGAGCGAATGCATCACCTGCTTGAGCGCGCCTAACGCGGCAGGCCAGCAACCCGGTCGGTCGGTAACTCGGCAGACTAGCAACCCGGCGAATCCCGGAAAACAGACACCCCACTATTTAAAATCAACCTACCAAAGGAGAACACCATGAGCGGCGTCGGCGCAGCAGACACCTCCCTCAACCCCGAAGACTACAAGGGCTTCAAACTCGCTATCATTGCGGCCAGCTGGCACACCCGAGTCATGGACGGCCTGATTGACGGCGCGCAGCGCGCCGCCCGCGACGCCGGCCTTGAACCCACCCTCGTGCGCGTTCCGGGCACCTTCGAGCTGCCCGTCGCCGCAACCCGCCTCGCCGATAAGTTCGACGCCATCGTTGCGCTCGGCGTCGTGATCCGCGGCGGCACCCCGCACTTCGAGTACGTCTGCCAGGGCGCAACCAGCGGCCTGACCGATGTTTCCGTGCTCACCGGCCGTCCCGTCGGCTTCGGCGTGCTCACTTGCGATAACGAGGAGCAGGCTCTGGACCGTGCTGGCCTGGAGAACTCCACCGAGGACAAGGGCTATGAGGCAACCGCCGCCGCACTGCAGACCGCGGCAACCCTCAAGAACCTCGCCTAACGGCACACCCGCCCCGTAGTGAGGCCGTCCTCGGCGGCTTGAGGGCGTTCGCGGATTGGCGCCTCCGCCACCTTGAGGCTTGGAGGCGCCGGCCCGCATCATCCCTGCCGCAGCCAGCAGGCCAAACGAGGGCCGCGCCCGCCGCCCGGCTACAGGCCCCAACGCCACGGGCCAACACGAATCAACACATCCGCGGGTAGACTGAACACAGAACCCGCCACCCACCCCGACGCATCGCGGCACCACCGGCGTCACCCCACCCCAAAGGAGTACAGTAATGCAGGACTTGGGTACCATCACCCCCTCGCGCGAAGAATTCCGCGCCCGCGCAGCCGGAACCCGCGTCATTCCCGTCCACATTAAAATCCTCGCCGACTCGCTCACCCCCCTTGGCATCTACCGATCCCTCGTACTCCAGGACGACCAGGGCGCGTCCGTCGAGGCGGCCCACGGCACCTTCCTGCTCGAATCCGCGACGATTTCTTCCGAGGGCGAGTCTGCCTCGTGGGCACGCTACTCATTCATCGGTGCGTCCTCCCGCTCAACCCTCACCACCGTTGACGGTGCCGTTCACTGGCAGGGTCGC
>OFDA01000169.1_pt1 | contig 37990 bp, 33 predicted proteins | sample 1520921 | NCBI WGS metagenome assembly OFDA01 (sample SAMEA2699028, study PRJEB24076) | metagenome
TAACCGCCCCGCCTTCCATCTATAAGACAAACACGTACGCAGGTTTTATAGCTGACCGTTATCGCGCGCCATCTGCTGCAGGCGGGCGATGCGCTTGTCCATCGGTGGGTGAGTAGACATGAGGTTCTTCAAGCCACCGAAGGGGTTCGCAATCATAGAGGCCGAGGTATTCACAACCTGCTGATTCTTGGGATCCATTGGGTAGAGCGAGACACCCTTCTCCAACTTATTCAGGGCGGAGGCAAGCGCAATCGGATCGCCCGTGAGCTTTGCACCGTCTTCATCGGCATCGTATTCGCGGGTGCGGCTGATAGCCATCTGAATAACCGCCGTAGCAATGGGAGCCAGAAGCGACATCAGGATTATGCTCAAAAAGTTTCCGCCGCCGCGCTCACGATTCCCGCCCATCATGGAGCCAAAACCAACAATCTGTGCCGCCGTAATCAGGGTTGCGATACCGGCTGCCACCGAGCTTGTAAGAATACCGCGGTTGTAGACGTGCATGAGCTCGTGCCCAAGAACGCCGCGCATTTCGCGTTCGTCAAGAAGCTGCAAGATACCCTCGGTGCAGCAGACGGCGGCATTGCGCGGATTGCGCCCAGTCGCGAAGGCGTTTGGAGTCTGGGTGGGTGCCACATATAGGCGCGGCATAGGCTGAGCGGCGCGCGAGGAAAGTTCCTCGACAATGTCATACAGAACCGGAACCTCCTCGCGGGTAACGGCGTAGGCGTTCATGGAACGCAGCGCGAGTTTATCGGAGTTCCAGTATGAATATGCAACGGTACCCAAGCTCACAAGGGCGAAACCCCAGATAAAAATTGAGCTGCGGAAGTATGTTGAAAGGCCGCCGATAAGCATCAGCAGACCGACCATGCCGCCCAGCAGAAGGGCGGTCTTAAGCCCGTTATAGTGTTTGTGCCTTGCGTGCACCTTTAGAAATCGTGTTGCCGTGAACGTATTAGATTACAGCATACGGGATATATATGAGGCAGACATCCAGATTCGCCACCAGCGTGTATTTCGTATTCTCGCATCCACAGGTTCATCGAATGCGAGCAAGGTCACGTGAAGTCTCAGGGTGTTTTGTTATCTCCCAGAAATTCGCGGTTTTAGCGACATCGTGTCATGGTGAAAGTACCCCAAACACGGCTCTTATTATGAATTTATTCGTAATTGTAATTGTGAAAAAGTCAGATTAACGGTAGAGTATCGTTCATGACCGAACCCCTAGATACGAACGCACACCCGGAACCCGAGCACCCTCTTCACGGATGCTCCCACACCGGCGTGCTACCGTTGGCAGCAGAATCCGCGACCGGACTTCTCACGGAATCTTGGTCGCAAAACTTGCGCGCTAAGGGGCGCAGGGTCACGAAACAGCGGCTTGCTGTTCTACGTGCGGTTCAGGCTCATCCCCATGCCAATGCCGAGGAAATAGTTACCGTTGTGCGGCAAGAGATTCCTACCATTACCGTGCAGTCGGTGTATGTGATCCTCACGGATCTGACGAATATCGACATGCTGCGTAAGTTTGAGCCCCCGGGAACCCCGGGGCTCTACGAGACACGCACGGGCGATAACCATCACCACGCATTCTGCATTCGCTGCGGAAAAGTTCAGGATGTAGACTGCGCTGTCGGCTCAGCGCCCTGCCTAACTCCCAACGACTTCCACGGCATGGCGATTATCAGCGCAGATGTACTGTATCGAGGCGTCTGCGCAGACTGTCAAACTGAGGCAGAAGCAGAACTGGCGAACAGCCAGGTGCAAGCCGCAGCGAGCGTTCAGCACTAACGAACCACATTCCAACACCTTACTCCGGGCGTGAAACAGCGCCTTGGTGTTCGTTAGCTGCACCCTAAAACAGGAAGAATGCTCGTCGAAAACCACATAGCATCACCAAAAACACAAGGAGAAGCAAATATGTATCAGACCCCGCAGAACCCCATTCATCCCGGTTCTTACACCACCACGAGCACTGGCACGCCGGTAGCTTCAGATGATCATTCGCTCACCGTGGGCGCCGATGGTCCCATCGTTCTGCACGATGCTTACGCTGTTGAAAAGCTCGCTCAGTTCAACCGTGAGCGTGTGCCCGAGCGTGTGGTGCACGCAAAGGGAACCGGCGCATACGGCTACTTTGAAACCACCGAAGATGTTTCGCAGTACACCCGTGCGGCGCTCTTTCAGCCGGGCGTTAAAACCGAGCTACTGATTCGTTTCTCGACCGTGGCTGGCGAATCCGGTTCCCCCGATACTTGGCGTGACCCCCGCGGTTTCGCGGTGAAATTTTACACCACCGAAGGCAACTACGACTTGGTAGGTAATAACACTCCTATCTTCTTCATTCGCGATGCCATCAAGTTCCCCGACTTTATCCACTCGCAGAAGCGTATGCCCGGTTCGGGTCTGCGCGATAACGACATGCAGTGGGATTTCTGGACCCTCAATCCGGCATCGGCGCACCAGGTAACCTGGCTGATGGGCGACCGCGGCCTGCCCCGAACCCTGCGCCATATGGATGGCTTCGGCTCGCACACCTACCAGTGGATTAACTCCGAAGGCGAGCGCTTCTGGGTTAAATACCACTTCAAGACCGAGCAGGGCAACGAGTTCTTCACCCAGGCTCAGGCCGATGAAATGGCGGGCAAGGATGCTGACTTCCACCGCCGCGACTTGCGCGAGGCTATCGAGCGTGGCGACTACCCCGCCTGGACGCTCTACGTGCAGATTATGCCCTACGAGGACGCGAAGACCTACCGTATTAACCCCTTCGATCTGACGAAGATTTGGCCGCACTCGGATTACCCGCTGATCAAGGTGGGCCGCATGGTGCTGGATCGCAACCCGCAGAACTTCTTCGCCGAGATCGAGCAGGCGGCCTTCTCCCCCTCGAACTTTGTGCCCGGTATCGCGGCTTCACCCGATAAGATGCTGCTCGGTCGTATCTTCTCCTACCCGGATGCGCATCGCTACCGCATCGGCACCAACTTCGCGCAGCTGCCGGTGAACGCACCCCACGCGGCGCCGGTGAACAACTATTCACATGACGGTTCGATGCGCTACAACTTCAACGACCCCTCCGTTCCCACTTACGCACCAAACAGCCTGGGCGGTCCGCATGCGGATGCGGAGCGCGCTGGCGAAGGCAGCTGGGAGTCTGATGGCGAGTTGGTACGCACCGCCTACACCCTGCGTCCGGATGACGATGATTTCTCGCAGGCACGCACCCTCTACGAGGTAACCATGAACGACGAAGAACGTGAACGCCTGATCAGCAACATCTCCGGTCACGTAGGTGCTGTTCGTTCCGACGAGATTCGTGAACGCGCGTTCCAATACTGGGATAGCGTTCACCCTGAGCTCGGTTCTCGCGTTCGCGAGGCCGTGGCAGCCGCCGCATCTGGTTCGTAAGATACGGCAGCGTCTGTTCCCCTGTAGATTCGAGAACATGACGCACAGCTGTAGCATGGGGCCGGTGACTTTCAGTGAGGTGGAGTCACCGACCCCATATTTTTAACCCGTTTGCAGGATTACAACCCTCTCCAAAAAACAGGCCCGTATTTCTGATAGTTAGCTGTGAACAAGAGCCACCAACCCGGTAGGCTAATACTAACCGGTGCCTGTAGCACCTCATTCACGAAAGGAAAGCCCATGGCTAGCGAATCTTCGTTCGACGTTGTCTCCAAGGTCGACAAGCAGGAAGTATCCAACGCCCTGCACCAGGCGCAGAAGGAAATCTCCCAGCGCTACGACTTCCGCGGCGTCGGCGCAGAAATCGACTACTCCGGCGACAAGATCCTCATCAAGGCAAACGCCGAAGAGCGCGCACTGGCAGTGCTCGACGTTTTCCAGTCCAAGCTGGTCAAGCGCGGCATCTCCCTAAAGTCCCTGGATTCCGGTAAGCCCTACGCGTCCGGCAAGGAAACCCGCATCGAGTGCTCCATCAAGGAAGGTATCGCCCAGGACCAGGCCAAGAAAATCTCCAAGATGATCCGCGAAGAGGGCCCCAAGGGCGTAAAGGCAACCATCCAGGGCGATGAACTGCGCGTCTCCTCCAAGTCTCGCGACGATCTGCAGGACGTCATCGCCATGCTCAAGTCCGCCGACCTCGACGTCGACCTCCAGTTCGTCAACTACCGCTAAGCTCATACACTCCCCCGTCCGCTGGGGGTGAGGGGAGGGGCTAGAAGCCGAAATGCAAAAATCCTCGGGGTGGCTACTTTCACAGTAGTCGCCCCGAGGATTTTTTGTCTGCCGACCCATCATCGCGAGTCACAATCGTCACGCCAAGTCATCTTCCGGCTCAGCGGGTTTATTGGAAAGACCAGGCGGGCCGAACGGTCCAGTACTGGGAACGGTCTAATACTGACCCATTTCACGAGCCATCTGCTGCAGACGCGCAATGCGCTGATCCATCGGAGGATGGGTCGACATCACATTCTGCAGGGAACCGAAAGGGTTCGCAATCATCATGGCGCTTGCAGCCTGGGTGCTACGGTCGTCCGGATTCATCGGGTATAGAGAGACGCCGCGCTCAAGCTTATTCAGAGCGGAGGCCAGGGCGATGGGGTCGCGAGTCAGGCGTGCGCCATCCTCGTCCGCGTCATACTCGCGGGTGCGACTAATCGCCATCTGAATCACCTGGGTGGCAATCGGGGCCAGCATGGCAATCACAAACGCCGCGAGGGGGTTGGCTCGGTTATCGTCGCGGTTCGAGCCGCCGAACATCGCGCCAAAAGAAAGCACCTGGGCAATCATGCCAATAATGGAGGCAATGCCCGCGGCCACAGAGGACGTGAGGATATCGCGGTTGTACACGTGCATGAGCTCGTGGCCGAGCACGCCGCGCATCTCGCGCTCATCCAGCAGCTGCAGAATACCCTCGGTGCAGCACACGGCCGCATTCTGCGGATTACGTCCAGTTGCAAAAGCATTCGGAGTCATCGTGGGGGCCACGTAGAGGCGGGGCATCGGCTGGCCAGCAGTACGCGAGAGCTCCTCCACAATGTCATAAAGCACCGGCACCTCATCACGAGTGACCGGGTAAGCATTCATCGAACGCAAAGCCAGCTTATCGGAGTTCCAATAGGTGTACGCGATGCCGCCCAGGCTCAGCAGGCCCATAATCCAGATGAAAGCCGAGGATTTAAAGGCTGCCGACAGCAGACCGCCGATGAGCAGCATAAGGCCCACCATAGACCCCATAAGCAGGGTGGTCTTAAGGCCATTGTGGTGACGATGCATGAGGAACCTCCTGAGCTCCAAAGTGCGGATAGACAGCGCGGTAGACCGCGCTTGACTCTTCAGAATACGGAAGCGGCCCGCCGGGCGCATCCCCAAAAGCGGCAGATTCACCCAGAGCGTCAGAACGGGGCAGGACGGCTAGGGTATAGCCCCGGGGATAGTCACGAGCGGCACCTGCTCCAGAACCTGCGCGGTTGCGGTAGGAAAGATACCCAGTATGAGGATGGTGCCGTAGGCTCCCAGAAAGATAATGAAGAGCAACCCCAGCATAATTTGCCCCTCCAGGTCGAATCCTGACCTGACGCTACGGTAGTGGGCGTAGAGAACGGGAGTTACAAGGGGCGCACCAAAGAGCAGAACCATCAGCAGGATATAGATGGGGTTCGTGAAGTTGTAGACCACGTTCGTACCCTCCCCGGTGGTTCCTTGACGGTTTATCGGTCGCGCCTTCATTGCGCGGTCCTTCGTTCCCGATTGTACGGCATCGGTCGTCGCAGGAACGGGAGATACCACCAGTTCCTCGAGGACTGGAAAGAGGACGGAAAATGGTGAGCCGCTGCTGAGTCCCCCTAAGGATTTATTATGAATTCATAATAATATAATGATGAATTCCTCATAATAACGTGTAGAATGGGACCATGACCGACGTACACAACACCACAGACGTTAAGACAACCTCCATCCCAGAACAACAAACAGCCGGCCCCGGATGCGCCCACCTCACCGGACTGCCAGTCCCCTCCCCCATGAGCGACGAACAGCTCGAGGAAGCCTGGACCACCGGCCTACGCGCCCGAGGACGCCGCGTCACCAAGCAACGACTCGCCGTACTCCACGCAGTGCAGGACCACCCGCACTCCACCGCAGAAACCATTGTGCAAGCCGTACGCGAGCGCATCCCCGCCATTACAGTCCAGTCCGTTTACGTCATTCTCGCGGACCTGACCGACATCGACCTGCTCCGCAAGTTCGAACCGCCCGGAACCCCCGCCTTGTACGAAACCCGCACCGGCGACAACCACCACCACGCCTTCTGCGTACGCTGCGGCAAGGTTGAGGACGTCGACTGCGCCGTGGGCTCAGCCCCCTGCCTGACCCCCAGCGATTTCCACGGTATGGCCCTCTTCAGCGCCGACGTTCTCTACCAGGGCGTCTGCACCGACTGCCAGACCGAAGAAGAAGCCAAACTCGCTCGTGCCCAGCGCGAGGCAGCAGCCCACCTGCTGGGTAGCTAACCGTTACATGCAGCGAAGCCCCGCATCCTGCACGTCGGACGGATTCAGGGCACACCCACCTATTAACACAGCTGACCGCTAGAAACGACCATCAGGTCGCCGCTAGCGGTCAACTGTTTTAACAATGCCGAAGCTACATGCCGGGACGAGGCTGGGAACCCACAATCTCCAGCAACTCGCGAATCTGCTGAGCGCTCAACACAGTCGAAGGGTTAATAGCGTTCACCTTCACACCCGGGGCACCAATCTCTAGGGCATAGCGCAGAATCTCCAGGGCGTTCGCCGAACGCACCTCAATATGCGGGTCCAGCGCCGCAATCTCAATCGGTGAGGTGAAGACCAGCAAATTCTGTGGGTTGCCGTTCTCATCGGGATCGAACACAACCGAGGAACCCGAAGGGTCGTTCGGGTCCACGCCCACCAGCAACACCGAGGCAGGAGATACCAGCGAACCCAGCAGCATCTGCATGTTGTCCTGGGTCAGCGCCATCTTCGCGCCATCGTTACGGGGAGAAGTCACAATCCACTGCACCTGCGCACGCTCAATGTAGCACTCATGATCGGTTCCGGGATCAACCACGATCAGGTCAAGCGCCTCATTCGCGAGGAAATCCATGAAGACCTTCATCGCGGGCTCGCGCAGAATCAGCTCTTCACCCTCGGACTCCTGGCGCACATAGCTCTTGCCCACATGCTCCGAGGACGAGAAGACGCACAAAGCCTGCATGCCGGTCTCCGGCATACGAATCACCTGGTGGGTCAGCACGGATTCGGGGCCCATCGGGTCAGTCTCCGAAGGAATCAGCAGCGAACCGGTTGCATCCAGCAGGACGTCGCCGCCAAGCATCGTGCGCACCACGTTAATGAGGGTGCGCTCCTGCACATCGTTGCGGAAGGTCTGCAGAGCAGACACCAGATAAGGGTTCGGAATCTCGTGCTCGCTCAAACCCAGAGCAGCTGCAGCCGAGTGGCGGGCACGACCCTCCATGCGTTCGCGGGCCCACTCGGGCACACGGGAGGCGTCACGCGGGTACTCAGCCAGATGCTCACGCACGTCCGTGGCGGTCAGGGTTCCCTCGTTCTTCCAGTTATCCGGTTCGTCGTCACGGTTGTACGATGCCCCCACACTGAACTGCGGGTTAGGCCAGCCGGTAGCCGCCACCACGATAGATGCGGTGAACCAGGTGCCACGATTACCGTCATAGGCTGCACGTTGCAGCTTGCGCACCTCAGCGATAATGGGCGAACCCTCTTTGAGAGGGCCAACCGTACCGATATACTCCTCGCCGTCACGGAATTCGCGTACTCGCACAAAAATCTGCCCCGCGAGAGGCTTCACGTCGAGTACCATTTCGCTCCAGCCGGGATCGGCGTTCACAACGTCGAGTAGCCAGCTACCAATGTTATTGAGCGCATCCTGGATGCGCGCAGCGCGGCTACTCATCTCGGTGAGGCGGGGTTCAGTCATGTGTTTATACATCCTTGAGTGTTGAATTACGGCGCGGCGGAGTGCATCCGTGATTGCATGTGAAAAATCTATAGGCTTGCAGTGGTGCCGGAAAAAGCCGCTCCCTTCGATTCTAACGAACGTGCCAGCTCCACGGTGATAATTTACGCCGAAAGATGTATGTGCACTCTCTCCTCAGCACTCCACAAAGGCCGGGATTGGGCCCGCTGTCGACCTCGAAAAGAGTTCGTACCAAAGTCTGCGGCCGTCCCCGGGGAGCACAGTGCGTCCTCAGTCCCCGGAAAGAGCGCCCGAAACGGGGGATACACGGCAGATACACCCTCAAAAGGTTGATAATCTTAAATCATGACGAATTCTCTGCAGGACCTTATCGACGCATCGATTTTTATCTCCACCGAGTACCAGGCTCGACTCGCCGAGCTCGTGGGTACCTCCGAGTGGAACGTGGACTTCACTTCTCAGTCCCTGGACTTTGAGACCACTCCCCCGATTTCGCTCAAGCCGCACCTGCTGGGCACCGAATCCGAAAACCGCGGCACCTGGATTTGGTCCTGGCAGCAGCTGGGCTACTTCCCCGACTCCGTGGTTTCCGCAGCCATTCAGGCACGCGAAGCTGGCGAACGCAACAGCCTGGTCGAGCTGACCACCGACGAGCTTCCCCTCTCGGAGTCCCTGGCCCGCCGACTCACCCTGGCCACCAAGACCCTGAGCGGCCTCTACGCCCACTACCCGCTACCCGCCGGTGCCGGCGTACGCGCGTGGACCCTGCTGGAGGGCCACGAGCTGACCCTCGAGGCCCCCACGTACAAGGGCATCGGCCGCGTTATTGCAAAGACCCTGCAGAGCGAAGAGATTCACAACCAGGTTCTGGCGGTGGACTCCTACGCCCAGCAGCGCGGCTTCCACATCGCCTGGGATACCGAAGCCACCGCCGTGCTGACCGCAACCGATGGCGCCCTGCGCCTGTGGTTCGACGACGGCCGTATTAGCGGTATTGAGCAGGCAGATCCCCAGGTCGGCCCTGAGGTTCTGGAGCAGTGCGCCGCCGCCGCTGCCCAGCGCCGCGAGTCGCTCGCAGCTACCCGCACCGAGATTGAGCGCATCGCCGCCGCTGAGGCTGCCGCCCAGAGCGCCCAGCGTGAGCAGGAGGCCGCCGAACGCGCCGCCGCCCGTGCTGAGGCCGAGGCTGAGCGCGCCGTCCAGATTGCGGAGCACGCACCGGTTGCAGACACCGATGAGACCCCCGCCGCTGAGGTTTACGAGGCACCCGTCGCCGAGGCTCAGCCCGCCCCGGCAGAACAGCCCATCGAGGAACACGAGCCCGAGCAGGCCCGCGTCTACACCGACGCCTCGATTGGCGCCGAGGACGAGCAGTACCCCGAGGTTCACGAGGCATCCGCAGAGCAGGCACCTGCCGAGCAGCCCGTTGAAGAACCCGCAGCTCACGAGGCACAGGGCGAGTACACCGAAGAAGAAATCGCCGAGTATGTGGAGCCAATCCACAACGCCGGCGATGCTCCCGATCTGGCTGCCGAGCACGAAGAAGCCGCTCACGAGGAGTACGAGCGTCAGCACTTCGAGGAGCGCCGCGAGGAAGAGCAGCAGAAGCCCGAGCCCAAGAAGAAGGGCTTCTTCTCTCGCTTCTTCGGCCTCTAAACCGAATACGCAACACCCCGTCAGGCGCGGTATCCTCGTGGTACCGCGCCTGTGGCGTCAGTAGCGGAGTTCAAGCCGCTACCTAAGCAGGTGGCGCTCATCAACGAATAAATATCAAGAAGAACGTAACCGAAGAATGAGGTCAGGCAGAGAAACTATGTCAGAGACGCAGAAACACGCCACCCGTAACGGGTTTATCACCATCGTCGGCACCTACCTCATCTGGGGCCTCCTCCCACTCTATTTCGTAGTCATGGCTCCGGCTGGGCCGATTGAAATTGTTGTGGCCCGAGTGGTCTTCTCCCTCGTCTTCTGCGCACTGCTACTACCGCTAGTGCGGGCAACTGCTGACTTCCGTCAAGCCCTGCGGAACCGCCGTGTCATGCTGGTGCTGACAGCGGCATCGTTCCTCATCTGCGCGAATTGGCTCATCTACGTGGTGGCGACGACGACCGGCCACACGATTGACGTGTCCCTGGGCTATTTCATTAACCCGCTGGTCTCCGTGGTATTGGGCGTTATTTTCCTGCAGGAGCGCCTGCGCGCCGCACAGTGGGTATCCGTCGCGATTTCCTGCATTGCAGTGCTCATGATGAGCCTCGTCTACGGGCAGGTGCCGTGGACCGGCCTGGGTGTGGCTTTCTCCTTCGGTATTTACGGTCTGCTCAAGGCGCGTGTCGCTCACGAGGTGAGCCCCATTGTTTCGCTCTCTCTTGAGACTCTGATTCTGGCCCCCTTCGGCGTTGCTGCGCTCTTCGTTCTCAACGCTCAGGGGCAGATGACCCTCTTCAGCGAGGGTGCCGGTCACTTCTGGCTTCTGGCTTCCACCGGTGTAGTTACCGTTGTGCCACTCATGCTCTTCGCGGCCGCAACCAAGGCCCTGCCGCTCTCGGTTATCGGCATGGTGCAGTATCTGGGCCCGACCATCCAATTCGTTCTGGCTATCACCGTGTTGCAGGAGCAGATGAGCCCCGATAAAGTGCTCGGCCTGAGCCTCATTTGGGTTGCGCTCATCGTCTTTACGGTGGATGCGCTACGCGCCTCCCGCTCCTACCGTGCCTCCGCGCTGTCGAACCCGGAAACCGGCATGATTCCGCTGGTCCAGGCTGAAAATGTACAGGCTGAGGACGTGCAGATTCTTCTAGAGGAGCAGGATCAAACCCCGCGGCCGAAGAACAAGTAGGGCTCTCGAGTTAGCTCGTTCAGCTCGCCTCACATCCACATAGAACGCAGTGATGCCCCACCAGCTATCAGCCGGCGGGGCATCACTATATATTGCTACGTTCTAGAGCTCGGAGCTCAGCGCTTCAGCCGATTCATCCAAGGCGTCCAGATCCGGATGGCGGTGCAGGTTCAGCATCGCCAGACCCAAGCCACCCCAGATGATCAGGATGGCCACAATCAGCATCACAATTGCAGAGATAGACATGAGGGCTCCTAACGGGTAATGGTCGAATCGACGTGGCCGTGCTCCACCTGACCGCCAATCACCGGCGGTGCCGGAGGCTCCTCAGCGGCACGGGACTTCTTCGACCAGGGCAAAAGAGAAACGATGATTGCGCCAACCAGCAGGAGCCCGCTCATACCCCAACCAAAGATTGCCAGCATATCTGCCGGGTAGCCCTCATACGGAGTCTGAATCAGCTTAATAACGCTCTGAATCAGGGAGTAGCCCAGAACCAGCGGGGTCACAACAGCCAGCAGGACCATCCAGATCTTACCGACCTTGATGGAGGAGTAGCGGTTCAGGTGCTCTGCCAGGGCGGGCAGAGCACGCACCAGGTAAGCCACAACGATAATGGCGCACAGGCCGGCAGCCAGGATACCGAAGAGGTTCACGAAGTTATCGAGAATATCCAGCACGTACAGGCCGGTCGTGGTCGGCATCAGCAGTAGCGAAATCAGAGCTATCGGAACAATCACCAGGACGGTGGAGAACAGGCGAGAGGTCGCAAACTTGTCCTGAATACCGGCAATAATCACCTCAAGAATCGAGATCAGAGAGGTGAAACCAGCAAAGAGCAGGGAGCCGAAGAAGAGGATACCGATCAGCACGCCGCCGGGCGCCTGAGAAATAATGGTCGGGAACGCGATGAACGCCAGACCAATACCGCTAGTTGCCACGTCGCTGACCTGGGTGCCTGCAGCATGTGCCATAAAGCCCAGAGCAGAGAACACACCAATGCCTGCCAGAAGCTCGAAACCAGAGTTCGCGAAACCAACCACAGCACCGGAACCGGTCAGGTCAGTCTTAGGCTTCAGGTACGAGGAGTAGGTAATCATAATGCCGAAGCCGATGGACAGGGAGTAGAAGATCTGGCCGTAGGCAGCAACCCATACCTCAGGGTTAGCCAGGGAGGCCCAGCTGGGGGTAAACAGCGCGTTCAAACCGTCAGCAGCACCGGGCAGGGTCAGAGAATAAATCACCAAACCGACAAACATAATCACCAGCAGCGGGATAAAGATAATGTTTGCCGCACCCACACCCTTCTGCACGCCCAGAGCCATCACAGCCAGCAGGACGCCCCAGACGATGACCATGGGAATCAGGACATTCATGTTGAAGTCCAGGGAGACACCGGGGGTGTCTGCAACCTTCAGGAACTCACCCTGGAAGAATGCCTTCGGGTTATCGCCCCACGCGTTGGTGAAGGAGAAAACCATGTAACGCAACGACCATGCCACAATAGCGGCATAGTAGATAGCGATGACGAAGTTAATGCCCATGTGCCACCAGCCGATGAACTCGGTCTTACGGTTCAGGCGACGGAAAGCCAGCGGGGACGATGCACGCGCACGGTGACCAATCGCGTAGTCAAAGAACAGGAAGGTCAGGCCGGCGGTCAGCAAGGCGACAATATAGGGGATCATGAAGGCGCCGCCGCCGTTGTCGAATGCGATGTAGGGGAAACGCCAAATATTGCCCAGACCAACGGCAGAACCGATGGCCGCGAAGATAAAGACGCGGCGGCTGGAGAAGCCTTCGCGCTTCACAGGCGCCTTAGGGGTAGATGCTCCCATTGTTGTAAACCTCGAATGTGTGGGGACGCGGATGGTTGGTGCGAGGGGAACCGCGGGTTGGCGGGACTTGCTCGCGTCCAAAAAAGCGACGGCCCGTCCAACGCGGGGTGGGAGGGAGAGCCGTCGGAGCCCAAAACGTGGTGGCACGCTTTAGACATGACTCTCAGGTTTACCTTAAAGAATGAGAACCGGTCAAGAAATTCCCACACAACCCCACCATACGAAATATCGGAACCCTGTTCAAAAAATTTATGGGCCACATTTCTGCCCACAGATACGCCGTGAGGCCTCGCCCGTCCACTAGGACGGGCGAGGCCTCACGCTCAAGAATCAGAAGGCAAACCTTCGAAGCAATTAGCCCTCGCGGTGAACCACGGCGTGGGCAAAGGATTCCAACGCCGCCTTCGCAGTGGACTCAGGCAACGGAGCAATCGCGGCAATGGCACGATCAGCCCAGTCGTATGCAATCTGCCAGGCTTCCTGGGTAACCGGGTGGGCGGCGAGCGCCTCCACCGCAGTCTCCAGCGCCTCGTCAGAGCTGAGGTCTGCATCCAGCAGGGCGCGTACCTCGCGGGCAGACTCGTCACCGGCCGCCACCGCACGGTCCAACAGAATAGTCGGCAGGGTCGGAACGCCCTCTCGCAGGTCAGTGCCGCGGGTCTTACCGCTGGTCTTGCCGTCGCTCACGATATCAATCACGTCATCAGCCAGCTGGAAGGCCACACCGACCAGCTCACCGTAGGTCTTGACCATCGAGATGACCTCCTCGGAAGCCCCCGAAAGCAGGGAACCATACTCACCGGCGGCAGCAATCAGAGAGCCGGTCTTGCCCTCAATGACGGCGATGTAGTGGTCAAGCAGGTCCTGGCCCTCGCGCGGGCCGGTGGTTTCAAAAAGCTGGCCGAGTACCAGGCGCTCGAAGGTCTGGGACTGAATCTTCATCGGGCGGGTACCCAGCTCAGAGACCAACAGGGAGGCGCGGGAGAAGATCAAGTCACCGGTCAGAATCGCCACCGAGTTACCCCAAATCATCTGGGCGCTGTCCACGCCGCGGCGCTTGGGAGCGTCGTCCATGACGTCGTCGTGGTAGAGGGTTGCCAGGTGGGTCAGTTCCACCACCACGGCGGCCTCAATGACCTCGTCGTTAATCTCGCCGTCCACGGCGGCCGAGAGCAGGGCCAGCAGCGGACGCACACGTTTGCCCCCGGCCAGAAGCAGGTGGCGGGAGGCGACATCGGCCAGGTGGTCGGTCTGGGCAATGGCCTCACCCAGGCGCTCCTCAATACGTGCAAGGGAGGAGAGAATCTGCGGACCCAGCTTGGGATCTGCGGCAATCAGTTCAAAGCCCGCGGGAAGCTTCAAATCGAGGTCTCCCAGCAGGTCGGTGGCGGCGATGGGCTGCTCTGCGTTGGTCACGGTGTCTTCTATCTTCTTGGTGTTTTCTGGCGTGCCGCCCCTCGGTAGGTCCTATCGGGGCGACGCGAAAACGGTGCGGTGGGTATGTCGGGGTGGTGTGAACGTTATGCGTTGGGTCCTGCGGGCTTGAAACCGCGGTGAATGGCGACGATACCGCCGGTCAGGTTGCGGTACTGCACCGAGGCGAATCCCGCCTCCTTGAACTTTTCGGCCAGCGCCTGCTGATTGGGCCAGGCGATAATCGATTCGGCGAGGTACTCGTAGGACTCGGGGTTAGAGGAGATTGCGCGCGCGATCGGCGGGATTGCCTTCATGATGTAGTTCTTGTACACCGCGCCGAAGGGGGCGAAGGTCGGAGTCGAGAACTCAAGAATCACGATGCGCCCGCCGGGCTTGAGCACGCGATAAATCTCGCTCAGTGCCTTGGGGTAGTCTGCGACGTTGCGCAGGCCGTAGGACATGGTGACCGCGTCGAAGGTATCGTCTTCGAAGGGCAGGGCGGTGACATCGGCCTGCACGAAGGTCATATCGGGACGACGGCGACGACCAACGTCCAGCATGCCCTCGGAGAGGTCGGCGGCGATGACATCTACGCCGGCATCCGCGAAGGGTTCGGAGGAGACGCCGGTGCCTGCTGCTACATCCAGTACTTTCTGGCCGGGGTGTGCATCGACGGCGGCAACGGCCTGCTTACGCCAGTAGATGTGCTGGCCAAGGGAAAGGATGCCGTTCATCAGATCGTATCGTTCGGCGACGGTATCGAACATTGCGGCGATGTCGCTGGTCTTCTTATCCAGGGTAGCGCGGGGGGCGCGGGTATTCTTCTCTGCGTTCACGCTCTCAATTGTGGCATGGAGGCTAGGAGATTCGATAGTTGGGTAAACCGTAGTTGCATCATGTGAAGGGCTTGTTGGAGTGTTCGAACGGTTTTTAGCCCACCGATAGGGGGTTTTATTCATTCTTTGAGAGTGAATTTATGCATATTCAGCAAAATATTATGAATATTTATGTGAATGCTTGCATTTTTTAACATGGGGGCGCACAATAGACTGTATAGATTTCATCGAACACACCGCACATAGGAGCTTCCCAATGAACACCGCAATCCTCAAGAAGGTATCCCTCAAGCCGCTAACCCTGCTGGCAGTCCTACCCCTAGCACTGACCGGTTGCGTATCCACCGCCACCGACAGCTCCAGCAGCAATAGCGAGGTTAAGCTGGTCAAGCCTGGCACCCTCAGCGTCTGCACCAACACCCCTTACAAGCCCTTCGAATACGAAGACAACGGCACCATCGTCGGCCTGGACGCAGACATCGCCAACGCTATCGCCTCCGACCTGGGTGTGAAGGCTCAGCTGACCTCCATCAGCTTCGAGGGCCTGGACTCCGGCACCGGCCTATCCACCGGTCAGTGCGATATCGCCCTGGCAGGCATCGGCGTGACCGACGCACGTAAGAGCAAGATGGAGTTCACCACCGTCTACTTCGACGACAACCTGGCAATCCTAGTTCCCAAGGGTTCCTCCATCACCTCCGCAGCCGACCTGAAGGGTGTGGCCGTCGGTGCCCAGCAGGCCACCAGCGGTGAAACCTACGCCAAGGCCAACGGCGCACAGGTCATCCAGTACGAAGACACCTCACTCATGTTCTCCGCCCTGAAGACCGGCCAGGTCAAGGCAGTTGCCGCAAACCTCTCCGTGGTTTCCGAGGCGCTGACCAACGACCCGAACTCCTTCAAAATTGCCTACCAGGATTCCAAGAACACCGAGGAAATCGCCGCAGCAGTCTCCTCCAACAACAAGGCACTGCTGGCCAAGGCTAACGCAACCATCGACAAGCTCAAGAAGAACGGCGAGCTCGACAAGATGAAGGCCAAGTGGGTGGGCACCACCTCCTCGACCTCCGCGAGCGCCTCTTCCTCTGCTTCCTAAGCGTCTAGCCGGTTAGCCCCTCCCCCAATTCAAGAGCACCCTTATGACTTTTGGGTTGGGGGATTCTCCGGCCTCTACCCTTGTGAGCGTATAAAACGCTCTTGACCGAACAGCACACGGATAAGAAAGCGCATGTCCTCCAAACTCTCACCCCGCCAGAAGCAGAAGCTCTTCCGCTACGCACAGTACGCCCTTCTTGCTATTATCGCTCTGGTAGCCATCATTCTGGCTGACTGGAAAACCCTCAGCGAGCAGGTGTTCAACCTCAATGTTGCGGCACAGCAGTTCCCCGACATCATCACCGTAGCGCTGAAGAACACCCTGCTGTACACCATCTTGGGCTTCGTCGTCGGCCTCTCCGGTGGCCTATTGCTGGCGCTCATGCGTCTTTCTTCTGTTGCTCCCTACCGTTGGCTTGCAACTCTATATGTGGAGCTTTTCCGCGGTATCCCGGCCCTGCTGGTCTTCTTCGCTTTTGGTTACGGTATCCCCTTGGCGTTCAAGATTCGCTTCGTGGATAACCTGATTCCCGTGACCCTGTCCCTGGGCATGGTCTCCGCCGCATACATTAGTGAGGTTCTGCGTGCGGGTCTGCTGGCTATCCCGAAGGGCCAGATGGAGGCGGCACGTTCCCTGGGTATGTCTCATGCTCGTGCCATGGTTTCCATCATCATTCCTCAGGCCTTCCGCGTGGTTCTGCCCCCGCTGACCAACGAGATTATCCTACTAACCAAGGACTCCTCGCTGGCGTACCTGCTGGGTGTGGCGGTCTCTCAGTACGAGCTGGCTAAGTTCGGCCGTGAGCACCTAACCGCAGCTAACGCGGGCCTCACCCCCCTAGTGGTCGCAGGCCTGTGCTACCTGATTATTACTGTTCCGCTGGGTCAGCTCTCCGCATACTTTGAGCGCCGCACCCAGCTTGCAGGCCGCAAGTAAGCGCAACGACAGATACGGATTACGGAAGATACTATGACTGCTTCAACTTCATCCATGGCCGCCTCCTCGGTGCGCATTTCTAACCTGCACAAGTCCTACGGCAAGGTTCAGGTGCTCAAGGGTATCGACATGCAGGTCGAACCGGGCGAGGTCGTGTGCCTTATCGGCCCTTCGGGTTCCGGTAAGTCCACCCTGCTGCGTTGCGTGAACCTGCTGGAGGAGCCGAACGACGGCACCATCATGGTGGGCGATACCGAGGTCACCGACCCGGACGTAGACATTAACCGCGTGCGTACCCACATGGGTATGGTATTCCAGCAGTTCAACCTGTTCGGCCACCTGAACATTCTGGATAACTGCACCATCGCTCAGATTAAGGTTCTGGGCCGTTCCAAGGCGGAGGCGGAGGCGATTGCCCGCGAGCAGCTCGCCAAGGTTGGCTTGGAGGGCAAGGAAGACCGCTTCCCCGCTCAGCTGTCCGGTGGTCAGCAGCAGCGTGTGGCTATTGCGCGTGCGCTGTCCATGCACCCGGACCTGATGCTCTTCGATGAGCCGACCAGCGCGCTCGACCCGGAGATGGTGGGCGAGGTTCTGAGCATTATGCGTAACCTGGCTGATGATGGTATGACCATGATTGTTGTGACTCATGAGATGTCTTTTGCTCGTGAGGTTGCTGATAAAGTCGTGTTCATGGCTGATGGTGTGGTCGTGGAAGAGGGCCACGCAGATCAGGTGATTGGTAACCCCCAGCACGAACGTACTCAGGCGTTCCTGGCGCGCGTGCTTGACCCGACCCACACCGTAGTAGACTAGTATTAGCTCTTGAAAAACGTAGCGGACGGTGCTACACGAAACATTCTGTTTCGCGTAGCACCGCCCGCTTTTTTCGCACCCGGCACTTTCGTATTCGGTGCCCGGAAGCATCGCCAGCCGCGCCGAAACACAGAATCCCGCGCTCTCCATGGATGGAAAGTGCGGGATTCATCGGCTAGGAGGGTCCCCCGGGAGGGGGTGAGGTTTAGACCTCTTCCACCTCAACGGTGAGCTTGGGCTCGGGGTGCGACTCGCCGGTCAGCATGGTCACCAGCAGGGTCGAATCCTTGACGGCGCGCAGGGAGTGCAGAAGCTTGGCGGTCACGTGAATCGGCTTGCCCGGGACCAGGGTAATGTCGCGGTCCTTCACGTGGAAGATGACCTCACCCTTGAGAACCTGCACGAAAATGGGGTGCACGCTGTGGTGCTCGTGCCAAGACTGACCGGCTGCCAACTCCATGAGGGTTAGATTACCGCCGTCGGCGTCCACAATCTTGCGGGCCTGAGGCTTGTCTGCGAAGGGCTTCAGCTCTTCGGTGAGCTGGGGGAAAATGATGACGCGGCCTTCATGGGTACCTGCCATGGTACGCACCTTTCTACTTGAGCCGGGCGGAGCATGCGGCCCGGCAGCTAATCACCAATACTAATATTTGGTATTAAAAATACCAATTATCTCCATTGTATTCTGCGCCTCCTCACTAGGCAATGCCCCACACATCAATGCAGATGCAAAACGTGTGCCCCGCTGTATATGGCGCGAGGCACGCGTTAAAATCACGACGAGTGCTTGCCATTGCGAGCGCGCAACAGATTCACCATCAGCGCCGTCGTACCGAAACTCACCGCCACAATCATGCAGGTCGCTGCGGTAAACGCACCTCCCGGAATAGGCGAGAAAATCGCAATCAGATACAGAATCACAGAGCAGAAGGAGAGGAAAAGCGTCGCAATCGTCAGCAGCGGCACCAGCACCAGGCCGCCACGCGCGGCAATCGTAAAGTCACCACGGCGTACGTAACGCAACAGGGCCATACCCAGCACCGCCCACATGGCGGTTACGAGAATTGCGGTCACAACATCCACAGGGCGGTGCCAACCGTTAATAATCGTGGAAGCCCCCGTCAGGCAGGTCGCCACCGCCGCCAGCAGGGCCACAGTCGGGCGCATCAGCCGCGGAACCGCGAGGAAGAGAGCCGCACCGGCCGCCGCCGCGAACGTCGTGTGGCCGCTGGGCGCCGAATTACTCACTGCCTCCTGAATACCCCAGTCGGGCTTCACGATGACGTAGTTCTTCAACGCGTAGGTCGTGATGCAGGCTCCCACACCGCAAAGCACACCCACCAGCGCCGGAAGGAACCGGTGCTTCCACACCAGCACCGCAATCAGGCCAAGCACCGCCACCACACCAACGATTACCGGTAGCGAGTCCAGGGCCGTCAGAGTGGGGCCGCGATAGTTATGGAACTGGCTCGAGTATTCGGTATAGGCCTGCTCATCCACCTGCTGACCGGGGTGCGTGTAGATAAAGAAACGGAAAGCCCCGAAAAGCGATGCCCCCAAGAAAAGCAGAGCAAAAAGATGCCGCATCAGCAAGCCGGTGCTCGGGAAACTCTTCGGATCGCCCTCGCCCGGGCGCATGGGGCGGCCCACGGAGCTTATCGAGGTCACTCCAACCGGGGAATAGACATCACCCGGTTGAGAGGCGGGAGGGAAAGCCTCGTTGGGGTAGGGAACGCCGGAGTACGGTGCTCCCCCATATGAAACGTTGGGGACCGCTGCTCGAGGCGGAACCGGTGCAGCGGGTACAACCGGAGTCGCGGGCTCAACCCTGGGGGCCGCATAGGGCGAGCGAGAAGCCTGGATACTCGGTTCCTCAAGCGTCTGGGTGGTCTGCATGAGACGGGTAGAGCCATCAGCCTTCGACAGCATGCGGCTATCGAAGCTTCGAGTAGGGAGGGTCTCGGTGGGGTCCTGCACATCGTGCGCGTACGCACGCGCAGACACAGAAGACACAGAACGGAACGCAGAAATCGGTTGGGTCTCGGATAGCTCGGCCGAGCGGTCCGCGACGACCTCGGCAGAGAAAGGCAGGGTGGGCGCGTTATCGGCGACCTGGAGTGGGTCGGTCTGGAGTGGACGGGTTGCCTCAGAATCGCTACCTGCACCACCCGTAGCGGTTTCGTGCGCATTCCGTCGATAGCTCATAAGCCCCTCCACACTCCGTTTCGTACCTTCTCCCTCACGGCGTTACCCCACGATGACCCACCCAACGGCGAAGACCCCCAAGCCTTCGCGTGAGTTGGATACAATCACCGCGCTGATAGAGTAACTACCTCACTATCCCAGGTTAAGCTATGAAAAGGTAAAGTTTTTGGGTCGCTAAGCTGAGAATTTCCGCAAAATGCGAAGGCCCAATGCGGGAGGACCCATAATCACCCCCGAATCCCCACCAAAATCCCTGGTCAGTGGCATGTCAACCGCTCAAATCGCGCCAGGTCGCACCCCGCCGCTGAGGGGTTTGAACCGCTAAAAAATTTTTAGCTGGGAAAGGACAACACTAAGCGTGCATAACGAATCATCACCAGCAGGTTCCATCCCGAACGGTGTGCCGCCCCTAGGGTACGGTTTCCGTCTCGCGGGGCTTCCGCTTCCCCCTCTCGAGGAGGTACTCGAACAGCTGGCCGTCGTTGATATTCCCATGAACGTCACCTTCCGCGGAGTCAACCACCGCCAGAGCGCACTCATACGCGGCCCCCGAGGCTGGGGCGAATTCGCGCCCTTCCTCGAATACGGCGACGAAGAGGCAGCCGCCTGGCTCGCCTGCGCGCTCGAAGCCGCCTGGCTCCCCACCCCCGAGCCGGTGCGCGAGAGTATTCCACTCAACGCAACCCTGCCGGCCGTGCCCGCCGAACGCGTGCCCGAGGTACTCGCCCGGTACGACGGCACAATCCGGGAACTCAAAATCAAGGTCGCGGAGAAGGGCCAGAGCCTCGCCGATGACGTGGCCCGCGTAGCCGCCGCACGCGAAGCACTCCCCGAGGCGCGCCTCAAAATCGACGCAAATATGGGTTACACCCTCTATGGCGCCCTCGAGGCACTCCGCAAACTCTGCGAATACGGCCTCATCTACGCCGAGCAACCGGTCGCCACCATCGAAGACATGGCGACACTCCGTTACGCCGTGGCCAAAGAGGGGCTACCGGTCCGTATCGCCGCCGACGAGTCCATTCGCAAGGCCGAAGACCCGCTACGCGTGGCCCGAGCCAACGCCGCCGACCTCATCATCATCAAAGCTGCACCCCTGGGCGGGGTTCGTCGTGCCCTAGCCATCGTTGGACAGGCGCAGCTTCCGGCCGTCGTCTCTTCGGCCCTGGAAACCTCGGTGGGCATCGCAACCGGTGCTGCCCTGGCCGCCTCCCTGCCAACCTTGAAGTACGGTTGCGGTCTAGGAACCGTCTCGCTCATGGCCGAGGATGTCACCGAGGACTCCATGATTGCTCACGACGGAATCATGCGGGTGCGAGCCGTCGAACCCGACCCGCAGCGCCTCGAGCGCCTAGCCGCCGACGAGCCGACCCGCCGGTGGTGGGCTGAACGGGTAAGCCGCTGCTACCGCGTGCTGGAATGCATCCACCGCAGCTAGAGCGCAGGGAGCGCCGGAGTTCAAACGAACCGCCCACCGTCACGAACCCGTATGCCACGAACCCATGCGCAAAGGTAACCCATACCGACCCAATCAAGGCGCGGCATTAGAATGGTACGGTGACTAAACACCGCTCCATCCCCGCCATGCTGACCGCAATTTCTGTGCTCGACTCGCTGATTCGCGCAGGAATGCGGCATATTGTCGTGTCCCCCGGTTCGCGCAGCGCGCCCCTGGCCTACGCCATCGCCGCAGCCGCCGAAGCCGGAGCACTCATCGCCCACGTGCGAGTGGACGAGCGGACCGCCGCCTTCACGGCTCTCGGCATCGCCAAAGCCTCAGGCCGCCCGGTAGGTCTTGTATGCACCTCCGGTACCGCCTTAGGCGAGTACATGCCCGCCGTCATGGAGGCCTACCACGCCGGCGTACCCCTCGCAATCATGAGTGCAGACCGCCCCGAACGTCTGCGGGGAAGCGGCGTCAACCAGACCACCCACCAGGCTGGATTCTTCTCCCCCTTTGTGCGCGCCGAAGCCGACCTAACCGCGTATCCCGAACATGAAGAAGGCGAGCAGACCCTCGCCTTCGCCACTTGCCTTAACGCACTGACCGGCCGAGCCGTCGAAAACTGGGCCCGCTCCTCAACCGAGCCAATCGGCCCGGTTCACCTAAACCTCTGCTTCGACACGCCGCTCACCCCTTCGGGACAGTTCGCACACGCCCTACCGCAATGGGCCCAAAGCCTGCTCGAGGACTACGACCCGCACGAGGAAGCTCGTCTACGCGCTGACCGCGCCGAAAGATCGGGACTTTCTGCCACGGAAAGGGAATGGCTCCTGAGCTCGCTCAGCCGCAAATCCCAAACCATTGAAGCGGAAGCCCCCGCACCTTCCACCACCGCACGAACCGTCGTGATGGCCGCCGACGGGGCCGGAGAATTTGCAGCCGAGTTCGCGCGCGTGCTGAACCTGCCGCTGTTGGCCGAGCCTTCCTCCGAGGCACGCCACGGCGCAACCGCCATTCCTCACTACCCGCAGCTACTCTCCGCGGAGGATTTCGAGCCCGCCGCACGCATTGAACGTGTGGTGCTCTTCGGCCACCCAACCCTTTCACGCCCTGTAACCGCCCTACTGGCTGATGAGAGCATACCCTGCGCCTACTATGCGCCGCGCCGCGCCAGCTGGTACGAGCCCGGAGCGCGTTCCTTCATCGAAATCTCCACCCCGCAACAGCTCACCGAGTTCGCACGCGGTGTCGAAGACGCCCCGACCGAAGGCACCGAATCCACCGAAGAAGAAACCGGCGAAACCGCTGACTCCTGGGTGCAACAGTGGATGCGCGCCGGCCAGCAATTGCAGCAGGCCGCCCTACGCGAAATTGAGGCCTACGAGCACCGCGCGGACGGCGCTTCGGGCAATAGCCCAGAGGATGAAGAACGCTACCACGACTACCGCAACCGCACCGCCGGGCGCTCCTACGCCCGTCGCGTCTGGCGGGAGGCCGTGGAGCAGAAGCGACTCCTCGTGCTGGGTTCGTCGAACCTGGTCCGTGACCTGGATGCGGCAGCCCCTGCCCTGGGCGAACCCGCCCCCGCGCGCGTCTTCGCCAATCGCGGTCTGGCCGGAATCGACGGCACTACGGCAACCGCCATCGGTGTCTCCCTCTCCGGCTACTACCCTGCCGGAACTGACTCCGAGGGCCGCCCCGTCGTCGGCGGCTCCGCCCTGCCGGTGACTCTGCTCTGCGGCGACCTGACTTTCCAACACGACATTGCATCGCTCAACCTGCCGAGCACCGAATTGTTGCCCGACCTGCGCATCGAGGTCTTCGACGATGCCGGCGGCGGCATCTTCACGACCCTGGAGCACGGGGAGCTGGCCCGCGACGAGCAATTCGCCGCCGCCGTGAACCGTTTCTTCACGGTCGCTGCCGCCCCGAACACCAACCTGGCACGTATGGCCGCCGGGTTCGGCACCGAATCGGGTATTGAGGTGCGTATTCACACACCCTAGCGAGCGAGGTTGAGCCTCGGAGAAGTACGGGCTACGGATATACTGAAAACTGCACGCGCCACGCTCCGGGTTCACTCAGCAAACACCCGGCTTCGGGGCCTCCGTAAGGGATTTTCCCGCTTAGATATCTATCATCCGTCCGTTCCGGGAGCGTACCGCCCGTATCACCATTTGTGACGAGCGTTGCGCGCATTTTCCCCGGCCGGATTTCTCTCAAGGAATCTCATGAGCTCACTCGATATTATTGTTGCCGTTCCCTCCGGCGCCGGCTGGGTGCCAGTGCACGCCATGGCGGAGCTACTGGCCCGCTACACCGGCGGCACCGTCCACACCGTCGACGTGGGGGCTTCTCTGTCCAAAAAAACGAAGCTTCTAGCTCGCCTACCGCGTCTCAAGGGCGGTTCTCACCGCTGCGTGGTCATCGCTTCCGACCCCGGCCAGCTCTACGCTATCGCACAGCGTTCCTTTGCGTTCCACCGCTACGGTGCCATCTACGGTTGGGTCATTGACAGCTTCTGGGACGACCGTATTCCCGCCATTGCGAAGTCCTCGGCCTACGACCGCATCTTCGTGGCCGATGCCGACGACGTTCAGCCGTGGACCGCGGCCGGCGTCAAGACCCCCGGTGTGCTTCCCTGGGGTGCGGACGTGTGGAGCTCCTTCTCGGAGCGCCTGGCGGCTCTGCCATCTAAGAACACCGATTTGTTGCGTGTGGGCCGACAGCCCGCCGCCTACGAGGATGATGAGGCGACCGCTCGCCTGGCCGAGGAGCTGGGTCTGAGCTTCGAGGGTCGCCCGCCCTTTGGCGCTACCGACCGCGAGTCGGCCCAGCACCTGCAGGATTCGCTGAACCGCGCGAAGTTCCTGCTGGCCTTCTCCACCTCGGTGAGCCCCGCCCCCTACACCCACCCTACGAAGGAGTACATCACCGGCCGCTGGACCGATGCTCTGGCCTCCGGCGTCACCGTGGTGGGCAAGGTTCCGAACACGACCACCGTACGTGAGATTCTCTGGGATGGTGCGACCATCGACATCGATTACGCGGATGCTCGCGCGGGCCTCACGCAGGTTGCCGAGGCCGTCTCGCGCTGGACCCCCGAGCAGGGTGAGCGTCAGATTCGTCACGCCCTGCAACACCTGGATTGGCGCCACCGCTTCGTGGAGCTCTGCGGCGCAATGGGCGAAGTTCCCGCTGCACTGAAGACCGACTGCGAGGCCATGCGCGCGGAGTACGCAACAGCGTAAACACCCCCTAGCGCACGGCTAATATATAACGCAGGTGCGGGCCGGTTTCTTCTTAGAAACTGGCCCGCACCTGTATTTATGCTGTATTGACTATATTGAATATGACGAAGATTATGGCACTCAGCAACCCTACGCATCGTAGAATACAGGGCTTAGAACATAGCCTTACCCAGCGTAATCGGGCCGGTAAAGCCGCTCGTGTCCGGGTGTTCAGTGTCGAAGCTCTCCGAGTCGGGGGCGTGCTCGAGCTGAGCCAGTCGATCCAGCAGGAAGCGGGTAGCACCCGGCGCATAGGGCAGATGGTACATTGCGGCGGTGGTCGCCTCATCCTCACGATCCAGAGTCGAGTCACGAATGGATTTGATGGCACTAATCATGGTGTTGCGTTCACGCTCCACGAAGGTGCGGTCCACGGGTTCACCGTTACCGGGTACGAACACACGGTATCGGTCAAACTCCAGCACGGCGCTCAGGGTATCAATCCAGCGGTCGGGGAAGGAATCCTCAAAGTAGGGGTCAGTGCCCTCTTCAATAAGGCCTCCCATGAAAAGCACGTCCTCAACGCCGACCATGATGTCGCCGTCCGTATGACCCGGCCCCATGTACATGAGGGTTGCGCTACGCTCACCCAGGTCAATGGGGGTGAAGGTGATGCCATCGCCGCTATTAGCAACCAGTCGGTTGGGTACGACGATATCGGTGGCTGCGCCCTGGTGGTGCGCCATCTCGGGTTCGAGAGTCTCAACGTAGGCTCGCTGCGCCCCGCCGTACTTGCGAATGGCACGAGCGGCACGGGGATGAGCCCAGAAGTCTTCGACCCCCATAGCTGCAAAGACGTCGTTACCAAAGAAACGTTCGTAGTGGGCGTGGGTGTTCACTACGGTAATCGGAAGTCGGGTGAGGCGGCGAACCTCATCATAAATTTCGGTGGCCTGACGGGGACCGGCGCCGGTGTCTACGACCAGTGCCCGTTCTAGTCCAAGAACCAGTCCGGTATTGAGTCGGTAGTTATCCGTTGCGATGCGATACACACCGTCGGCAAGTTCAATTGTACGAGCCATAGATATAACCCTACTGGAATTTTTGAACGATGATGTGCTATTACCACTCCTAGAGAGTAAGAATTCCCTTTTTTGGAAAAGGAGATTGGGCACATTTTGAGCGGTTTGCGGGTGCTGAAGCCAGGGCTACCCGTTCCCATTCGGCCTTCAGCCGCGATGCTTTCCGCGTAGGATGGAACCATGTTTTCTCCAGCACACAGCCCCTCGAATACCGTTCCCGGTACGGTCTTTCCCAGCGGCACGGGACGTTATGCTCCTTCTCCCTCGGGTGACCTGCATCTGGGTAATTTGCGCACCGCAATTCTGGCGTGGGCGATGGCTCGCCGCGGCGGCAAGCCCTTCTATATGCGCGTTGAGGATTTGGATCGTGTGCGGCCCGGGGCCGCGGAACGTCAGCTGGCTGATCTGCGAGCCATAGGTCTGGATTGGGACGCCAGCCCCGGCAGTGAGGCGGCGCATGATGAGAATAAGGAGGCGGGCGTCCTCTACCAGAGCACCCGCCTTGCCGCCTACGAGCGGGCGGTTCAACATCTGCGTGAGGCGGGCCTCGTCTACGAGTGTTACTGCACCCGCCGTGAGATTCAGGAGGCCTCGAGCGCACCACACGGCGCACCGGGCGCCTACCCGGGCACCTGCCGTAACCTGAGCAAGGCGCAGCGCGAGGAACGCCGCGCTCAGCGTCCGCCGGCTCTGCGTCTGCGGGCTGAACGTACGAGCTACACGGTGCTGGATGATTTCTATGGCCCTTACACCGGGCTGGTGGACGACTTTGTGCTGGTGCGCAACGACGGCACCTACGCCTACAACCTGACCTCCGTGGTGGACGATGCCTTCGTGGGGGTCGAGCAGATTGTGCGCGGCGATGATCTGTTGCCTTCCGCACCTCGCCAGGCGTATCTGGCAAACCTGTTGGGCCTGCAGCAGCCACGCTACGCGCACGTTCCCCTGGCGCTCAACGAGGAGGGTAAGCGCCTGGCCAAGCGTGACGGTGCGGTGACCCTGCCGCAGCTTCAGGAGGCGGGAGTAACCATCCCCGAGGTGCTCGGTTGGATTGCTGCCTCTATTCCGGTGTTGGATGGGCCGGGCCGCCCGCACGATGCGCAGGTTCCGGTGCCGGATGCCTTGGCGATTCTGGAGCGCTTTGATCCGGCTCTTATGTCGCGTGAGCCCTGGGTCGTACGTCATCTTTGAGCCTTCAGGACACGTAACGCGAGCTTTTCCGCTCCGCAGCCCACTCTACGGGCGACGCGTTAGACGACACACCGTCAAGGTTTTTAAACTTTTCGTTTTCTTCGTTTGTCTTGAATATGCCGATGCGTGTTTGCGTTGCCTTTGCGCAGGTAAGTTCATGACGCGATACCCGAAAACCCCTCATTACCCGGGTTCCCGGGCATTTTTTCACACAGAATCCCACTGCCTCCCATGCATTCGATACTCCGCATTATTCTATATGTGTATATTTATTCGTTTACCGCATAACTAAATTTTGGAATAACGGTTTTATTTTCCGTCCCAAAGATTCTAGAATGTATCCCAGACCACTTATAAAGTTATGGGGTAGCGTATAAATACACACAGACGCTCACTATCACCAGGAGAGAAGGAAGATCATGGCCGCGAGTACCTACCAAATCATCGCGCTGGCGATATATTTTGTCGCTATGATTGCGATCGGCCTATGGGCCAATAGCAAGAACAACAGCCTCGACGACTACGTGCTGGGTGGGCGACAGCTCTCCCCCACCGTCGCCGCTCTCTCGGCTGGCGCCTCCGACATGTCCGGCTGGCTCCTCATGGGCCTGCCCGGTGCCGTCTACCTCAGCGGCCTCTCCCAGGCATGGCTTGCCGTTGGCCTGACCATCGGCGCGTGGTGCAACTGGAAGTTCGTGGCACCGCGACTGCGTAGCTACACCGAGGTTTCCGGTGACTCCGTGACCGTTCCGGTCTTCCTCAGCAACCGCCTGAAGGACACCAAGCGCGTGCTGCGTATCGTCTCGGGTATCGTGATTCTGGTCTTCTTCACCTTCTACGTCTCCTCGGGTATGGTTTCGGGCGGCCGCTTCTTCGAGTCCTCCTTCGGTCAGGAGTACCACACCGGTATGCTCCTGCTGGCGGGTATCACCGTGTTCTACACGCTCTTCGGCGGCTTCATGGGCGCCTCCTACACCGACATGGTGCAGGGCCTGCTCATGCTCGCAGCGCTCATCGCCGTTCCGGTTATCACCATCATTGATTTGGGCGGTATCGGCCCGGTCGTTGAGTCCATCAGCCAGGTACGCCCCGAGGCCCTGAGCATCTTTGCGGGTACCACCTTCGCCGGCATTATCTCCTCGCTCGCATGGGGCCTGGGCTACTTCGGCCAGCCGCACATCATCGTGCGTTTTATGGCGATGCGCACCCCCGCCGACGCTAAGTCCGGCCGCCGCATCGGCATCAGCTGGATGGTTCTGACCGTGGTCGGCGCGCTGAGCGGCGCATTCATGGGTATCGCGTACTTTGCACGCCACCCCAACACCTCCCTCACCAACCCCGAGACTGCAGAGTCCGTGTTCCTGGACCTCTCGCAGATTCTCTTCCACCCCTTCATCGCCGGTCTGATTCTGGCGGCGGTGCTGGCGGCTATTATGTCCACCCTTTCTTCGCAGCTGGTCGTGTGCTCCTCGGCTCTCGTGGAGGACCTCTACGGCGTGTTCTCCTCCAAGAAGCTCAGCGCCGCTAAGTCCCTGTGGCTCGGCCGCTTCGGCGTGGCCATCGTGGCGCTTATTGCTGGTGCTCTCGCGTGGAATCCCAACAGCTCGATTCTGCAGCTGGTTGCCTTCGCATGGGCTGGTTTCGGTTCGGCCTTCGGCCCGACCGTTCTGCTCTCGCTCTACTGGCGTAAGCTGACCACGCAGGGCGCGCTGACCTCCATGATTACCGGTGCTGTAGTCGCCTTCGCGTGGGGTCAGAGCCCCATGAAGTCCGTGCTCTACGAAATGGTTCCGGGCTTCTTCTCGGCACTGCTCGTCGCCATCCTGGTTTCGCTTGTGACCTACAAGAAGAACGACGCTATTGACGAAGAGTTCGACCGCGCAGTGGAGCTCGTCAAGACCAAGTAAGAGTTCCTCTCCCATCCTCAAAGGCCCGGGCCGTACACACGCGGTCCGGGCCTTCATCTATGCCCGGCAAATCCGTTCCACGCCCTCGACCATGCCCGGGCACCGTAAAATAGGGTCTATGACTGCACAACTTCCCGAAAAGGTCTCCGACATCTTCAACCCCGCCAACTGGCGCGTCGTTGAAGGCTTCGAGGACTTCACCGACATCACCTACCACCGCCAGGTTGAGCGCGACGAAAACGGCGAGATCGTACGCGATCTGCCCACCGTGCGCATCGCCTTCGACCGCCCCGAAGTGCGCAACGCATTCCGCCCGCACACCGTGGACGAACTCTACCGCGCCCTCGACCACGCCCGTATGACCTCCAACGTAGGCACCGTGCTGCTCACCGGCAACGGCCCCTCCCCCAAGGACGGCGGCTGGGCCTTCTGCTCCGGCGGCGACCAGCGCATCCGCGGCCGCGACGGCTACCACTACGCCAGCGGCGAGACCGCCGAAAGCATCGACCCGGCTCGCGCGGGACGACTGCACATCCTGGAGGTGCAGCGCCTCATCCGCACCATGCCCAAGGTCGTTATCGCCCTCGTCTCCGGCTGGGCAGCGGGTGGTGGCCACTCCCTGCACGTGGTGGCCGACCTGACCATCGCCTCCGAAGAGTACGGCAAGTTCAAGCAGACGGATGCGACCGTCGGCTCCTTCGACGCGGGCTATGGTTCGGCGCTGCTCGCCCGCCAGGTGGGTCAGAAGTTCGCCCGCGAAATCTTCTTCCTGGCAAAGGAATACGACGCCCAGCGCATGTACGAAATGGGCGCGGTCAACGACGTGGTTCCCCACGCCGAGCTGGAGAACAAGGGCCTGGAGTACGCAGCGCACATCGCCCGCCAGTCCCCGCAGGCAATCCGCATGCTCAAGTACGCCTTCAACCTGCCCGACGACGGCATGCTCGGCCAGCAGGTCTTCGCCGGCGAGGCAACCCGCATGGCGTACATGACCGACGAGGCTGTGGAGGGCCGTGATGCATTCTTGCAGAAGCGTGACCCCGACTGGTCCAACTACCCCTACTACTTCTAAGTAGTTTCAGAAACACAGGCCCGGAGCCGGATTCAACCCTGAGAACCTCAGCCAAGAATCCGGCTCCGACGCGTTATTGCTACTCAGGCGCATAATGCCTCCCCTCCCCCGATACACAGCCGCTCACAACAGCCGCTAAGGACTTTCCATGATTAACACCCCCGTACCCGGGCTCATCCCCCTATCCACCCCCGGGGAGGACGCTCTGCATCCTCACGCGGTGCGCTTGCGGGCCGACCGACCCTCCGACCCGCGGGCCCTCCTGGACTCCTTCGGGCGAATCTTCACGGGGAACGATCAGGATTCCATCGCCCTGCTCGTGGGTACCTCCGGCTCCACCGGAACCCCCAAGCACACCGCGTTGAGCACCCGGGCCCTGCGAGCGAGCGCGGAGGCGACCGAGGACTTCTTTGATGACGGCGCGGGAGCCGCGGCCTCTCAGTGGCTTCTGGCTCTACCCGCGCATTACGTTGCGGGCGCCCAGGTTCTGGCCCGCTCGGTGCTCGCCGGGACTGTGCCCGTCATCGCGCGTTCCGTGACCGAGCCGGTGCATTTCACCCCCGAGGTCTTCCTGCAGGCGGTCGAGCAGCTGAGTTCCGCCCGTCGCTTTGTTTCGCTCGTACCCACCCAGCTGCATAAGCTTCTCGAGACGGCGCGGAACGAGCCGCGCACGGGCAAAGAGATTCACGCCGCGCTCCGTTCATTTACCGGGATTCTGCTCGGAGGTGCCCCCGCCAGCGCCGATCTGCTCGCCGCCGCCCGAAAGCTGGGCCTCAACGTTGTGACCACCTACGGTAGCGCCGAGACCGCCGGCGGATGCGTCTACTCCGGCTCCGTGCTACCCGGCGTGCGGGTGGAGCTCGTCCCGGAAGAGGGCATGCCGAGCGTGCCGGATATTGAGGAGAAGCCTGCGCAGGTTGGTCGCATCTGGATTAGCGGCGCGCACCTGGCGCAGGGTTACCTGGACGACCCCGGCCGCACCGCCGAGCACTTCTTCACCGCCGCCGATGGCACCCGCTGGTACCGCACCGACGACTACGGGCTGCTGAGCGCTCATGCCCCCGGCGAGCCGTGCCTCCTGCGTGTGCTGGGGCGTAGCGACGACATCATCATCACCGGCGGCGTCAAAATTTCGGCTCGCGCGGTAGCCGAGGTTCTTGAGAGCCACCCCGCCGTACGTGAGGCCCTCGTGTGCGGTCTGCCGGATGCGCGCTGGGGCTCCGCCGTGGCGGCCGCCCTCACGCTCGTGCCCCCGGCTACCGGTGCGGCTGGGGCCCCCGCCGAGAACGTAGAGCTGCGCGAGGCCCTGCGGGGTCTCTGCGTCGAACGCCTGGGTGTGGCGGCGGCGCCCAAACTGTTGAGCATCCTGCCCGACTTCCCGCTCACCAGCACCGGCAAGCCGGACCGCCGCGAAATATACAGTATCCTGGACAGGGACTATCGGGAGGCCCCGCGCGGCTAGTATTCGCGTCGCGGCGCTGCCTCACGGCACCGTCCCGCACCTCCCGCTGTCCCGCTCACCGCAAACGCATCAAACCCTGGAAGGAACCCCCGTGGCCACTGCCGCTCAATGGATTGAAGGCGCGCGCCTGCGCACCCTGCCGCTTGCCGTCGCCCCCATTATTGCCGGCTCGGCTGCTGCCTACGAGATTGGCGAATTCAAGCCGCTTTACGCCTTTCTGGCCTTCCTAGTTGCGTTTTTCCTGCAGGTGGGCGTGAACTACGCCAACGACTACTCCGACGGCATTAAGGGCACCGACGAAGACCGCGTGGGACCCCTGCGCCTGGTCGGTTCCGGTGTGGCGAGCCCCCGTTCGGTCAAGTACGCCGCCTTCGCCTGCTTCGGCGCGGCAATGCTGGCGGGCCTGGTGCTGGTGGCCCTGGCGAACCAGTGGTGGTTCCTAGCGATTGGCGCCTCGAGCGTCTTTGCAGCCTGGGGTTACACGGGCGGTAAGCACCCCTACGGCTACATGGGCCTGGGCGACGTGTTCGTCTTCGTCTACTTTGGTCTGGTTGCCACCCTGGGTACCCTCTACACCCAGGCCCACACACTGACCCTGCTGGGCTGGGTGGGCGCCATCGGCATTGGCCTCATTTCCTGCGCGCTACTCATGGCGAATAACGTGCGCGATATCCCCACCGATATTGAGGCCGGCAAGCTGACCCTCGCGGTGCGCCTGGGCGAGCGCTGGTCGCGCGTTGCCTACATCGCGGAGATGGCCCTTGCGCTGCTCCTGACCGTCCTACTGCTCGATCAGAATCCCTGGTTCATGCTGGTCTTCGTGCTCGTGGGCCCGACCGTTCACTCCTGCATGACCGTGTGGATGCGTGGCGGCCGCGAGCTGATTCCCGTGCTGAAGCAGGCGGGCATCGTGGCGCTCGTGTACTCGGTGCTCCTGGCGTTGGCCGTATGGCTGGGTTCGCTGGACATCATCAGCCACGAGATTCAGGTGTTTACCGGCTACTAAGCCACCAAAACTCACCCGAGGTTTTGCTGCGTAGTTTTGCCGTTTCGGTACCGCACGGCTGCGGTGAATCAGTCCTGAGCTAACCCGCTTTTGGCGGCGGCACGCGATATGTCATAGTGGTTCTATGATTCGAGCCATGCTGATTATTGGCGGCGGCGCCCTCATCGTGGGGCTGACCCTCTACACCCTCTTGGACGCCGTCCGCACCCCCACACACGAGGCGCGCACCTTGCCCAAGTGGCTGTGGGTTCTCGTCACCCTGTTCTTCCCCGTGATCGGTCCCGTGCTGTGGTTGCTACTAGGCCGCCCCAAGCGAGAGCGCGGCACTCGGGGCTCAATTCCCCGACCCGGTACGGCTCGGCGAGGCAACACCCCCTCGATGGCTTCCCCCGACGACGACGAGGCCTACCTGCGCTGGCTCAAGGCGAAGGCCGAACGCGAACGTGCCAGCCGCGATGCGGAACGCAGGTCTCGAGAAGCCGGCACCGACGGGCACGAAGCCCCCGCCTCCGAAGACGAACGGCCCGAAGACGGCCCGAACCGATAAGCCCGGTGTCCTTGGTCTTTAACGCAGGCTGCGGGGCGCATCCCTCAACGGATGCGCCCCGCAGCCTGAGCTATACCCGCGAAGAACGCGCGCGACTTAGCTTCCGGGAAGCTGAATAACGCCGCCGTACAGCGGTGCGGCAGGCTCAGCGTAGCCCACGAAGCGCGGCATCTCGTGCTCAAAGTCCATGGTGTTGAACGCGAGGGTCGTAATCGAGGCGAGGTTGCACTCGCGCGAGCGCGGGTCGTGCTGCAGCAGGCGGCCCTCCACGCCCAGGCGGGTAATCCAGATCGGCAGCTGGTGCGAGACGATAATTGCCTCCGCGCCCTCTCCGCCAATCTCGTAGGCTCGGCGTGCGGTGTCCTGAACGGCCGCGGCCATGCGGCGCACCTGCTCCAGGTAAGACTCACCCCAGGAAGGACGAGCCGGGTTGTAGAGCTTCGTCCAGTGGCGCGGGTTGCGCAGAAGCTCCTGCGCGTTCACGTGCAGGCCCTCAAAGTAGTTATCGGCCTCGATGACGCGTTCGTCGGGCTGCGCGGTCAGCCCCAGTAGCTCCTCAACGGGCGCGGCCGACTCGCGGGTGCGCTGCAGGGGCGAGCAGACCAGGTGCACGAAGCGGGCGCCGCCTTCGGCGCGGGCCGCGAACTCCTCGGCGCTCAGACGCACCATCTGCTGACCCCTATCGGATAGGCGGTATCCGGGAAGTCGGCCGTACACGATGCGTTCGGGGTTGTGCACCTCACCGTGGCGCATGAGATGAACTTTAACGGTGTGAGTTTCAGTCATGGTTCCAGTCTCTCAGATAGCGGCCCCCGCCCCAAACATGGAGAACGCGAAAACCCTCTAGAAAAATAAAAACTGCAGGAACGCGAAAGCCCCGCTCCTCTCGCAAGAGGGCGGGGCTGAAGAAGTCTATTTACTTCTTGTTGCGGCGCTGGTGGCGGGTCTTACGAAGCAGCTTGCGGTGCTTCTTCTTGGACATACGCTTGCGGCGCTTCTTGATAACGGAACCCATAGGATTTCCTCACTTTACTCGTACCCGGCCGAGCCATTCGACTCGGTAGCTACCCGGGAATATGTATACCGGTATAACCGATCCGGAACGCATTTTAGGCACAGAAATACCCTGCGTTTCGGAGCGCTACCTACCTAGAGTACTAGGTTTGCACCCATTTTCACCATTCGAGCGCCGGTTTTGAGGAGTTTTTCCCCGTTTTTCCGAATCTTCCGGAGCCGAGCACGGGCTAAAACGGTGTTTTTGAGAACCTAGCGGCGCTTCTTCTTGGACTTCTTCGAGCCCTTAGACCGGTTCTTGGACAGGGCAGAACCCGAGGCGTGAGCCGAAGAAGCGGATTCAGCGTTTGCGGGCGCAAAGGTTTCGGCAGAATCAGAGGTTTCCATGGGCTCAACGGAGTCGACCGAACCTGCCTTGGCGCTCTCCGCCGCAGGCTCGGGCTCTTCAGCTACAGAGTCCTCGGATGCGGCGGCGTGGAACGCCTTGAGACGCTCAGCGCGCTCAGCCTCGGCGCGGGCCAGAGCCTCGGCATCCGGCGTGGTTGCCTTCTCCTCGGAGTCCTTCTCATCAGCCAGCTCGGGGGCCTGCTCCGCCTCCGCGTCACCGCGCGAGGCAGGCTCGTACACATCCACGCCGAAGAACCGCTTCATCTTAGACAACAGACCGCGGCGCTCGGACTCCTGATCCTGCTCATGCGGGAGCATCTCGTAGGTATCGTGAAGCGTTGCGGCGGCCTCCAGACGATTCGAAGGCTCAGCTGAGGGTACCTCACGTACCTGCGGAGCAGCGGACCGGGCGGGTTCAGGTGCAACACCTCCCTGAGCGTGCACCTCGCCACTTTCGCGCGAGGGAGCACGCAACACACTGTCACTGGAGGAAGCAACGGGCTCGGCAGAACGGGAAGCAAGCACGCTCGGGGCAACCAGGGTGCGGCTGCGGTCCACAGGCTTGATGATAGTAGCGCGCACCGGGGAAACAATCTGGCCGCTACGGCGACGGGGCACACCGGATGCTGCGCGCAGAACCTTTGCGGGTTCCACCGGCTCCTCAACGGGGGCAGGCTGCAGAGTGCGCTGAGCCGCATGCACATCGGCCCGAGCAGGTTCAGAGGAGTTCGATGCAGGCAGGCTCCGCGCAGATTCACCCTGCCACGGGGCACCAACGCTCGGCACAGGCGCAGGCTGTTGGGACGGGAGCTGGGTTGTCTGAGCCTGGGTTGCCCGCGTCTCGGGAGCAGGGGTCACCGTGCGGGGATGCGGGGTGCCGAAGCTCAGGGGCACATCCGGGTTTACAGAGTGCGCCGGACGAGCGGCGGGAGCCTTGGTACGCGGGGGCTCAGTCTTCCGGGGATTGTTCTTCGGGCGGGCAGCCTGCGGCTGAACTCGCTGAACGGGCTCCGGTACCTTCACCTCGGCAGGTGCGGGGGCCGAAGCCTCCTCAAGCGCGACGAACTCGCTCCGGGGCTCCTTCGCGGAAGGCTCCACCACAGGATGCGCATCGTCGGAAACCGCATTGCTGGACACCTCAACATCGGTGACCACAACGTCATCCTCCGAGAACGAGGGGTCATCGGCAACGGCCTCGTCGAAATCCTCAACCAGGTCGTCGGCCTCAAAATCCTCCAGCTCTACCGGGGCGAAGGCGGCCGCCTCCGGCTCACCGGGCAGACCGTTCGCGGAGGTTGCTTCCTGCTCCAGGTCAATACCCGCCTCGGAATACATGCCGCGCAGCTGGCCAATCACCAGGGCACGCGCCGTCGCAGCATCGCCGGCCTTCATGGCCTCAGCAATAGCACGGCTCTCGGCACGCAAACGCTCCACGGCGCTACTCCACAGGGGCATGCGGCCCACCAGGGAGAGCATCGACTCGAAGCTCGGCTGGCGTACAGAAGCCAAAAGACCGACCAGTAGCTCATTGCCGGCGCAACGCATCACCTGGTGGTGGAACGTCAGCAGTAGCTCCAGGAAATCGCGGATAGACAGGTCGAAGTCTTCCATCTGCGCCAGGACATCGTCCATCTCAGCGAAGGACGCAGTCTTCGGATCAATGCGCGCAATCGCCCAACTCTCCAACAGGATGCGGGTCTGCACCAGGTCACGCGTAGGGTAGCGCGAGCTCGACATGTGCAGGCGCAGGGCGGCACTCGCGGCAGCAGCGGGCTCATCACTCAGGTGAACCAGCATCTCCTTGCCACGACCGCTATAGAGCTGCACCAGGTCCATGTCTTCGAGGGTTCGCAGAGCGTCGCGGGTGCGGGAGCGTCCCACGCCAATGGCGCGCGCAATCTCGCTATCCGTGGGCAGGTCCTGGCCCAGCTGAATATTACCTTCGAACAATTCGTTCTCGAGCCAGCGCAGAATTTTACGATGAATAGCCACGTGTATGCTGTCTTTCGCTTAAAGAGGTGAGTGAGAGTGGGTGTTTGAGGACAGGGAATAGCGCACAGGGCGCCGGGATGCGTGGGCTAACGGCGGCGGCCACGCAGGAAGCCGAAGAGGCCACCGCGGTGTTCCTTCTCCTTGGGCTCCTGGACGGGGGCGTACGCCGAGCTGTAGGCGGGCATCGTCTGGTATTCGGGTTCGCTCTGCACGGGCTCGACAGGTACGGACTCGGATTCCTCGAGGGTTTCCTCGGGGGTTTCTTCAGAGCCTTCGACCTGTTCCGGCGCCTCTTCTGTCACCTCACGATTCTCTGCAGAATCTTCTGCGGGCTCAACGGCAGGAGCCGCTACGGTAGCTTCTTCAGAGCGCTCGGAGGAGCCTTCCTCAGCGGTGTTTTCTTCAGCTACGTTTTCTTCAACGATGGGCTGAACCGATCCGCCCACCACGGCAGCGGGGTCGATACCGTAGGAGGATGCAGAATCGAAGCCGTAACCGGAGGACACGGTAACCGCGGGGCTTTCCGCCTTATCGACGGGTTTTTCCTCGGCCTTGGCAGGTTCCGCAGAGGCAGGCGGTACAGCCTGCGCTTCGGAAAGGGCGGTGCGGCCCACATCGTAACCGTAGGAGGCTGGGGTGAAGGGGCGCATCGGGGTGCTATCCACCGCATCCTCGTGGGCAGCGATGGCGGGCACAGCGGAGTCCTGAACAGATTCGGTGCGAGATTCAGCATCCCGAGTGGCTGCATTTGCGACTGCGGGGGATGATGCATCGGCGGAGGCCGGATGCGCCGGGCGGGCGATGATGCGCGCGGTCGGGGTGATGTACTGGGCGCGGGCGCGACGGATTCGTTCCTGTTCCAGCTCCTCTGCAGTTGGCTGAACCTCAGCAACGGACTGCTCTGCGGGCTTTTCCTTGGGGGTTTCAGCCGTCTGAGACTCGGCGACCTTCTCGGGAGCCTTCTCGACCCCGGGCTCGGTGACGCTGGTAGGGGCGACCTCGGCCTTTTCGTCAGGGGCGCGTTCACTGGACAGGGTGGCGCCTCCGGGTAGAGCCACGGGTGCTTCGCTGGCACGGAGTGCAATCTGTACCGTCTCATTGATCCATTCGGTGACGGTCGCAAATACCTCGGGGTTGAGCGAATAGAGGCGACGCTGCCCCTCCACCGTCACGGAGACGACGTCTGCATCGCGAAGGACCTTGAGGTGCTTTGAGATGGTCGGCTGGCTCATGCCCAGCTTTTCGACAACAGCACCCACCGTGTGGGTTTGTTCGGCGAGGATACGCACGATTCGACGACGGGTAGGGTCTGCGATGACAGAAAAAACATCAGAATGCATATAGCGATTATGACATATAAAAGAGGCATCTCAAGCTAAGAGTGAGGGTGATGCGATGAATCCCCTTAAATTTTTTATGCTTTGCACCTTATAAGAGCTTCTTGCATACAAACCCAACAAAGACTATACGCATACCATTCTTACTATTCCTACAATGTTGTCGAACATTGAAAACTAGGTATATGCAATCATCGCAACAATTTTAAAGCATAATATTCTCATATTAGAATATATTGCCTCCTCAGATCTCCCCCTCCAGTTTTAAGATTCGCTAGGCCTTGCACGGTTAAGCACAGTTAAGCAGGGCAGGGAACATTCTCGTAAAAGCCCCCCCCCCCCCAACCGAAAAAGAAGTAGATTTCAATAGCCTTTTAGTATGGTAATACC